>Ga0207661_10000223_pt1 | contig 36971 bp, 34 predicted proteins | sample KBSC713LmetaG_FD_184337 | JGI IMG/M metagenome (GOLD analysis project Ga0207661, IMG submission 184337) | Corn rhizosphere microbial communities from Kellogg Biological Station, Michigan, USA - KBS C7.1-3L metaG (SPAdes) (version 2) | ecosystem: Host-associated > Plants > Roots > Rhizosphere ...
GGAGGAAATGGTCTGCCCGACCGCAAGGCCGATGAAGCCGAGCGCGATCAAATTGATCGCGATGACGGAAATCTGCGCGTTGCCGGCCGGCGCGAGCCAGAAGCAGTTGGCAAAGCTGAACGCGGCGACGGCGAGCCAGATCGGAGCGTGCCACCGGCGCAAGGCGAATGTGTCGTCGAACAGTGCCCGGCAGAACAGCCAGAACACCACGACATTGCCGGTCGAGAGCGCGATCAGCGGTGCATGCCAGATCGAAATGACCGGCAACGAGCCGATGCTGCAGACGATCGCGTGCGCGGCCGTGCCAAGCGCCAGCACGACGGAGAGCCGGCCGGCCGTCGCATGCCTGAAATCGCGCAACAACGCAGCGGCCAGCACCGCCAGCAAGGCCACGGTGGACGCCCGCAACGCGAGTTCGACAGCAGCAAGCGACATCCAATCGGCCCGATCGAGTTGAACGCACCGATTCTAATTGAGATCACCAGCCGGTTCAAATTCGGTGAACTAGCCGGCCCATTTGCTGCGATGGGTCACCCAGATATCGGAAGGATGACCCAGCAAAGTGGTTTCGCCCTCGATGGCAGCGCCGAGCCGCCGCGCCACGGCCTGCGACCGCGCATTGGTGCGGTCGATGCAATGGATGATCTTCTCCAGCTCGAAAGTCGCAAACGACCAGTCGATCGTCGCTCGCGCGGCTTCGACGGCATAGCCCTTGCCGCGAAACTCCTTCGCAATCCCCCAGCCGATCTCGAAGCCGGGCCAGCTCGGCGGAAAGAACGGGCCGACGCGGCCGACGAACTTTCCCGACGATTTCTCCTCGACCACGAACATGCCGATGCCGTGCAGCACCCAGTGTCCCGCCATGATCGCGGAATTGCGCCAGCCGTTGAACGGCTCGGTGATCGGCTTGCCGTCGCCGGTGATATAGCGCCCACTGAGCGGGTCGGACAGCATCACGGTGTTTGGCACTACGTCGCAGGCGCGCCACTGCCGCAGGATCAGACGCTCGGTCTCGATTCCGGGCCAGTCGGGTTTCGGCAGCGTGATGCCTGTCTTGAGGGGCGGGATCATGGGTGCCTCATCCTCGGTGTCGTCCCTGCGAAGGCAGGGACCCATACGCCGCGGCTTCTCGTTTGCCCCTATATCAGACATTCTCATTACACAATTGCGGCCGGTGGTTATGGGTCCCGGATCGCGCTCGCTGGTGCTCGCTTGTCCGGGACGACGGAGTGAATAATTCCTGCTAGGCTCGCCACAAAACGATGGAGGCTCACATGAGCTGGCTACCTTCCGAAGATCCCGTGCTCGGCGATCCCAAAACCTGCAACGCGCTGGAACTGATCATCGTGCCGCGCACCCGCGACCTCGGTGACGGCTTTGCCGTGCGCCGCGCGCTGCCGCATGGCAAGCGCCAGATGGTCGGTCCCTTTATCTTCTTCGATCATTTCGGCCCGGTGCAGTTCGTGTCCGGCAAGGGCATGGACGTGCGGCCGCATCCGCATATCGGGCTTGCGACCGTCACCTATCTCTTCGACGGCAGCATCATGCATCGCGACAGCGAGGGCAATATCCAGGAGATCACGCCCGGCGCAATGAACCTGATGACTGCGGGAAAGGGTATCGCCCATTCCGAGCGCACGCCGGACCTGCAGCGCCAGAGCGGCCAGAAGATGCTTGGTCTGCAAAGCTGGATCGCGCTGCCGGCGGGCAAGGAGGAGATCGCGCCGACCTTCCAGCATTATGCCGCCGGCGATCTGCCGATGATCGCCGAGCGCGGTTTTACCGCGCGCATCATCGCAGGGAACTCCTTCGGCATCTCCTCGCCCGTCGCGATGGTCTCGCCCTGGTTCTACGCCGAGGTGACGGCGGAAGCCGGTGTCAGCGTGCCGTTCGATCCCGATCATGAGGAGCGCGCGATCTATCTCGTCGATGGCGAGGTCGAGATCGCCAATGAGCGTTTCGAGGGCCCCAAACTCCTGATCTTCCGGCCCGGCGACCGCATCACCGTGAAGACGGTCCAGCCGACGCGGATGATGTTTCTCGGCGGCGACGCGCTGGAAGGCCCGCGCCATATCTGGTGGAATTTCGTCTCCTCCAGCAGGGAGCGGATCGAGCAGGCGAAACAGGACTGGAAAACCGGGCGTTTTGCCCCGGTTCCACAGGAGCACGAGTTCATTCCGTTGCCGGAATAGGCTAACTCACAAGCTCCGTTCCCTGCTTGAAAGTTTTCGCCGATGACCACGATGCGCGCCAGTGATCTACCCTTGCCGAAAATCGGACACGGCAAGGTACGCGACATCTATGCCGTCGGCGAGGACCGCGTGCTGTTGCTTACGACCGATCGCATCAGCGCCTTCGATGTGGTCATGGCCGAGACCATTCCGATGAAGGGCGCGGTGCTGACCCAGATCAGCGCCTACTGGTTTGGCAAGCTCGCAGGCGTGGTGCCGCATCACATGATCTCGGCCGACGCCGACGAGATCATCCGCGAGGTGCCGGCACTGAAAGACCATCGTGCCGAGCTTCTGGGACGCGCCATGTTGTGCCGGCGCACGACGGTGTTTCCGATCGAATGCGTGATCCGCGGTTATATTTCCGGCTCGGCCTGGAAGGAATATGCCGCTGATGGCACGCTGGCGGGCGAGAAGCTCGCCTCCGGCCTGGTCGAAAGCGCCAAGCTCGAGCCTGCGATCTTTAGCCCGGCGACCAAGGCCGAGACCGGGCATGACGAGAACATCACGGTCTCGCGGATGCGCCAGGTGGTAGGCGACGAGGTCACGGCTACGCTGGAGAAGATGACGCGCACGATCTATGCGCTCGGCGAGACGCAAAGCCGCGCGCACGGCATCATCATCGCCGACACCAAATTCGAGTTTGGTCGCGACAAGGATGGGCAGATCATCCTGATCGACGAGGTGATGACGCCGGACTCGTCGCGGTTCTGGGCGGTCGACGCCTACAAGCCCGGCCAGCCGCAGCCGAGCTTCGACAAGCAACCGCTGCGCGATTATCTCGACGCCGAGCGCCGCGCCGGCCGCTGGAACGGCGATGCGCCGGCGCCGCCGCTGCCGGCGAGCGTGGTGGAGGCGACCAGCAAACGCTATCTGGAGGCCTACCGACGCGTGACGGGAAGTGAGTTGAAGATCTAGCCACCACCGTCATTGCGAGGAGCGAAGCGACGAAGCAATCCACGTCTGCGCGGGTGTCGAAAATGGATTGCTTCGCTTCGCTCGCAATGACGGGCGACAGACAAGAAATAGGGGGAGAGCGCTCATGTCCGAACCCGATGCCGTGCTGGTCGAGCGCGATGGTCCGGTCACCGTCGTCTCTATCAACCGTCCGCATTGCCGCAACGCTGTCGATGGCGCCACCGGGCGAAAGCTCTATGACGCGTTCCTCGCGTTCGATGCCGACAACGATGCCTCCGTCGCCGTGTTCACCGGCACCGGCGGCTATTTCTGCGCGGGCGCGGATTTGAAGGCGGTCGCCAAGGGCGATCGCGAGAAGAAGCGCGAGGTTGGCGGCCACAACACCATGGCGCCGATGGGACCGAGCCGCCTGCGGCTGTCGAAGCCTGTCATCGCGGCGGTCGAGGGCTTTGCGGTCGCGGGGGGCATGGAGCTCGCGCTCTGGGCCGACATGCGGGTGGTGGCGGAAGACGCGACCTTCGGCATCTTCTGCCGCCGCTTCGGCGTGCCGCTGATCGATCTCGGCACCATCCGCCTGCCGCGGCTGATCGGCCATTCCCAGGCGATAGACCTGATCCTGACCGGGCGTCCGGTCGGTGGTCCCGAAGCGCTCCGCATGGGGCTCGCCAATCGCCTTGTGCCGAAGGGCGAGACCCGCGCGCATGCGATTGCGCTCGCCAAGGACATCGCGAAATTCCCGCAGACCTGCCTGCGTGCCGACCGTCTCTCGGCGCTGCAGCAATGGGACCTTTCGGAAGACGAAGCCATCGCCAATGAAATGCGCGGCGGACTGAAGGTTATCGCTTCCGGCGAGACGCTGTCGGGGGCGACGCGCTTTGCCTCCGGCGTCGGGCGCCACGGCGCCTTCGAGGAGAGCTGATGACGATGTCCAATTCCACAACCGGATCGAAGGCGTTCACTACAGGCGATTTCCGCCTGCAGAGCGGCGCGGTGATAGGCGAAGTGACCATCGCCTACCGGACGCTGGGCACGCTCTCGCCCGCGCGCGACAACGCCGTGCTGATCACCCATGGCAACACCAGCGGGCCGCAGATGATCGATCCCGGCGGATCGACCGGCGAAGGTAGCTGGAACACGCTGGTGGGCCCAGGACGGGCGGTCGACACCAACAGTTACTTCGCGATCTGCCCGAACATGCTGGGCTCGTCCTACGGCTCGACCAATGCGACCAGCGTCAATCCGAGGACGGGTAAGCGCTACGGGCCTGATTTCCCGGACATCACAGTGCGCGACATCGTCGCTACCCAACGGCTGCTGCTCAAAAGCCTCGGCATCGAGAAGCTGGTCGCGATCGTGGGCCCCTCCTATGGCGGCATCCAGGCCTTTCAATGGGCCGTGGATTATCCCGATGCGATGAGGGGCATCGCGGCGGTCGTCACCTCGCCGCGGGTGCCGCGCGAACGTTCCGAAGGCAATGTCGCGCGGCTGCTCGCGACGCTGTCGCAGAACCCGAACTGGAACGGCGGCGATTACTATGACGTCGGCGGCGTGCTGGAGAGCATGATCCAGATCCGCATCAACACGCTGAAGACTTACGGCATCGAGACACGGCTGCGCGACACACTGTCGGACCCGGATGAAATCGAAAAAGCGATCCGCGAGGAAGCCACGCGATGGGCGGAAGGCTTTGATGCCAATTCGCTGCTGATCCTGGCGAAAGCGCTGCGCACCTTCGACGTCACCGGCGAGCTCCACAAGATCAAGGCGAAGGTGCTCTATATCCTCTCGCGCACCGACAAGCTGTTTCCGCCGGAGCTCGAGCAACAGGTGATGCTGGCGCTCAAGGCCGCCGGTGTCGACGCCGATTATTTCCTGCTCGACAGCGACTACGGCCATTCGGCTTCCGGCCGCGACTGGCAGAAATGGGCGCCGCGGTTGCGGGAATTTATGGAGAGTCTTTAGTTGTCATTGCGAGCGAAGCGAAGCAATCCATTTCTCCGCTTGCTGCGCCATGGAATGCTTCGTCGCTTCGCTCCTCGCAATGACGGGGCTAGTTGTCGTCCCGGCTACCAATCATCCGCCTGTGGTTATGGGCCCCCGCTTTCGCGGGGGCGACGATTGAGAGCGTTGCGCTCGCTACGTCCGCGACGAATTATACCCCCGCCATCATCACGTATTTGATCTCGACATATTCTTCCATGCCGTGATGCGAGCCTTCGCGGCCGAGGCCGCTTTCCTTGACACCGCCGAACGGGGCGACCTCGGTGGTGATCAGGCCGGTGTTGACGCCAACCATGCCCGATTCCAGCGCCTCGGCGACGTGCCAGACGCGGCCGAGATCACGCGCATAGAAATATGACGCCAAGCCGAACGGCGAGTTGTTGCACATCGCAATCACGTCAGCCTCGTCCTTGAAGCGGAACACCGGCGCGAGCGGGCCAAAGGTCTCTTCATGCGCGACCAGCGCGTCCGGCTTCACATTGGCGAGCACCGTCGGCTCGAAGAAGGAGCCGCCGAGCGCATGGCGCTTGCCGCCGGTGATGATCTTGGCGCCGCCCTTGACCGCGTCCTCGATATGCTTTTCGACCTTGAGCACGGCATCCATATTGATCAGCGGCCCCTGCACCACGCCCTGCTCGGTGCCGTCGCCGATCTTCATCGCCGCGACTTTCCTGGAGAGCTTTTCCACGAACTGGTCGTAGATCTTGTCCTGGGCATAGAGGCGGTTGGCGCAGACGCAGGTCTGGCCCATGTTGCGGTACTTCGAGACCATGGCGCCGTCGACGGCGGCGTCGATATCGGCGTCGTCGAACACCACGAAGGGCGCGTTGCCGCCGAGCTCGAGCCCGAGCTTCTTCACGCCGACGGAAGCCTGCTGATAGAGGATCTTGCCGACCTCGGTCGAGCCGGTGAAGCCGACAAAGCGCACGGCGGGATGCTCGCACAGAACCTTGCCGATCGCCGACGAATTGCCGGTCAGCACGTTGAAAACGCCCTTCGGCACGCCGGCTTTCTCGGCGAGCGCGACCAGCGCCAGCGCCGAGAGCGGCGTTTCGTTGGCGGGCTTCAGTACCACGGTGCAGCCGGCCGCGAGCGCCGGCGACACTTTTCGGGTGATCATCGAGCTCGGGAAGTTCCATGGCGTGATCGCGCCGCAGACGCCGATCGGCTGCTTGATCGCGAGCAGCCGCGCGTCGGCACGCTGGGTCGGAATGGTCTCGCCATAGACGCGGCGCGCTTCCTCCGCGAAGAACTCGACATAGGCGCCGCTGATGTCGACCTCGCCGAGCGATTCGGCGAGCGGCTTGCCCTGCTCGGAGGTCAGGATCAGCGCGAGGTCCTCGCGGTTGGCCACGATCAGGTCGAACCATTTGCGCAGGATGTTGGAGCGCTGTTTGGCGGTGAGCTTGGCCCACGCCGGAAACGCGCGCTCGGCGGCTTCGACCGCCTGCGTGGTCTCGGCGGTGCTCATGACCGGCACCTTGGCGAGCTCGACGCCATTGACGGGATTGGTGACCGGCCGTGAGGGCGTGCCGACCCAGGCGCCGTCGATATAGCAGCGGTCTCGCAGCAGCGAGGCGTCTCTCAGGCGATCGTGCAGCGAGGGGGCGGAAGCTTGCGAAGCACGTGCGGCAGCGGTCGGGGTCATGGCGTTGCTCCTCGGATGATCTGGGTGTTGAGCCGAAATATAGGCTCAAACCATCCGCAGCGCATCGCCCGCCAGCGCGGCTCAGCTTCGAGTAGCCTGGAGGGGTTCGCGAAGCGGCCCGATCAGGCCGCGCCGCTCATATAGGTCTCGCGCCGGCCGATCATGCGCTCGGCCGCGGCCTTGGCATCTGCCTTGGAGGAAGTCGCGCAAGTGCGGTATTCGAGATCGGGGGAACCTGACGCGTCGCGGCGTCCGAACCAGGACTTCGCACCCACCGGCAACAGCGACAGCGCCTGCGCGACGTTGTCGACGGCGCCAAATGAGTGCAGCGCACCTGTCGCGGCGACCCGGACTTCATAGATGCCGGGCGAGATTGGCGCTTCGATGTTCTCACCGCGCCCGGGGCGGGGGTAGCGCTTCCATTCACTCCAGGTAGAAATCATTATTGCCTGCCTTTACGGTCTTCTCGCCGCAAACAATTTGGATCAAAAGAGCGGTGCTGTACCGCCGATTCCACAGTGCTTTGAACGCGTTACAGCCAAATTGGTTCCATCGACAACCGCCAGTCGAGCATATCGCCGATGCGCCCACCGGTCACCGGCAGAGCACGAAATCTCCGCGCAAATTATGGCAAGTGTGGCAGTTCTGTATCGCTTTCGCGACATTTTGATCCTTGGTGCCCACCCTGCCTTCCACGCCCCGACAGCGCGATCTCTCGGCGCATTTCAAATCGACGGCAACCCACGCTCCGTGACTGGATGCGCGCTTGCCGGAATGAGCGACCGGGAGGAAGATCGCGCCACTTCCAAAAATACAAACGGGAGGAGACCCCATGCAAAGCAAGGCCCAGATCGATCAGGTTCTGCGTCAAAAAAGCGACGCGAAGGAAATCCCCGGCGTCGTCGCGATGGCCGCGAGCGGCAGCGAAGTGATCTACCAGGGCGCGTTCGGCAAGCGCGACCTCGGCAAGGACGATCCGATGACCATCGACAGCGTGTTCTGGATCGCTTCGATGACAAAGGCGGTGACGACCGCCGGCGCGATGCAACTGGTCGAGCAAGGCAAGCTTTCGTTGGACGAGCCGATCGGCAAATTGCTGCCCGATCTCGCCTCGCCCCAGGTGCTCGAGGGCTTTGACGCGAGCGGCGAACCCAAGCTGCGGCCGGCCAGAAAGCCGATCACGCTGCGCCAGCTCATGACCCACACCGCCGGCTTCTGCTACGAGCTGTGGAATGCCGACAAGGCGGCGTATCTGGAGAAAACCGGCACTCCCGGGATCACCACCTGCCAGAACGCCGCACTGAAAACGCCGCTCGCGAGCGATCCCGGTACGCGCTGGGAATACGGCACCAATATCGATTTCGTCGGCAAGGCGGTGGAAGCGGCGAGCGGCAAGCGGCTCGACGCTTACCTGCGCGATCACATATTCGCCCCGCTCGGCATGAGCGACACCGGCTTCAAGATCACCGACGATATGCGCAAGCGGCTGGTCGGCATGCACGTCCGGGGCGAGGATGGAGCGCTGGCGCCGATGCCGTTCGAGCTGGAACAGAATCCGGAATTCCACATGGGCGGCGGCGGGCTCTATTCGACCGCCGGCGACTACATCAAGTTCTGTCAGATGATCCTGAACAAGGGCGAGGGTAACGGCAATCGGGTGCTGAAGGCCGAAACCGTCGCCACGATGGGCCAGAACCACATGGGCGACCTCAACGTCACCAAGATGACGACGGCCGCGCCGATCTACACCAATGACGTCGACCTCTATCCAGACCAGGTGAAGAAATGGGGCCTCAGCTTCCTGATCAACACCGCGAAGACGCCGGAGGGCCGCAGCCCCGGCAGCCTCGCCTGGGCCGGGCTCGCCAACACCTACTTCTGGATCGACCCGTCACGCGACGTCTGCGGCGTGATCCTGACGCAGCTGCTGCCGTTCGCGGACGGCAAGAGCCTGGAGGCCTTCGCGGGCTTCGAGCGCGGCGTTTATGCCGGGCTCGGCGCCGGCAGCGGCCAGAAGGCCGCGTAACCACCAACGGCCACTATGCACATGGCGTTCCCTCCCCCAGTCGGGGGAGGGATTTCCTTGTCCACCCATCCTAAGTTGGGCCTCCCGAGTTCTCGTCAACGAACTATGATGGCGAAAAACCACGGATATGCGCGGTCGAAAGAGGGAGGACAAAATGGCCGACAAAGCGGACAGTTATGTTTCCGGCATTTCGGATGCGCCGCTGCTGGGCGAAACCATTGGCCGCGCGCTCGATAACGCCGTGCGGCGTTGGGAGAATCGCGAAGCGCTGGTGTCGCCCAGCCACGACGTGCGCTGGACCTGGAAGGAATTCGCCGAACGCGTCGATGCGCTCGCGGCCGGCTTTCTCGCCCTCGGCCTGCAGCGCGGCGAGCGGATCGGCATCTGGTCGCTGAATCGCCCGGAGTGGACGCTGACGCAGTTCGCCGCCGCCAGGGCCGGACTGATCCTCGTCACCATCAATCCCGCCTATCGGCTGAGCGAGCTGGAATTCGCGCTTTCGAAGGTCGGCTGCGCCGCAATCGTCACCGCGACCGCGTTCAAGACATCCGACTACATGGAGATGCTGAACACGTTGATGCCGGAACTGGCGGGGGCCGAGCCTGGCCGTCTGCGCGCGGCCAAGCTGCCGCAATTGCGCGCCGTGATCCAGATCGGCGGACCGCTCTGTCCCGGCACCATCCCGTTCGAGGAGGTGTCGCGCATGGGCGGCGCGCGGCATCGCGAGCAGATCGCAGCTCTCGGCGAGACGCTGCAATTCGACGACGCCGTCAACATCCAGTTCACCAGCGGCACCACCGGCTCGCCGAAGGGCGTCACGCTGACGCACCACAACATCCTCAACAACGGCTATTTTACCGGCCGCGCCATGCGGCTGACCGAGCAGGACCGCATCTGCATCCCGGTGCCGCTCTATCATTGCTTCGGCATGGTGATGGGCAACCTTGCGTCCGTCACGCTCGGCTCGACCATGGTTTATCCCGGCGAGGGCTTTGACCCGCTGGCGACGCTGAAGACGCTCGCACAGGAGAGATGCACGACGGTCTATGGCGTACCGACCATGTTCATCGCCGAGCTCGATCATCCCGAATTTGCGCGCTTCGACCTCAAATCGCTGCGCACCGGCATCATGGCCGGCGCGCCCTGCCCGATCGAGGTGATGAGGCGTGTCAACAACGAGATGAACATGCGCGAGGTGACGATCGCCTATGGCATGACCGAGACGAGCCCGGTGAGCTTCCAGAGCGCGACCGACGATCCGCTGGAGCGACGGGTGTCGACGGTCGGGCGCATCCATCCGCATGTCGAGGTCAAGATCGTCGATCTCGAGGGCAGGATCGTGCCGCGCGGCGAACGCGGCGAGCTTTGCACCCGCGGCTACAGCATCATGCTGGGCTACTGGGACGAGCGCGAGAAGACTGCCGACGTGCTCGACGAGGCCGGTTGGATGCATACCGGCGACCTCGCCGTCATCGATGACGAGGGCTATTGCAACATCGTCGGCCGTATCAAGGACATGGTGATTCGCGGCGGCGAGAACCTCTATCCGCGCGAGATCGAGGAGTTTTTGTATCGCCATCCCAAGATCCAGGACGTGCAGGTGTTCGGCGTCGCCGACGACCGCTACGGCGAGGAGCTCTGCGCCTGGGTCAGGATTCGCGCGGGCGAAACGTTGACGGCCGAGGAGATCCGCGCGTTCTGCCAGGGCCAGATCGCGCACAACAAGATCCCGCGCTATGTGGAATTCGTCGATGAATTCCCGATGACGGTGACGGGGAAGATCCAGAAATTCCTGATGCGCGAGGCCGTGGAGAAGCGGCTCGGGCTGAGGGCGGCGAAGACGGCGTGAGATGTCGGTCATTCCGGGGCGCGTCGCAGACGCGAACTATGGTGCGCAATTGCGCACCTGAGAATCTCGAGATTCCGGGTCTGGTCCTTCGGACCATCCCGGAATGACAACGTTTTACACCGGCAGCCCCGCCTTCTTCGCAAGCTCCTTCAGCGACGTTAGCGGCCGCGCGCCGATATGCTGGATCACTTCGGCGGCGGCCAGCGCGCCGAGGCGGCCGGCATTTTCATGGCCGGCATTGCGCACCAACCCGAAGAGGAAGCCCGCGGCGAAGAGATCGCCGGCGCCCGTCGTGTCGACCAACTCCTTGATCGGCGAAGCCGGCACCGCGACGACACCATCCTTCGACGCCACCATGCAGCCCTTCTCGCTGCGGGTGACGACGCCAAGCTTGACGTCCTTGCGCAGCTCCTTCAGCGCGGTGTCGAAATCCGAGGTCCCATAGAGCGAGTGCAGCTCGCTCTCGTTGGCGAACACGATGTCTACGGTGCCCTTGCGCATCAGCTCGATAAACTCATCGCGATAGCGGTCGACGCAAAATGCGTCCGACAGCGTCAGCGCGACCTGCCGGCCGGCGCCGTGCGCGATCGTCGCGGCCTTCACGAAGGCGTCCTTGGCGTCCTTCGGGTCCCACAAATAGCCTTCGAGATAGACGATCTTCGCTGCGGAGATTTCAGCGGGATCGATGTCGCCGGGCACGAGGTTTTGCGCCGCGCCGAGATAGGTGTTCATGGTGCGCTCGCCGTCGCCGGTCACCAGGATGTAGGAGCACCCGGTAGCGGGACCGTCCGCGGCCGGCCTGGTGCCGAAGGCGACGCCGGCGGCACGGATGTCATGGGTATAGAGCGTACCGACCTCGTCCTGCTTGACCTTGCCGACATAGGCGGCGCGGGCGCCAAAACTCGCGATCCCGACAATGGTGTTGGCAGCTGACCCGCCGGACATCGTCGTCGCCGGGCCCATGTCGCGATAGATCGAGGCTGCGCGGGCCTCGTCGATCAGGGCCATGCTGCCTTTGGTCATGCGGTGATCGGCGAGAAATTTTTCGTCGGTCTTGACCAGCACGTCGAAAATCGCGTTGCCGATGCCGAGAACATCGTATTTTGCGTCAACCATTCATGAAAACCCTGTTGGGACAATCGCCGGAAGCGCGGCCTATCACAGGCAACGCTGCTATAGAAGGGGAATGATCCGCTCCTTTCTCACGGTCTCCTCGGGCACGCTGGCTTCGCGGCTTCTGGGCTTCCTGCGCGATTCCATGCTTGCCGCCCTGCTCGGCACCGGCGCGGTCGCGGATGCCTTTTTGGTCGCGTTTCAGCTCGTCAATGTCGCGCGGCGGCTGCTCAGCGAGGGCGCGTTGAATGCCGCGTTGGTGCCGATCTGGCTGCGGCTGCGCGAGGCCGAGGGGGCCATGGCGGCCGCCGCCTTCGCCGGCCGCGTGCTCGGTACGATCAGCGCGGCGCTGATTGCGGGGACCGTGCTGATCGGCGTGCTGATGCCGCTCGTGATCACGCTGCTCGCGCCGGGATTTGCCGGAGAGGAGACGCTGCAACTCGCGGTCACTTACGCACGCCTGATGCTGCCCTATCTCGCCTTTGCCGGCCCCGCCACGGTGCTGCTGGCGCTCGCAAGCGCGCAAGGGCGGTTCTTCCTCACCGCGTTCTCACCGCTGTTGTTCAACATCGCGATGATCGCGGCGATGATCGTGCTGATGTCAGTCCATCGCGAGGCGCGCAGTGTCGCGTTGACCTTGGCCGCAACTGTCGGCCTTGCGGGTTTCCTGCAACTCTTGATCCTGGCGCTGCGCGGGGGCGAGCGCGTGGCGAAACCCCTGCGCGTCGGCCTCGATACGGAGATGCGCGGCTTCTTCGCCCGCGCCGTTCCCGGCATGGTCGCAAGCTCCGCACCACAGCTCCTGATCGTGGCCGGCGCGATCATCGCCTCATCCTCGCCCTCGGCGGTGTCATGGCTTTATTTCGCCAACCGGCTGATCGAGCTGCCGCTCGGCATCGTCGGCGTCGCCATGGGAACGGTGCTGATCCCCGAAGTGACGCGCGCGCTGCACGGGGACGACAGGAACGCCATCGCCAACGCGCAATCACGTGCGCTGGAGCTTGCGGTGGGATTGGCGCTGCCCGCCATGCTGGGCCTGATCGCACTGAGCACACCGATCGTGCGGCTGTTGTTCGAGCACGGCGCGTTTACCTCGGCCGATGCGCGATCAACCTCCGGCGCGTTGATCTGGCTGGCGCTCGGCCTGCCCGCCCATGTGCTGGTGAAAGCGCTGTCGCCGGCTTTTTTCGCGCGCGAGGATACCTACATACCGTTGGCCGCGACGCTGAAGGCCTTCGTTGTCGCGATCGTCCTCGCGGTGCTGCTCGGCCACTTCTTCGGTGCAAACGGCATTGCTGCCGGCCTCGCCTGCGGCGCCTGGAGCAACGCGTTCTCCCTGATCCGGCACGGCGGGGCAAGCTTCGGCTTTTCGCTCGATGCAGCGGCACGGCGGCGGCTGCCGCGGATTGCCGCCGCGGCGCTGCTGATGGGCGTGCTGTTGTGGGCCGTATCCGGCTTCGCCTCCGGCGCCCATGTCCTCGCACAGACGGTAATCCTGCTCGCCACGATTGCCGCCGCTATCGCCGTCTACGGCCTTGCGCTCATAGCGCTCAACGTCACGAGCTGGCGCGAGGTGGTTAACGCCGTCAGGCAAAGCCCGCCTCGCGACTTGCGCGCCTAGCGCTTAAGTGGCAAACGACAGCCGCCAAAATCGAATATTTACGGGAACGGACGATGGCATTCGTTGAACGAGTCTTTTCGGGCGTCCAGCCGACCGGCAATCTGCATCTCGGCAATTACCTCGGCGCGATCGTCAACTTCGTGAAGATGCAGGAGACGCATAACTGCATCTATTGCGTGGTCGACATGCACGCGATCACTATGCCGACCGACGTCTGGGGCGGCCCGGTCGAGCTTGCGCGCAACACCCGCGAAGTGACCGCGGCGTTCATCGCGAGCGGCATCGATCCGAAGAAGCACATCGTTTTCAACCAGAGCCAGGTCGCGGCCCACGCGGAGCTCACCTGGATCTTCAACTGCGTGGCGCGGATCGGCTGGCTCAACCGCATGACCCAGTTCAAGGAGAAGGCCGGCAAGGACCGCGAGAACGCTTCCGTCGGGCTCTACGACTACCCGGTGCTGATGGCGGCCGACATCCTGCTCTATCGCGCCACCCATGTGCCTGTCGGCGAGGACCAGAAGCAGCATCTGGAACTGTCGCGCGACATCGCGCAGAAATTCAACAATGATTTCGGCGATTCCATCCGCAACCACGGCGCCAATGACGGGCTGTTCTTTCCGCTGCCGGAGCCGCTGATCACTGGCCCCGCGACGCGGGTGATGAGCTTGCGCGATGGTACCAAGAAGATGTCGAAGTCGGATGCATCCGACTATTCGCGCATCAATCTCACTGACGATGCCGACACCATCGCGCAGAAGGTCCGCAAGGCGAAGACCGATCCGGAGCCGCTGCCGACGGAGGAGAAAGGCCTCGAGCCGCGCCCGGAGGCCGACAATCTCGTCGGCATCTACGCAGCCCTCGCGGGCACGAGCAAAGCGGATGTGCTGCGCAACTTCGGCGGCGGGCAGTTTTCCAGCTTCAAGAACGCGCTGGTCGAGCTTTGCGTGGCTAAACTGTCGCCGATCGCCGCCGAGATGCGGCGGCTGACCGCCGACCCCGGCCACATCGATGCGATCCTGATCGACGGCGCGGATCGTGCGCGCGCGATTGCCGCCGAGACCATGCAGAAGACCAAGGACATCGTCGGCTTCGTGCGGAAATGATTGCTGCGTTGCGAAGCCCTCTCCCAAACAGAGGGGGCTTGTGGCAGCATATTGGTCGCTTTTGTTTGACGCGTTTTCTTTGCGCGAGGCCGGTTCCCATCCCGCATCAAGTGCGGGACAGGCTTCGCTTGAAAACGCTATGGGCAATACCAGCGGGACCTGCATGGCTACCCAGCGACAATGCTACGAAGCCGGCCGGAAGCCGAAATGCCTGGTTATCGTTGACGACACCGCGGAGTGGGATCGCGCGGTCCATTACGCGAGCCGCTGGGCCATTCGCGGCGGCGGCGGCGTGGTGATGCTGCGTATCATCGAGATCGAGGATCAGAACCAGCAATGGCTGGGTGTCGCCGACATCATGCGCGCCGAGGCGGAGGAGGACGCCAATGTCGCGCTCGATCGCGCCGCCGGACGCGCCAACGGCATTGCCGCGATCACGCCGGAGCGCGTGATCCGCGAAGGCAATTCGATCGAGCAGATCCTGGAGGTAATCGACGAGGACGCCGATATCGCCATGCTGGTGCTCGCCGCCAACCCCGGCGCGGAAGGCCCGGGTCCGCTGGTCACGGCCATCGCCGGCAGCATGGGGTCATTTCCGATCCCGGTGATAATCGTGCCGGGCGAGCTCTCCGACGCCGAGGTCGATGCGCTCTCCTGAGCGCCCATGCGGCGCTGGAACCATTGATTTGCGCCTTGATCGGTGCATTAACCGTCGCCATTTGATAATACGAAGCGAACGCGCCGGCCTTGAACCGGCGACGCCGGAGAAACCCATGTTCATTCAGACCGAAGCTACCCCCAATCCCGCTACGCTAAAGTTCATCCCCGGCCGCCTCGTGCTCGACGGCGGCACTTTGGAATTTGCCGACCGCGAATCCGCCGCGCGCTCGCCGCTCGCCGAAAAACTGTTCGGCGTGCCCGGCGTCACCGGCGTGTTCTACGGCTCGGACTTCATCACCGTGACCAAGGATGGTGGCGACTGGCAGCATCTGAAGCCCGCGATCCTCGGTGCCATCATGGAGCACTACATGTCCGGCGCGCCGCTGCTGGCCGACGGCACGGTAGCGAGCGACGAACTGGCCGACGAGGAAGGCGAGTTCTTCGACGAGGCCGACGCGGAGACGGTCGAGCAGATCAAGGATCTGATCGAGACGCGCGTGCGGCCGGCAGTGGCCAATGACGGCGGCGACATCACCTTCCGCGGCTTCAAGGACGGGATCGTCTATCTCAATATGAAAGGCTCCTGCTCGGGCTGCCCGTCCTCGACCGCAACCTTGCAGCACGGCATCCAGAACCTGCTGCGCCACTTCGTGCCCGACGTCGTCGAAGTCCGGCCGATGTGACGGTGACGATCGCGAAGCGATCGACGCCGTCATTCCGGGGCGCGCCCCAGCGCGAACCGGGGATTCCGGGCCTGGTGCTGTCGCACCATCCTGGATTGACAGGTCATCCCGTGAGCCCCGCGGCTTCCGTTGCGGGACACCGCATGCGCCTCGACATCTCGCTGTCACGGCGCTCTTCTTGTTTTCAATGACTTATACATATTACGAGGCGACGCTATGCACGTTACATGTCATATATCGCGGACCGAGTTCCCCACAGGGCGGCGCTTTGGTTGAACGCTGAAATCCTTGGAAGCGCCTGATAATGCTAGGCTGCAAGCGATGTTGATCCTCGCCATCGATACCGCGCTCGACGCCTGCGCGGCCGCCGTGCTCGACACCGGCACCAGCAAAGTGATCGCGATCGAATCGCAGGCGATGAAGCGCGGGCATGCCGAAGCACTGATGCCGCTCGTCGCGCGCGTCATGAAGCAATCCGCCGTTCCCTTTGCCGCGCTCGATCGCATCGCGGTCACGACCGGCCCCGGCAGTTTCACCGGCCTGCGCGTCGGATTGTCCGCGGCGCGCGGCATCGCGTTGGCTTCGGGCAAGCCGGTGGTCGGGCTGACCACGCTGTCGGCCTATGCCGCGCCCATCGTCAGCGAAGGCGGCGATCAGCCGGTGATCTCGGCGATCGACGCGCGGCACGACCATGTCTATCTGCAGGTCGTCAGCGGCCATGGCAGCTCGCTGGTCCGGCCCAAGGTCGCATCGATCGAGGAAGCATTGGCCGCCTCGCGCTTCGGCGCACCGCATCTGCTCGGCAATGCCGCGAACATTCTCGCCGATCGCTGGCCCCCCGATGCGCCGCCGCCGTTCAAGGTCGATGCGCAACCGGCGCCGGATATTACCTGGGTGGCATGGCTGGGCGCTGCCGTGAATCCCGAAACTGCGCCAGCCAAACCCTATTATCTGCGCGCGCCCGACGCCAAGCCGTCGCAGGACGCCAAGCCCTCGCAGAGCGCTACGCCCGCGGCATCCGCTGCTTCATGATAGCGTGGCTCACCGACTGGTTTTCGCCACGCGAGCCTGCCATCGAGCCGGCGACGCTGCGCGATACGCCACGCCTGGCTCAGCTGCATGGCGCCTCGTTTCACCGCGGCTGGGGCGAAGGCGAATTCGAGAGCATGATCGGCGAGCCCAACACGCTGGTTCACCGCTTGAGGCTTGGGCGCAAAATTATCGGCTTCGCGGTGTCGCGAATGGGCGCGGATGAAGCGGAAATCCTGTCGATCGCGATCGATGCGGATGAGCGCGGCCGTGGCCTGTCGCGCGATCTTCTGCTGACGCATCTCGGCCATCTCGCGGGCCGAGGTGTGCGCACGGTGTTTCTGGAAGTCGAGGAAAACAATGCGCCGGCGCTTCGGCTTTACGAGCGAGCCGGATTTGCCGTCGTCGGGCGGCGCGAACGCTATTACCGGCAGGCCAGCGGGGAACAGTTGAATGCGCTTCTGATGCGCCGAGACTTGTCGTAAGATGCGTCAGGTGGCAGAACGCCCACCCAAGGCAAGAGCCTCATGACCGCTCTGAAATCTACGCCGGCGCCAAAGGCCACCGGCATCGAAGCCCGCTGCGCTGCCACCGGCATGCGCATGACCGAGCAGCGCCGCGTGATCGCGCGCGTGCTGGCGGAGGCGTGCGATCATCCGGACGTGGAGGAATTGTACCGGCGTTGTGTCGCGGTCGATGACAAGATCTCGATCTCGACGGTTTATCGCACGGTCAAGCTGTTCGAAGACGCAGGCATCATCGAGCGGCACGATTTTCGCGAGGGCCGCGCCCGCTACGAGCAGATGCGCGACAGCCATCACGATCATCTGATCAATCTGCGCGACGGCAAAGTGATCGAGTTCACCAACGAAGAGATCGAGAAGCTGCAGGCCGAGATCGCCCGCAAGCTTGGCTACAAGCTGGTCGATCACCGGCTCGAGCTGTATTGCGTGCCGCTCGACGATGACAAATCCGCAAGCTGACCGTCCCGTCCTCTTATCATAAGTTAAGGTTGAGCCTCCCCGTCCGGGGCGCAATGGCTTGGCAGCCGAGATGCGGCCGCGGTCCGGAATTGACAGGTTAACAACTGGATTTTCGGCGCTTTAGGCTATATCTGACCTTGCGCCCTGATGGCGCCGTTTCCATTCCACACAGGTTCCATGAAGCCGCCGCGCAAGCTGCACATCAAGTCCTATGGCTGCCAGATGAATGTCTACGATGCGCAACGCATGGTGGACACGCTGGCGGGCGAAGGTTTCGTGGAGACGGCAAGCGCCGAGGAAGCGGACCTCGTCATTCTCAACACCTGCCACATCCGCGAAAAGGCTTCGGAGAAGGTCTATTCCGAGCTCGGCCGGCTGCGCGTCGCAAAGCAAGATGCCGCGCGCGATGGCCGCGACATGCGTATTGCGGTGGCGGGCTGCGTCGCGCAAGCCGAGGGCGACGAGATCATCCGCCGCGCACCGGTGGTCGACGTCGTAGTCGGTCCGCAGAGCTATCACCATCTGCCGGAGCTTCTGGCGCGCGCCGCGCGCGAGGGCAAAGCGATCGAGACCGAATTTCCGGCCAAAGACAAATTCGGCTTCCTGCCGCAGCCGAAAGCGGACGCGATCCGCGCCCGCGGCATTTCCGCCTTTGTCACGGTGCAGGAAGGCTGCGACAAGTTCTGCACCTTCTGCGTGGTGCCGTATACGCGCGGCGCCGAAGTCTCGCGTCCGGTCGGCAAAATCGTCGACGATGTGAAGCGGCTCGCCGACAACGGCGTGCGCGAGCTCACCTTGATCGGCCAGAACGTCAACGCCTATCACGGTGAGGGGCCGGACGGGCGCGTCTGGCCGCTCGGCAAATTGCTGCATCATCTTGCCGCCATCCCCGGCATCGCGCGGCTGCGCTATTCGACCAGCCATCCCTGCGACGTCGACGACAGCCTGCTCGAAGCCCATCGCGACCTGCCGGCGCTGATGCCGTTCGTGCACCTGCCGGTGCAATCCGGCTCCGACCGGGTCCTCTCAGCCATGAACCGCAAGCATACGGTTCGCGATTACCGCGCGGTCATCGAGCGTTTTCGTAAAATTCGCCAAGATATTGCATTTTCATCGGATTTTATCGTCGGTTTTCCGGGTGAAACCGCGGCGGATTTTTCCGCCACACTCGCGCTTGTCATGCAAATCGGATACGCTGCGGCTTATTCGTTCAAATATTCGCCGCGGCCCGGGACGCCGGCGGCGGAGATGCAGGAGACGGTGACTTCAACTGATATGGACGAGCGATTGGCGCGGCTCCAGGAACTGATCGGCAGCCAGCAATCGGCCTTCAACAGGGCTGCGATTGGCACCACCGTCGATGTGCTGTTCGAGCGGGCCGCTCGCAATCCCGGACAGATCGTCGGCCGCACCGCCTATCTGCAGCCCGCCCATGTGATGGCTTCAGCCGACATCATCGGACAAGTGTTGCCGGTTCGGATCGACAGCCTCGAGCGCTACAGCCTGCTCGGCGAGCTCGCGACTTCACCGCACAGCATGCAGCCTTCGTCCTCTCACACGACCATTGGAGCCTGAACCCTTGCCAAAAAGCGCATCGGATTCGCCTTCGCTCGCTCCCAGCCGCAAATTTGAACGCGACATACAAGTTCCGCCCGAGACGCAAGTCGTCATCGACTTCGATGACAATCGTGCGGTTTCCTCCCTGGTCGGGCCTTACGGACAGAACCTGGCGCAGATCGAGCGGCGGCTCGGCATCGTCGTCGATTCCCGCGGCAACCACATCACCATCGCCGGCTCGCGCGACGGCTGCGATGCCGCGCGGCGCGCGCTGGAGACGCTCTACGCGCAGGCCGTGAAGGGACAGGAGATCGCACAAGGCGACGTCGAAGGCGCGATCCGCGCCGTGATCGCGCAGGGCTCGCTGTTCGAATATGACGCCAAGACCGTGAAATCGGCGTTCGAGATCATCAATCTGCGCAAGCGCCCGGTGCGGGCACGGACCGCTGCGCAGGACTCCTATATTCGCGCGCTCAAGCGTCATGAGCTGGTGTTCGGCGTCGGACCCGCGGGCACCGGCAAGACCTGGCTCGCGGTGGCGCATGCCGCGCAATTGTTCGAGCGCAAGGAAGTCGATCGCATCATCCTGTCGCGGCCCGCGGTCGAGGCCGGCGAGCGGCTCGGCTTCTTGCCGGGCGACCTCCGCGAGAAGGTCGATCCCTATCTGCGTCCGATCTACGACGCACTCTACGACGTGATGGACGCGCGCATCGTCGAGCGCGCGCTGCAGACCGGCGAGATCGAGATCGCGCCACTCGCTTTCATGCGTGGCCGCACGCTGACCAACGCCGCGATCATCCTGGACGAGGCGCAAAACACCACCTCGATGCAGATGAAGATGTTCCTGACCCGGCTCGGCGAGAATAGCCGCATGATCGTCACCGGCGATCCCTCGCAGGTCGACCTGCCGAACGGCCAGACTTCGGGCCTTGCCGAAGCGACCAAGCTGCTCGAGGGCGTCGAGGGGGTCGCCCAGGTGAGATTCACGGCCGAAGACGTGATCCGCCACGAGTTGGTGGCGCGGATTGTCGCGGCCTATGAGCGCGCGCCGCAAAAGGCGACGAGCAAGCAAACGTGAAAGTGGTCGCGCCACGAGCGCGCCGATCGAGACTCCCCAAGACGACGATGTCGCAACTGACCCTTCCCATGACCGAGGTTCTCGTTGTTGCCGACAGCTGGCAAAACGAGCCCGACGCCGAAGCCGTGATCCAGCGCGCGATTGCGGCGGCGGCAGAGGCGGCCGACGCCGACGTCGGCGAGGCGGAGCTCGCGGTCATGCTCACGGATGATGGCGGCATCCGCACGCTGAACAGCAACTGGCGCGGCATCGACAAGCCGACCAATGTGCTGTCGTTTCCGGCGCTACAGCCCGAAGGCGCACGAAAGCCAGGGGATGCGCCGCGCATGCTCGGCGATATCGCGATTGCCTATGAGACGATGCGGCGCGAGGCCGACGAGGAAGGCAAGCCCTTCGACCATCATTTGAGCCACCTTGCGGTGCATGGTTTCCTGCACCTGGTCGGCTACGATCACGCAAACGACGCTGACGCCGAGGAAATGGAAGCTCTGGAGACGGAGATCCTGGCGCAGCTCGGGATTCCCGACCCTTATGCGGACCGGGAACGGATGGACTGAGATGGCGGATTCCGAACCTACCCACGACAATCCGCGCAACACGCGCAACTTGCCCGCCGTGGTGCCGCCGGGCGAACTCGCCCGCCCCGCTGCGGAGAACTGGCTCGTGCGCGCCATCCGCACGCTGTTCGGCTGGAAGCCGGGATCGGTGCGCGACGACCTGCAGGTGGTGCTCGACGCCTCGCAGCCCGACGATGTCGGTTTCAGCGCGGTCGAGCGCACCATGCTCCGCAACATTCTCGGCCTGCATGAGCGCCGCATCGCCGACGTCATGGTGCATCGCGGCGACATGATCGCGGTCAAGCGCGACATTCCGCTCGGCGAGTTGATGGACCTGTTCGAGCGCGCGGCACATTCCCGGCTCGTGGTCTACGACGAATCGCTCGACGACCCCGTAGGCATGGTCCACATCCGCGATTTGGTCGCCTTCATGACCGCGACCGCGCGGGTGCCCGAGGGCGCCAAGACAAGGCGCAAGAAACCGCCGCCGGCGGGCCTTGACCTGCGCGCCGTCAATCTCGCTTTGCCGCTGTCGGAAGCCAACATCATCCGCAAGCTGCTCTATGTGCCGCCGTCGATGCGCGCGATCGACCTCCTCGCGCAGATGCAGGCTTCGCGCATTCATCTGGCGCTGGTGGTCGACGAATATGGCGGCACCGACGGGCTGGTCTCGATCGAGGACATTGTCGAGCAGATCGTCGGCGAGATCGACGACGAGCATGACAGCGACGAGCCGCCGGCGATCGTGCGGCAACCCGACAATTCCTTCATTGCGGACGCGCGCGCGAGCCTCGACGATGTCCGCGCCGTAATCGGCGACGAGTTCGTCACCGGCGAAGCCGGCGAGGAGGTGGAGACGCTTGGCGGCTATCTGGTCAGCCATGTCGGCCGCCTGCCGGTGCGCGGCGAGGTCATCTCCGGGCCCGGCAATTTCGAGGTCGAGGTGCTCGACGCCGATCCGCGCCGGGTGAAGCGGTTGCGCATCGCCGCGCGGAAGGAGCGTCCCGCGCCGCGCACCCAGCGCGAGAGCCGCCGCCGCGAGGCCCCCAGCGACGCCAATCCGCCGCCGCAGGCCAATGACAACACCAAGCCGCCGTCCATCGACGGAGCCGGCTCACAGTGAGGATCGCCGACAAACTTCGCAGCCTTGGGCTGTCGATCATCCTGACATGGGGATGGAAGCGGGCCGTCATTGCGCTGCTCGCCGGCGCGCTGTCGACGCTGGCGATGGCGCCCTTCAATGCCTGGCCGGTGCTGTTCGTGACCTTTCCGGTCGCGGTCTGGCTGATCGACGGGGCCGGCGCCGGACGCGCCGGGGGCGTGCCGGCCGCAGCCTGGAGCGGCTGGTGGTTCGGGCTCGGCTATTTCGTGGTCGGCCTCTACTGGATCGGCAAGGCCTTCCTGGTCGATGCCGACACCTTTGCCTGGCTGATGCCATTTGCAGTGCTCGGGCTACCCGCCTATCTCGCGCTCTTCACCGCCTTCGGCTTTGCGCTGGCCCGGTTGCTGTGGACGCGTGACGCCACGCGGATTCTCGCGCTCGCGATCAGCCTCACGGCGAGCGAATGGCTGCGATCCCAGGTGCTCACCGGATTTCCCTGGAACACGTTCGGCTATGCCTTGACGGAACCGCTGGCACTGGCGCAGACCGCCTCGCTGATCGGCCTCTGGGGCATGACCTTCCTCACCGTCGCGATCTTCGCCTCGCCGGCCGTGCTGATCGACGGCACCTCGCGCAGGCGCAAGCCGTGGATCGCGCCTGCGGCTGCCGTCTCTGTGCTGGTCGCGATGGGCGTATTCGGCGCCATACGCCTGTCGCGCGAACCCACCCGCATGCTGTCCAAGGTCCACTTGCGGATCATGCAGCCCAACCTGCAGCAGGACGTTAAATTCAACTACTCCGCCAAGGCGGAGGTAATGCAGAAATATTTGACGCTGTCGGATCGCTCGACCGGGCCGCAATCGACCGGCGTGCGTGACGCCACCGTGCTGATCTGGCCAGAATCGGCCTTTCCGTTCTTCCTCACCCGCGAAGCCGATGCGATGGCGCAGATCGCAGCACTGTTGCCGAAAGGCACGGTGCTGATCACGGGCTCGGTGCGCGCACCCGATGTGCCGCCGGGCACCCGCATAACCCGCGCTTACAATTCGGTTTACGTCATCGATCACGATGGCAATGTGCGTTCCGTATACGACAAGTTGCATCTGGTTCCATTCGGCGAATACCTGCCATTCCAGGATTTGATGGAGAGGCTCGGCTTCGAGCAGCTCACCAAGGTTCAGGGCGGATTCATCCCGGGCGCGGTGCGGCACTCGATGGAGATTCCAAATGCGCCGCGCGCGCTACCGCTAATTTGCTACGAGGCGATTTTTCCCGAAACGGTCGCAAGTCGCGACGATCGACCGGGCTGGATTGTCAATCTGACCAATGACGGCTGGTTCGGAATCTCGACCGGCCCCTATCAGCATTTGCAGCAGGCGCGCCTGCGGGCGATCGAGCAGGGTCTGCCGCTGGTGCGTGCCGCAAATACAGGCATTTCCGCCGTCATCGATCCACTGGGACGGATTGTCGCACGGCTTGATCTCGGAATCGAAGGCGTGCTTGATTCGGCGCTGCCAGCCGCCAATCCACCGACGATCTACGCGCGCGCCGGTGACATTCCTGCCGCAATAATAGTAGCCATTGCCATGATCCCGGTGATTCGCCGGCGCATGACGAAGCGAACCCGATGACATCGGCCGTTCGAGGCCGCATGATTCGTGCTCGGCTTTGCGGCACTCACTAGAAATATTCTACGTGCGCAGTCCCGCCAGTTGACAGATCGACGCTGCGCTTCGCATTCTGTCGCCACCAGCACGATCGAGTCAGTTCAGCTCAAATTGTCGACAATCGACGAACACCCAGAGCATCAGAGCAGGATTTGACAACGTTGGCGCATGAGGCAAACGTGATGGCGTCTGCCTCTTTCCGCCAGTGCGCCGGCTTTGACATTCGCTCCGATCTTTCGCCGACGATCGCGCACGAATGTCATATCCGAAGCGCACGCTGATCATTTTTGCAAGCGACCACTCGCCCGGCATTCAATGAAGAGCGCGGGGGCGGAGGGCACGAGTCCGGGATCGGGACGCTAGCCTGATCCCAAGGAGAATCGGAAATGTCGATCAAAGCGCCGAACCCTGTTGACAAATATGTTGGCAGCCGGGTGCGGATGCGCCGCATTATGCTTGGCATGAGCCAGGAGAAGCTCGGCGAAGCACTAGGCCTCACTTTCCAGCAGATCCAGAAATACGAGAAAGGCACCAACCGGGTCGGCGCCAGCCGTATCCAGCAAATCTCCGAAATCCTGCAAGTGCCGGTTTCCTTCCTGTTCGAGGGCGGCCCGAGTGGGACCACCAACGCCGAAGGCTTTGGCGAGGGCACCTCGCCAGCCTACGTCTCCGATTTCCTCGCGACCGCGGAAGGACTGGCGCTGACGCGCGCCTTCACGCGCATCGCCGACGCGAAACTCCGGCGCAGCATTGTCGATCTGGTCGAGCAGATTGCCGCGCGCGAGGCATCCGAGAAGCGGTGACGGCCTTTTATACCAAAGGATAGCCCATTGACGCGCCCGAGGGGGCAAGCGCATGACAGGGCGCTCGTTCCCTTGATGGCCCACTCATGACCGCGCAAAACCCTTTTGAATCGACCACGATTCTCGATGGCATCCGCAGCTGGGTCGAAATCGAGACGCCGACCGACACGCCGGCACAGGTGAACAAGCTCGCGAGCCTGGTCGCAGATCTCTATCGCGGCTTGCCGGCAAGCGCGGAGCGCATCGCCGGCAAGGACGGCTGCGGCGATCATCTGGTGGCACGATCGGCCTGGGGACAGGACGCGCCGGGCATTCTGGTCCTGAGCCATCTCGACACCGTGCATCCGATGGGCTTCATCAAGCGCCTGCCGTTCAAGGTCGAGGGCGACAGTGCGTTCGGCCCCGGCATCTACGACATGAAGGGCGGCGCCTATCTCGCCTTCCACGCCTTCCGGCAACTCTGTGCGGAAGGCATTCGGTCGCCGCTCGGCATCACCCAGCTCTATGTCTCGGACGAGGAGATCGGCAGCCCAACCTCGCGTGCGCTGATCGAGGCCGAGGGACAAAAGGCCAAATATGTGCTGGTGACGGAGCCCGCCCGCGACGGCGGCAAGATCGTCACGGGCCGCAAGGGCGTGGGGCGCTTCGAGGTCTTCATCAAGGGCGCGCCGGCCCATGCCGGCACGCGACCCCAAGACGGCCGCAGCGCCATCCGCGAGCTTGCCAATGTGATTCAGACGCTGGAAGCGTTGAATGATCTGAAGCGCGGCATCACCGTCAATGTCGGCGTGGTCAGGGGCGGCACGCGGCCGAATGTGATTGCGGAAGAAGCTTATGCCGAAGTCGACCTGCGCGTGCCGACGTTCGCCGATGCCGACGAGCTCGTCGCGAAGATCCTGGATGTGAAATCGAAGAGCAACGGCGTCAGCGTGACGGTGACCGGCGAGTTGAATCGGCCGCCTTATGAGAAAGGCAATGCCGGCGCGGCGCTGTTCGAGCATGCGAAAGCTTTAGCTGCCGAGATTGGCTTCGAGCTGGTCGACACCTTCACTGGCGGTGGCTCCGACGGCAATTTCACGGCAAGCCACGCCGCAACGCTCGATGGGCTCGGCGTCGACGGCAAGGGCGCGCATACCCATTACGAGCAGCTCTATGTTTCCTCGCTCGAACCGCGGGCGCGGCTGCTCTACCGGCTCTACCAGACACTGCGATGAGCGCGGCCTCTGGCGATCGCAGCGGACGCGACGCTTCTTCCGACAATGCCCCCGTACGGCACGGCTCGTTCTTCGGCCGCCGCAAGGGACACAAGCTTCGCGCGCATCAGGCCGATCTGATCGAGCATCTGCTGCCGCATCTTGCGGTCGACATCCAGCGGCCTGCACCTTCTTCCCTTGCCGAGCTGTTCGGATCACCGGTCGAATCGACGCGGCTCGAGATCGGCTTTGGCGGCGGCGAACATCTGGCCGCGGAGGCGCAGCAGCTTCCGCAAACCGGGTTCATCGGCTGCGAGCCCTATGTCAACGGCATGGCCAAGATCCTGGCGCAGATCGAAGCGCATAACGTCGGCAACATCCGCCTGTTCGCGGGCGACGCCGCCGAGCTCCTGGCCTGGCTGCCGCCGCGCTCGCTTGAACGGGTCGACCTGATCCATCCCGATCCCTGGCCGAAGCGGCGGCACTGGAAGCGGCGTTTTGTGCAGGACGCCACTGTCATAGCGATGGCACGCGTGCTCAAGCCGCACGGCGAATTCCGATTTGTCAGCGATATCGACGATTACTGCGCCTGGACGCTGGCGCACCTGTTGCGCTCGCGGGATTTCCGCTGGATGGCGGAGCGCGCCGACGACTGGCGCAAGCCATGGGACGGCTACACCATGACGCGCTACGGCCGCAAAGCCGAGCGCGAAGGCCGCGTCGCGAACTATCTGCGCTTCGCGCGGACCGAGTAGCTAGCGCTTCGCGGCTTCCGCCGTCCGCGCCTTCTTCACGTCGGTCGCTTCCCACACCATGCGCTTGCCCTGCTCCCGGCCCAGGAGCTCGATCGGGTCGCGGTTGTCGATGTGGCCGAACTGTCCCTTGTAGACGCTGTAGCCGCACAATTCCTGCAGTCGCCGCGGAAACCGCATGACGGTCTCCCGCGGGATGCCGAGCTGCAGATTCTCCTGCTGCCGCATCCAGCCCCAGCAATAGGCGCAGGAAAACGCAAAGCGGCGCGCATCGCTGGCATTGGCGCCGCCGCCGTGCCAGAGCGCGCTGTCGAACAGCATCACGCTGCCGGCAGGCATGGTGGCGGTGACGGCGTCGTAGTCCTTGCCGTATTCGGGTGGGGAATCGAATTTGTGGCTCCCCGGCACGATGCGCGTAGCGCCGTTGTCGTGCCTGAAGTCAGACAGCGCCCAGATTGCATTCACCGTGATCGGGATGTGCGGACGCGGCAGTGGAATGAGCTGGGTGTCCTCATGGATCGGCTGCGCCTCCTGGCCCGGACCCAACACCAGCGAACAGAACGACGACAACAGGCACTCCTTGTCGAGCACGCGCTCAACCACCGGCAACACGTTCTCGTGCAGCGGCACTTCCCAAAAGATGTCGTCGTAGGTGAGGAGATTGTTGACACGGAGGGTCTTGAAGCCTTCGAACGAGGTTTTCGCCGGCCCAAGGTTGTGCTCGCGTTCGATCCGTTCGACCGCGCGCTTCAATCCCGCAACGAGATCGGAAGAGGCCGCGCCGTCGATCACGGTGTAGCCGTCGTTCCGGATTCTGTCGGCATGCGATTGAACGGCGCTCTCTGCCAGCATCCTGATCTCCCTTGTGGCGCTTGGAGCGACCATAACGGGCTGGCTGCAGTTTTGGGAAGAGCGGCACGCGGTCACGCCGACTGGCGGGTCTTCCAGAAGCCGACCACGCGCTCGGCCGTCGAGGGCATCAACTTGGCGAAATTCACCCGCGCAGCCTCGATATCGGACGGGGCCGGCACGCGATTTGGACCGAGACGCATCAGCATCAGGGCGCGCGCCGTGGCCCATTCAAGGCCAATCGTCTTGCTGACTATCAGGATCGGATCGAAGCGGTCGCTCGAAATCAGATTGTCGAGGACCGAAATTTTCACGCCGGACATCGCGGCGAGAGCGGCAACCGATTCCTCGTAGCAAAACGCCTTGGCAAAGCCGAGCAGCGCCGCTTCGTTGAGATCGCCGGCCTCGTGCAGGGCCAGGATGGCGCGCTGCGCCGGCGCGAAATCGCGTTTGCTTTCGAAGCGCTCCGGCACGCCGGTGATCTCGGCGATCGCGAGCTTGATGACGTTCTGGCGCTCCGGCTTGACCACGTCGAACAGGCGGCGGCGGACCACGTCGAGCGAGCCCGCCAGAAGCTGCTTCAGCCGCACATCGGACAGGTCCGCGCGCTGGCCGACGGTGAGCGTCAGAACGCCGTCCTGGCTCGCGCGCTTGACCAGCTCGGTATATCCGCTCTCGGAGAACAGTGCGCCGGCATTGCCAGCCGTGCGGCGCACCACCTCGCGGTCGCCACGCTGCACGATGACGTCGGTGAGATCGGGTGAGAGTTTGGGCCGTTCCGACATCGCCAGGAGATGGCTCTGGCCCTTGACGCGGGCGATCTCGAGCAAGGCTTCTTCGTCGAGCACCGGCGAGCGGCGCAGGATCGGTCCAGCCACCAGGATTTCGTTCTCGCGCGCCAGCCGCCCGACCAGCACGCGCGGCGCGTTGGCCACCAGCGACAGCCGCTCGGCGAGTTCCGCGCGCGCAATCAATTCGGCATGCGGGACGAGGTCGATCAGGATCTCGTCGAAGAAATCGACATGGTTGGGTCTGAGATGCGCGGCGTCCTGGAAGAACAGGTCCGCGATGCGGCGCGCGGCCTCGGCGCGGACTTTCGGATCGCCGCTCCTGACGATCTCATCAAGCCCGGGGATCAGGGAGGTAGCGACTGTCATCCAAACTGCTCAAACCGCACTCGTCGCGCTCGACCGCGCCTGAGCCCTAGCTCTTTGGCTTCCGCTTCCCACATTTGTGGCTGGATGGCCGGCATTTAACGGCAATCTAGGCGGGCTTCGTGAAGGAAGCGTTAGGGTTTAGGTTGCCGCCCAGGGACGCAAATTAATGCAGTCCTCACTTGCTGGCCCCTACCGAAAGCGTTATATGAGCCGGGACTTAGCTGTCTCATACGAAACGCGTATTGAGAGTGGGCCCCCCGGGACCCGCTCTTTTTTATTACCCGAACCAGCCTGGCGCAGATTGCGTTGAAGGCAGGTTCGAATGGCCGCCCGAACCACCGACCGGTCCGGTCAGGCCGAACACCGAAACGAGCAGATTAGAAGCCAACTTGACGCTGGATATGATCGATCCGACTGCCGGTTCCCTGGACGCCGCTCTGTTGTCCGAACCGCGCCTGGTTGTGGAACCGGGGGCGGCGGCGCGCGTGTCGGCGATCGCGGCGCCCGTGCTGCAGCAGATGGGCTATCGGCTGGTGCGGATCAGGATTTCGGGCGAAGCCGGCTGCACCGTGCAGATCATGGCGGAACGCCCCGATGGCTCGATGCAGATCGAGGATTGCGAGGCGGTCTCACGGGCACTGTCGCCGGTGCTCGATATCGCCGACCCGATCGACCGCGCCTACCGGCTGGAGATTTCCTCGCCCGGCATCGATCGGCCGCTGGTGCGCCGTTCGGATTTCGAGCGGTTTGGCGGCCACCTCGCGAAGATCGAGATGGCCATCGCCCATCAGGGCCGCAAGCGTTTCCGCGGCATCCTGGCCGGCGTCGAGGGTGATGCCGTCAGGATTCGTCGCGACGATGCGCCGGCGGGCGAAGAAGCCGATGTGCTACTGGCCATGGAAGACATCGCGGACGCAAGGCTCGTTCTGACCGACGAGCTGATCGCCGAATCGATGCGGCGCGGCAAGGCCGCCGAGCGCGAGCTCAAGCGCGAGCTGGGCCTGGAACCGCCGCAACCGGCACACGCGAAGACAGAGAAAGCCAGGCCTGCGAAAAAGCCGGCGCCGAAGAATACCAAGCAACACCGCCTCGCCGCCGAGAGGGCGCGCAGGGGCGACATTGATCCGACCGAAGGAGACTGAGCCATGGCCGTCAGCGCCAATAAACTCGAACTGCTGCAGATTGCGGATGCCGTCGCGCGCGAGAAATCGATCGACCGCGGCATCGTGATCGCGGCGATGGAGGATGCCATCGCCAAGGCGGCCCGGGCGCGTTACGGCAGCGAGACCGACGTGCATGCCGAGATCGACGCCAAGAAGGGCGAGCTCAGGCTGTCACGCCACATGCTGGTGGTCGAGCACGTCGAGAATTCGGCCAACCAGATCTCGCTGGAAGACGCCCGCCGCGCCAATCCCGGTGCGCAGATCGGCGACACCATCGCCGATACGCTGCCGCCGCTGGAATATGGCCGCATCGCCGCGCAATCCGCCAAGCAGGTGATCGTGCAGAAGGTGCGCGAGGCCGAGCGCGACCGGCAGTATCAAGAGTTCAAGGACCGCATTGGCGACATCGTCAACGGCATCGTCAAGCGCGTCGAATATGGCAGCGTCATCGTCGATCTCGGCCGTGGCGAGGCCATCATCCGCCGCGACGAGATGCTGCCGCGCGAGGTGTTCCGCAACGGCGACCGCGTCCGCGCCTATATCTTCGATGTGCGCCGCGAGACCCGCGGGCCGCAGATCTTCCTGTCGCGTACCCATCCGCAGTTCATGGCGAAACTGTTCGCGCAGGAAGTGCCCGAAATCTATGACGGCATCGTCGAGATCAAGGCGGTCGCCCGCGATCCCGGCTCGCGCGCCAAGATCGGCGTGATTTCGCGCGACTCCTCCGTCGACCCGGTCGGCGCCTGCGTCGGCATGCGCGGCTCGCGCGTGCAGGCCGTCGTCAACGAGCTGCAGGGCGAGAAGATCGACATCATCCCATGGTCGCCCGACATCGCGACCTTTGTCGTCAACGCGCTGGCGCCCGCCGAGGTCGCCAAGGTCGTCATCGACGAGGATCGCGAGCGCATCGAGGTCGTGGTGCCCGACACCAACAACCAGCTGTCGCTGGCGATCGGCCGCCGCGGCCAGAACGTGCGGCTGGCCTCGCAGCTGACCGGCTGGGACATCGACATCCTGACCGAGCAGGAGGAATCCGAGCGCCGTCAGGCCGACTTCGAGAACTCCACCCGCGTGTTCATGGAAGCGCTCAATGTCGATGAGGTCGTCGGCCAGTTGCTCGCCTCCGAGGGCTTCACCTCGGTCGAGGAACTGGCGCTGGTCGACGTCAAGGAGCTCGCCGGGATCGAAGGTTTCGACGAGGAAACCGCGAGCGAGCTGCAGAACCGCGCCAAGGAATATCTCGACCAGCTCGAGAACGAGCTGGAGAACAAGCGCAAGGAGCTGGGCGTCGAGGACGCCGTGAAGACGGTGCCCGGCGTGACCTCCAAGATGCTGGTGAAGTTCGGCGAGAACGACGTCAAGACGGTCGAGGACCTCGCCGGCTGCGCCACCGACGACCTCGTCGGCTGGACCGAGCGCAAGGATGGCGGCGAGCCGACCAAGCACCCCGGCATTCTCGACGGCATCGAGATCTCCCGCGACGACGCCGAGGCCATGATCATGCAGGCGCGCGTCAAGGCCGGCTGGATCAGCGAGGCCGATCTCGCCAAGCAGACTTCGGAGGCTGAAGCCTCCGAAGAGCAGCCGGCTTAAGGTCAGGGAGATGCCCCTCGCATGCTCGCCCTGGCTGACCCCGATCTCGACAACGGCCCGCGGACCGAAAAGTCCGCGACGTTGCGGATGTGCGCGGTCAGCCGCGAGCAGCGGCCGACCAGCGAGCTGATCCGCTTCGTCGTATCGCCCGATGGCGAGGTAGTGCCCGACATCAAGCGCAAGCTTCCCGGCCGGGGCCTGTGGGTTTCGGCCTCCCGCCACATGGTTGCGGAAGCCGTCCGCCGTCACCAATTCAGCAAGAGGTTCAAACGCGATGTCCGCGTGGCGGCGACGCTTGCCGCCGACACGGAAAACCTGCTCGCCCGCAGCGCCGTCGAGGCGCTCGCCATTGCCGCCAAGGCGGGCCAGGTGGTCTCCGGATTTGCCAAAGTCGAGGCCGCTCTGACGTCGCGGCAGGGTGGAACCAGGGTTTCGGCCCTGATCCACGCCTCCGACGGGGCCGAGGACGGAATCCGCAAACTGGACGCGCTGGCGCGACAAAAAGCCGGAAATGAGGGTGAAACGCCAGAATTTTCGATCATCACCGCGCTGACTTCGGCCGAATTGGATTTGGCATTGGGCCGGTCAAATGTGGTACATGCAGCCCTGCTTGCGGGCCCGGCGAGCAAGACATTCCTGTCGCGCAGCCAAATCCTGGTCCGATACCGGTTGACCGACGCCGACAAGACTGCCGGAACCGTGGCCAGGAATACGATTTCGCATTCGACTTCGTCTTCGAAATAGCAACCGCTTCAAACGACGGTGCGTCCGTGCACCATAGGAAATTAGGACTACTGAATGGCCGACAAGAATACTCCCGGCGACAAGAAACTGAGTGTCCCGAGCAAAACCTTGACGCTCAAACCACGCGTCGAGACGGGCACCGTGCGCCAGAGTTTCCCTCACGGCCGCACCAAGCAGGTCGTGGTCGAGAAGCGCGGCAAGCGCCGCGTCGGCGGCGACGGCCCGATCGCCGAGACCCCGCACGCGGCCCCTGAGCCGGTCGCGGCCGGCGGCAAGGCCGCCGCCCCCGCCGTGGCGAAAGCTCCGCTCGGCGGCGGAAGGTCGGCCGCGGCTCCTGCCCCGCTGCGCAAACCATCCGGCGTGGTGCTGCAGACCCTGACCGAGGACGAGCACGCTGCCCGCGTCAGCGCGCTGGCCGACGCCCGCGCGCGCGAAATCGAGGAGCGGCGGCAGGCTGAGGAAGAGGCCAAGCGTCGCGCCAGCCGCGAAGGCATCGAACAGGCCGAGCGCGAAGCCGCCGAGGCCCGTCGCAAGGCAGAAGAAGAGCGCCACCGGCAGGAAGAAGAAGCCAAGCGCAAGGCCGAGCTTGAGGCCAAGAAGCGCTTTGGCGAAGCCGAGGCCGCTGCCGCGGCAGCCCCGCGTCCGGCGGCTGCTGCACCCGCGACGGCGAACGCCGCCTCCCCGGCGGCCCGCACCGCGCGCGCGCCAGCCCAGCTGCCAACCGCCAGGGCGCCAGGCGTCGCCGCCGAAGCGGCGGACGAGGACGAGGGTCCGCGCCAGGTTCGCCGCGGCCCCGGCGGCGCCGCACGCCCCGCGCCGGCTCCGAAGACCACCCAGAAGCCAGGTCAGCAAAAACAGCGCGGCCGCCTCACCGTCGTCACCGCGCTCGATGCCGACGATGTGCGCGAGCGCTCGATCGCCTCGTTCCGCCGCCGCACGCAGCGCCTCAAGGGTCACGCTTCGAACGAGCCGAAGGAGAAGCTGATCCGCGAAGTCACGATCCCCGAGGCGATCACCATTCAGGAACTCGCCAACCGCATGTCCGAGCGCGCGGTCGACGTGATCCGCATGCTGATGAAGCAGGGCGCGATGCACAAGATCACCGACGTGATCGACGCCGACACTGCGCAGCTCATCGCCGAGGAGCTCGGCCACACCGTGAAGCGCGTGGCCGCCTCCGACGTCGAGGAAGGCCTGTTCGACGTCGTCGACGATTCCACCGATACCGAGCCGCGTTCGCCGGTGGTGACCGTGATGGGCCATGTCGACCACGGCAAGACCTCGCTGCTCGACGCGTTGCGCCACGCCAACGTGGTCTCGGGTGAGGCCGGCGGCATCACCCAGCATATCGGCGCCTACCAGGTGGCTTCGCCCGAGAGCGGCAAGATGATCACCTTCATCGACACGCCCGGCCACGCCGCGTTTACCGCGATGCGGGCCCGCGGCGCCAAGGTCACCGACATCGTGGTGCTGGTCGTTGCCGCCGATGACGGCGTCATGCCGCAGACGGTGGAAGCGATCAACCACGCCAAGGCGGCCAAGGTACCGATGATCGTTGCGATCAACAAAATCGACAAGCCCGACGCCAGGCCCGAGCGCGTGCGCACCGAGCTGCTGCAGCACGAGGTGCAGGTGGAATCGCTCGGCGGCGAGGTGGTTGATGTCGAGGTCTCCGCCAAGAACAAGACCAACCTCGATCGCCTGCTGGAGATGATCGCGCTGCAGGCCGAAATCCTCGACCTCAAGACCAATTCCGATCGTCCCGCCGAAGGCACCGTGATCGAAGCGAAACTCGATCGCGGCCGCGGTCCGGTGGCGACCGTGCTGGTACAACGCGGCACGCTCCGCGTCCACGATATCGTGGTGGCCGGCGCCGAGATGGGCCGCGTCCGCGCCCTGATCTCGGACCAGGGCGAGACCGTCGAGGAGGCAGGCCCGTCGGTACCGGTCGAAGTGCTCGGCTTCAACGGTCCGCCGGAAGCCGGCGACCGCCTCGCGGTGGTCGAGAACGAAGCCCGCGCCCGCCAGATCACGAGCTATCGCGCGCACCAGAAGCGCGAGAACGCCGCGGCTTCGATCTCCGGCATGCGCGGCTCGCTCGAGCAGATGATGTCGCAGCTCAAGACCTCGGGCCGCAAGGACTTCCCGCTGATCGTCAAAGCCGACGTGCAGGGCTCGCTCGAGGCGATCCTCGGCTCGCTGGAAAAGCTCGGCACCGAGGAAGTCGCAGCGCGCATCCTGCATGCGGGCGTAGGCGGCATCTCGGAATCCGACGTGACGCTGGCGGAAGGCTTTAATGCCGCGATCATCGGCTTCTCCGTGCGCGCCAACAAGGAGGCCGCGGCGGCCGCCAAGCGCAACGGCATCGAGATCCGCTACTACAACATCATCTACGATCTTGTGGATGACGTGAAGAAAGCCATGAGCGGCCTTCTCGCGCCCACATTGCGCGAGACCATGCTCGGCAACGCCCAGATCCTGGAAATCTTCAACATTTCCAAGGTCGGCAAGGTTGCGGGCTGTCGCGTCACCGACGGTACCGTGGAACGCGGCGCCAATGTCCGGCTGATCCGCGACAACGTCGTCGTGCACGAAGGCAAGCTTTCGACACTGAAGCGCTTCAAGGATGAAGTGAAAGAGGTAGTCGCGGGTCAGGAATGCGGCATGGCGTTCGAAAATTATGGCGACATGCGCGTCAACGACATTATCGAGTGTTATCGCGTAGAGACGATCCAGCGCTCATTGTAAGTCCGAATCTTGCGAAGCGCTTTGGGTTCGTCATTGCCGGGCTTGCCCCGGCAATCCATCCGTCGAAGGCGGACTCTTGAAACGAAAAGATGGATGCCCGGGTCAAGCCCGGGCATGACAAGGTGAATTTAATGCCGCGTCATCACCAGAAAAAGCCGCCGGGTGGCTCGCAGCGACAATTGCGCGTCGGCGAAGCGGTGCGCCACGCTGTTGCCGACATTCTTGCCCACGGTAGCGTTCACGACAGCGATCTTGAGGGTCACATCATTACGGTGCCCGAGGTTCGCATGTCGCCGGATCTTAAATTCGCAACCATTTATGTCATGCCGCTCGGCGGGCGCGACACGGACATCGTGATCGCGGCACTGGAGCGTAACAGGAAGTACCTGCGCGGCGAGGTCGCGCGGCGCGTTAACTTAAAATTTGCTCCCGACATCCGCTTCCGCGTCGATGATCGATTCGACGAAGCGGAACGTATCGAGAAATTACTGCGAACGCCTGCGGTGCAGAGAGACCTCGCACCCGATTCGGATGAAGATCAATGATTGCAACCCCCGCCAAGAGCGTCATCGACGCTGAAATCCACGACGTGTCGAAGAAAAATTTTTCGGATGCGGTCCGCCAGGATGCGCGCGGCAACAACGATCCGCGCGACCATAAGTCGCAGCGGCAGAACAACAACCAGCCGCGCCGCGACAAGCGCGACATTCATGGCTGGATCGTGCTCGACAAGCCGATCGGCATGACGTCGACGCAGGCCGTCGCGGTGGTGAAGCGGCTGTTCTCGGCAAAGCGCGCAGGCCACGCCGGGACGCTCGACCCGCTCGCCTCCGGCGGTCTTCCGATCGCGCTCGGCGAAGCCACCAAGACCGTCCCCTTCGTGATGGACGGCCGCAAGCGCTACCGCTTCACGGTCCGCTGGGGCGAGGAGCGCGACACCGACGACACCGAAGGCCAGGTGGTGAAGTCGAGCGAGCTGCGGCCGACCGCGGAGGCGATTCGCGCTCTCTTGCCGCAATTCACCGGCCTGATCGAGCAGACCCCGCCGCGCTATTCGGCGATCAAGGTGCAGGGCGAGCGTGCCTATGACCTCGCGCGCGACGGCGAAGTCGTCGAGCTCGCCCCCCGCCCGGTCGAGATTCACCAATTAGACCTTATAGAACAAATAGATAACATCCATTCAGTGTTCGAGGCCGAATGCGGCAAAGGAACCTATGTGCGGGCTTTGGCCCGCGATATCGGTCGAATTCTCGGTTGTTTTGGCCATATCTGCGCGCTGCGGCGGACCCTGGTCGGGCCGTTCGGCGAGAACGACATGATTCTGCTGGAACAGTTGGAGGCTTTATGCAATAGAGCCGCGTCTGGCGAGGGCAGCCTCGCCGACGCGCTTTTGCCCGTTGAGACCGCGCTGGACGACATCCCGGCACTGGCCGTCACTCGGGCTGATGCGGCAAGGCTCCACAGGGGCCAGGCCGTTTTGTTGCGCGGACGGGATGCGCCCAATAGTAGCGGCACAGTCTATGTCACGGTGGCAGGCCGGCTTCTGGCCCTCGCCGAAGTGAGCAATGGCGAAGTCATCCCCAAGCGCGTGTTCAACCTGACCGGACTGACTGCCAGCTCCGGTCACAACGAGAGAGTTTGACGATGTCGATTACCGCGCAACGCAAAGCGGAAGTCATCAAGGCGAGTGCTACCAAGGCCGGCGACACCGGTTCCCCCGAGGTTCAGGTCGCAATCCTTTCGGAACGCATCAACAACCTTACGGACCATTTCAAGACCCACGTGAAGGACAACCATTCGCGCCGTGGCCTCTTGAAGCTGGTGTCGACGCGCCGATCGCTTCTCAACCACCTGAAGAAGACCGACGAAACGCGTTACAAGGCGCTCATCGAGAAGCACAACATTCGTCGTTGAGCTTGTGTTGAAGTATGCGCGCGGCCTTAAGCCGCGCGTTTTTGCATCATCGTCCGAGAACCGCATCGAATGGTTTCGGGGTCGATGATGCGCCAGGGAGCACGAAGCAGAAAACTTCGTGCTCCGTGACGAATGTCCAGCAGCAATCCGGCCGCTGGACGTGACGGGCAAGGCGCCCGTGACCTGAAGCGAAAGGATGGACGCCATCCTAAAATTAGAAACCATGGCA
>Ga0207661_10000224_pt1 | contig 36954 bp, 31 predicted proteins | sample KBSC713LmetaG_FD_184337 | JGI IMG/M metagenome (GOLD analysis project Ga0207661, IMG submission 184337) | Corn rhizosphere microbial communities from Kellogg Biological Station, Michigan, USA - KBS C7.1-3L metaG (SPAdes) (version 2) | ecosystem: Host-associated > Plants > Roots > Rhizosphere ...
AGGCGGTGCCGAGCAGCCACGCCATCAGCGCCGCGTTCTCGACCGGGTCCCAGGCCCAGTAGCCGCCCCAGCCGAGCTCGGTGTAGGACCAGCGGGCGCCGAGCAGGAGGCCGAAGCCGAGGAAGGTCCAGGCGATCAGGGAGAAGCGACGGGTGGCGCGGATCCACTCGGCGTCGATGCGGCGGGTGACGAGCGCCCCGATGGCGAAGGCGAACGGCACCGTGAAGGCGACGTAGCCCGAGTAGAGCATCGGCGGGTGGATCATCATGCTCGGGTGCTGGAGGAGCGGGTTGAGGCCGACCCCGTCGACCGGCGTCGGGCTGGGGGACTTCGCGAAGGGGTTGACGTCGGGTGCGAACAGCATCAGCCCGGTGAAGAAGGCGGCCACTCCCATCATCACCGCAGTTGCCCAGGGGACCAGCTCCCGCAGCTTGCTGCGGGTCGCGTAGAGGGCGGCGCTGGAGGCGATCGAGAGCACCCAGGCCCAGAGCAGCAGCGAGCCTTCCTGGCTCGACCACATCGCCGCCAGCTTGTAGCCGGCCGGGGTCTCGATCGAGGAGTGCTGGGCGACGATGTTGAAGGAGAAGTCGTTACCGGCGAAGGCCAGCTCGATGATCACGACGCAGGCGGTGAGCAGGCCGCAGAAGGCGTAGACGACGCGGCGGGAAAGCTGCAGCCGGCGCTCGTCGCCGTTGCGCCCGGCCAGGGCGAGGGCGGCGGCGGCGAGGGCGGCTAGGAAGGCGAGGCCCAGGAGGGCGCTGCCGAGGCTAGACATCAGATTTGGTCGTGAACTTCGACGGGCATTTGGTGATCAGCGTTTCCGGTTCACCGACGAAGCCGGCTGACTCGACGGTACCGGTGAGGACGATCTCGCGGCCGCCGCGGAACGGGTCGGGCACGGTGCCGTGGTAGGTGACCGGCAGGCTCTGCCCCTTGCCGTCGCGGTCGACGACGCGGAAGGCGATCCCGTTGCCCTCGTGCTTGATCGAGCCCTTGACGACCTTGCCGGTCAGCTGGGCCCTGGTGCCGGGCGCGGCGTGCAGCAGTTCCGAGGGCTGTTTCGCGTCGGTCGCGGCCGAGAAGGAGGTGTAGATCAGCGCCACCGCGAGCATCACGGCAACGCTGAGCGCAACGACAAGCCGGATCTTCCGCTTCCGCTGGGGGTCCACAGGCAGGCGGGATTATCGCAACTGCGAGAATCCGGGCCATGGCCGACGATCCAGTCCTACTCATCACCGGCGCCAGCAGCGGCATCGGCGCCGCCACCGCGCGGGCCGCCGCTTCCGGTTACCGGCTGGTCCTGGCGGCGCGCCGCAAGGAGGACCTGCAGGCGCTGGCGGAGGAGCTTGGCGGCTCCGAGCGGGCGATCGCCGTCCGCTGCGACGTCACCGAGTGGGAGCAGGTCGAGGCGCTGGCGGCGAGCGCGCTGGAGCGCTTCGGACGCATCGACGCGGTCTTCGCCAACGCCGGCTTCGGCGCCGCCCGCGGCTTCCTCGAGGAGAGCCCCGAGCACTGGCGCTCGATGGTCCTCACCAACGTCTATGGGGTGGCGCTGACGATCCGCGCCACCCTCCCCCACCTGCTCGAGCGCGGCGACGGCCACTTCCTCGTCACCAGCTCGGTCGCCGGGCGGCGGGTGCTGCCGGGTTCGCTCTACTCGGCGACGAAGTGGGCGGCGACGGCGATCGGCGAGGCCCTGCGCCAGGAACTGCGGCAGATGCACGACAACCACGGCATCCGCGTCACCCTGATCGAGCCGGGAATGGTCGACACCCCCTTCTTCGACAACCGCCCGGGCAAGAGCGCCCTCAGCGACGGAGACGTCGCCCGGGCGGTGATGTTCGCGCTCGATCAGCCCGAGGGCGTCGACCTCAACGAGATCCTGATCCGCCCGATCAGCCAGAAGAGCTGACGCATCCGGCTCCCGCCACAGCCCGGTGGGTCCAAAGTCGGCTACGGCAGCAGCAGGCGCACGAGCCGCCAGTAGGTGCGCAGGAGGAGGCGCGCCGGCCAGGCCCGGACCAGCGGGGAGATCAGCTCCGAGTCGAGGTCGGGGGTGAGCGTCGCGGCGAACTCAGCGGCGCTGATCGTCCGTCGGCGCTGGACCGCGCGCCGCTCGCGCAGCAGCCGCGGCAGCCAGCGGAGGAAGGCAAGGTTCGCGCGCAGCTTTTCCCTCCCCCAGCCGCCCTTGGCGGAGACGAGGAGCAGCGCCAGCTCGGTCGCCAGCAGCGCCGGCGTCAACAGCGCCAGCAGCGCCCCGGGATAGGTGCGGGCGAGGAAGGCGAGGCGGTTGCGCTCGAGCCAGAACCACTTCTCGGGGTTGGCGCCGAACTCGTAGTCGTGGGCGACCAGCGCGGCGGGCTCGATCCCGACCCCGTGTCCCGCCATCCGGATCCGCACCGAGAGGTCGACGTCCTCGTGGTAGAGGAAGAACTCCGGCGGGAAGCCGCCGGTCTGCCTCCAGATTCGCAGCGGCACCGCCAGGCAGGCGCCGGAGGCGACCGCGACCTCGCCCGCCGGCGGCACCTGGTCGAGCGGCAGGCCGTGGCCCCCGGCCCAGGTGATCCCGGTGAAGTGCAGCGGATTGCCGGCCGAGTTGACGCGCCTGCCATCGCCGTCGGCGACGAGGGCCTGCCAGGCGCCCCACTCCCGCTCCTCTTCGTAGGGGCGGCGGATCGCCTCGCCGAAGCCAGGCTGCGGCGCGGCATCGGGGTTGAGGATCACCAGCAGGTCGCCGCCGGCCAGCTCGGCGCCGGCGTTGACCCCGCCGGTGAAGCCGGCGTTCCGCCCCATCGCCAGCAGCCGCGCCTGCGGCGCCAGCTCCCGCACCACTTCGGCACTGCCGTCGCCGGGTTTGTTCTCGACGACGATCAGCTCGTCGTCCTCACCCAGCTCCGGGAGCAGGGCGGGGAGGGACCGGCGGAGATCGTCGCGGTTCTCGTAGGCGACGACCAGGACTGAGAGGGTCGGGCGCACCGACGCGGAGGCTATTCGGCCTTCCGCGCCGGTGCGACCGACTCGAGAACAGCGCTCCTACTTCTTGCTCTTCTTCCCGCAGGAGACGACGTTCAGCTTGAACTTGTCGTTGTTCTCCTTCTTGCCGTTCTGGCCCTTCATCTTCACGATCGCCCGCTGCGTCTCGGCGCAGGTGTTGGTCGAGTTGACGAGGAGGCTCTTCTTGCCGCCCTTCATGTCGAGGACGAACTTGCTCACCGGCACGTCGGGGACCTTGCGGAAGACCGTCTTCAGGCCCCCGGTGCTGCCGCTGCTGATCACGCCGCGCAGGTAGACCTCCACCTGGCCGCGCAGGTCGACGAGCAGGTCCGGCAGTTCGTTGTTGGAGGAGACGAGGAACGCCTTGCCCTTCAACGGCTTCTTCAGGAGCGGCGTCTTCGCCCAGGCCGAACCGTAGACCGAGGCCTTCGGGCAGTTGTGGGAAGCCAGCTGCGGCCGCGTGCAGACGGTGCCGATGTGGCCCTGTTCGAGGAAGAGGGACTTCGGCATCGTCACCGCCGTGCGGGCGATGTTGGCGTCGCCCTTGCGGGCGCCGAGGATCGCCTTCAGGCGCGGGTACTTGTTCCGCACAGTCGGGCCGAACAGCTTGATCCTCAGCTTCGGCTTGAAACCGAGCTTCTTGCACCCCGTCGCCTGGAACGGGTCGTTGACGCCGTAGGAGCTGAAGACGGCCGGGTTGGCCGGGTCGGCACCGCCGCCCCCGATCGCCCCCGTCGTCGCCTGCGCCTTGCAGTTCGTCGGGTTGAGCATGAACTTCTTGCGGTAGAGATCGATGTCGATCTGCCGCAGGTCCAGCTTCACCCCGCCGAAGACGTCGGGGATGACGTCGGAGACGGCGTTGACCTGAGCGGTCTCCGGGTTGATGTTCAGCGCCACCCGGACGACCACTACGCCGAGGTCGAACGGTCCGGCCAGGGCCGGGGTCGTCGTCACCAGCGATACGGGAGCGCCCTTGTACGGACCCGCCAGCCAGACGTTCCCCGGCAGTTTCAGCGGGTTGGCGCCGGTGCCGGAGACGGTCGTGACCGTGCCCAGAAAGCTGTCTTCCGGACAGCTCGGGTTGTCCGACTCTTCCCTGCCGCTCTTCGACGCTGCCGCGGCGATGGCCTCCTCCGGGCAGTAGGGGATGCCGCGGAGCTTGCCGGTCAGGCCCTTCGGCAGGGTGACGTCGACTACCTTGAGCTCCTGCTCGCCGTCGCGCCGCGCGATGCGGACGTGGAAGGGCGAGTAGGCACCGGCCTTGGTGCTGTCGCTGTTGGCGTGGTAGGTCGGAGCGAACTTCCGCTCCGCCATCGTCTTCGGACAGGCCCCGCCGGTGGGGTCGGTGCTGAGGGTGACCGAGGAGCTGACCGGCTTCAGTTCGCCGGGTCGCGCCCACGGTTCGAAGCGGCTGGTGCCCTCAGCCGAGCAGATCGGCGGGCTGGTCAGCGTGTTTTTCGAGCCGTCGAAGTGGACCCGGATTGACTTGAACGGCACCTGCGGCAGGCCTTCGGGCAACTCGCCGGCGAACTGGCCGACCAGCTTGTCGCTGAGGACGGCCGTCAGCTGACCCGTCGTCTCGTCGGCCTTGACGTGACCGATCAGGCGGGCGTTGATGTCCTCGTGTTCGCTCTTGGCTTCGAGCAGGATCCGGAACTGGTCGCCCGATTCCGGGTCGCGGCTCTTCTGCTCGCCGACGTAGACGTCGCCGACCAGCGGCTCGCTCAGCGGCGGCGATTCGACTTCGACGCTGCCGATGTCGGAGGCAGCTGGGCATTCGTTGTCCATCACGCGGATGCCCTTCTTGAACTGGGCGTCGGTGCAGGCTGCGAGGCCGTTGGCTCCGGAGGGGTTGATCCCCATCCCCTTCGGCAGCACCACTTCCGCTTTGCGGACGTGAGACTGCGAGATCCCTTCGGTCCCGCCGTTGCGGACTTCGCCGCCTTCTTTGGCGGGGTCGAAGGGAAGCGTGGTTTCCACGGTCGCCGCCGCGGGAGAATCGACCGCGCTCGTACCGGGGTCGATTTTGACGCCGGGGTCGAACGGGACTTTGTCGCAGCCGGTCGGACGGATCCCGGGTGGCAGCTTCGCCTCCCACGGCGTCGAGCCTTCCGGGAAGGTCGGGTTCGGTTCGCCCCACGACTCTCCCCGGAACCAGGTCGAGTACAGATGCGGCCATTCCGTCGGGTCGAAGCAGGTGGTCGGCGTCGTGATGTGGGTGCCGTTACCGGACTGGCCGAAGGCGACCAGACGGCTTTTCAGCGTCGAGAACGGGATTGAAGGCGGAGGCAGTGCGATCGTGAAGTACTCGTGGAAGTCGCTCTCCCAGGCGACGTCGCCTTTCAGTTCGATTTTTTTGCTGAAGGCGATGTAGAAGCCGAGCCGAGCCGGTTCGCCTTCATTCGGCTCCAGGTTGTAGACGGCAACCCGGCTGCCTTTTGCCGGATCCGGCGCAATCACGAATCCTTTTGGAAGGAAGGGGCCGGTGACGGGGTCACCGCCGGGGACAGGCACCGCGTTGGCCGTGTTGACGACAAGCCACACTTCCTCGCGGCCGACGATCGTGTCTCCGGAGCATTTCGGGACGTGACCCAATTTGCCCCCCGAGCCTGGAATTTCGCCGATCGCTTCGAAATCTTCCTGCGAGCACTTCGGGCTGCTCTGCGGGTTCTCGGTGAAGCCTGGCGGCAGATCGACCCGCTCGGTTTTCAGAACGCGGTCTTCGAACGGAAGGGGATCCGAGGGGTCCTCGATCAGGGGTTCGACCACCCCAGCGATTTGGGTTTCGTGCCTGACGATGTACTGGTCGAATCCGAACGGGGGATGCCCTCCGGCTTGGGTGAAGAAGATGTCCGGCGTCGCCGGAGAGCAGAACGGTTTGCTCAGGTCCACCGGTTTGGTGGGGATCGGCGCTTCCGGCACTTCGCCCACCTGATTTTCGTAACACGTCCCCGCCTGGAAGCCGTCCGCCGGCGTCGGCGGTTCGTGCTGCGGTTCGATCACATCCCCCGTGTCTGCAAATGCCACCGCCGAGAGCGACGGCGTCAGCAGAGCCCCGAGACACATCAGAAGCAGCGCAAGCGAGCGCTTTCCCATCAAATCCTCCTCGTCTTCCCTGAACGAGGCGCCCCCCTGTGACGCCCATTACTGGGCCTCCCGCTAAGAAAACATACACACCCTTGAAGGTGGGTTGAGCAATTACCCCAATAGCGATGCGGGTAACCGTGTCACCGTTTTGTGATGTAACACTTTTCGGTGACTACTTCTTACCTTTGCCCTTCTTGCTCCCTTTCCGCTTCTTCCCCTTGCAGGCGGTCCGGAGCTTCGGCTTGCTGTTCGCTTTCTTGCCGTTCTGCGCTTTGAGGCGGATGATGGCCCGGACCGGCTTCAGGCAGAGGTTCCGCGAATTGACCAGCAAGCCTTTCTTGCCTCCTGGCAAGGTCATCACGAACTTTTCCACCGGCACGTCCGGCACTCGGTCGAAGGTGGTCCGAATGCCCCCGTGGAAGCTGTCGATGCGACCGACGAGGTCGATGTCGACCTGCCCCTCGAGGTGGGCGACCATGTCCGGCAGCGTGTTGTTGGAGGAGCGCAGATAGACGGGCCCTTCCAGCGGTTTGCCGAGCAGCGGCGTGAAGGCGCGGGCATATCCGTAGATCGACTTCTTCGGGCATTCGCTGGCGGCGAACTGGACCCGCGTGCAAACCGTGGCGAGGCTTCCCTGGTCGAGGAAGAGCGCGTGCGGCAGCGCCACCGAGGCCCGGCCGATATTGGCGTCACCTGGCCGCGCGGTCAGGACCGCCCGCAGTTTCGGGTGCTTGGCGCGGCGGGTCTTCCCGAAGAGCCGGATCTTCAGCTTCGGATGGAAATTCAGGTTCTCGCAGCCCTTGGCTTCGAACGGGTCGGAGACACCGAAGGAGGAGAAGGCCGCCGGATTGGCAGGATCGGCTCCGCCGCCCCGGAGGACGCCCGCGACCGCCCCTTTGCGGCAGTTGGTGCCGTTGAGCGTGAATTCTTTGCGGTTGAGGTTGAGGAAGACCGAACGGATGTCGAGTCTGGTGCCGCCGAAGACGTCCGGGATGGCATCGGTCTTCGGGTGGACCTGCGCGGTTTCCGGATCGACAAAGAGCGGGACCCTGACCACCACGGTGCCCAGGTCGAACGGGCCGGCGAGCGCCGGCGTGACCACGACGACCGACAGCGGTGCTCCCTGATACTGGCCGGCGAGATAGGCCGTTCCCTCGATCTTCAGCGGCGAGGGCCCGGTGCCGGCTTCGACCGCGGCGACTCCGATCTTGCTCTCTGCCGGACAGCTCGGATTGTCCTTCTCCTCCTGGCCGGAGCGGCCTTCGGCGGCGGCGATTGCCGCCGGCGGGCAGTAGGGGACGCCCTTCAGCTTCGCGGTCGCGCCTTCGGGCAAGGTGATGTCGAGGCCTTTCAGCTCCTGCTGACCCGCGGGGCGCGAAACGTGCGTCGAGAACGGCGTGAAAGCAAGGGCTTCGTTGCTTTTCGGCTGTGCGGCGAAGCCGGGCGCGAACGGTCGCTCCGCCATCGTTTTCGGGCAGGGTCCTCCACCCGGAAGCGAGGCGAGGCTGAATTTGGCGGTCGGGCTTGCCGATTTGCCGCCGAACAGCGCCGACCACGGGGTCAGCTCGCTGGTCGCGGTGTTGGGCCCACAGGTGGGTGGGCTGCTTACCGCGGCTTTCGGACCCCCGTCGAGGCTGATCCGGAAGTTGGTGAACGGCACCTGCGGCAGGCCGTGCGGGATGTTGTCCGAGTTGCCGCCACGGGTCACCGACTTCGCCGGATCGTCGAAGACGGCGGTGAGCTGGCCGGTGTTCGCGTTGGCGACGACGTTGCCGATCAGGCGCACGTCGACTCCGTAGCGGGTCGAGGCGGCGTGGACGAAGATGCGGAACTCTTCGCCCGACTCGGGATCGCGGCTTTTTTGGCTGCCGACGTAGACCTCACCGGTCAGGGGCCCTTCCGGCAATGGCGGCGTCTCCACGGTCGCCGTGCCGATCTTCGAGGCGGCCGGGCAGTCGACCGGGTTGCGGGTGCCCTTGCCGAACTGCGCGTCGGTGCAGGCGGCGAGGCCGTTGGCGGCCGAGGGGTTCAGTCCCATCCCTGGCGGCAGCGTCACCTTCGCCACCCGCACGGTGGAGGTTTCCTGGCCTTTGGGATCGGGTTCGATTGGCAGTTTGACTTCGGTCGTCGCCCCCGCCGGGGAGTCGACTTCGTTCGTTCCCGGGTTGATCCCGATCGAGGGTTTGAACGGGATCGAGTCGCAATTCTTCGGGAAGGTCCCGGGCGGGATCTTCGACTCGACATACGGCGAGCCGTCGGGGAAGTTTGGATCCGGGTTCTGGACGGAGTCCGCCCGGGCGTAAGTCGAGTAGGTGTGGGCGTAGGCCGCGTCTTTGTTCGGGTCGAAGCAGGTGCTCGGCGTGGTGATGAAGAACCCTTCGCCACCCGGCGCCGTTTTTTCTCCTTCGAAGACGAGTCGGTTCTGCAGCAGCCTTACGTGTTCGACCTTGGGGACCTGGATCGTGAACCCCTCGTGGAAATCCGAGTCCCAGGCGACGTCTGCTTCGAGGAAGATGTCGCTCGGGGGCACCACGGGGAAACCGATGATGGACGGGACCGCTTCTACGGTAAAACCAAAGCGCGCGGGCTGCCCCGGTTTCGGGACCAGGTTGTAGACGGGCGCTTTGATTTCCAGATCTTCGGGAATCGGCAGCCCTTCCGGCGCCACCGTGACCCAGCTTTCCCCCACCAGGCTCAGGGGCTGGGACGTTTTGCATTCGGAGGGATGGGGCGACGCGCACTGCGGGGTTGCCCCCGGGTTGACGCTGAGACCGACCGGCAGGTCGACCCGGAGCGTCTTCATGTCCACTTCGGGTTCTTCGTGCAGGTTTTCGGTTTTGTGCCGCACGATGAATTGGGTGATCCCATAGGGGGGATGGCCGGCGGCTTCTTCGTAGAACTCGGCCGTGCTTTCCGCTTCGCACGTTTTCGTGATGCAGGTTCCAGCCAGCCAGCCGTCCCCGTTTTTAGGCGGATCGTGCTGGGGAGCGAAGACGACTTCCCCTGCCTGAGCGGAGGCCGCGGCCGCGAGCCCGAGGACCAACGCGAGAACGACGGCCTGCGTCACACGAGACACCTGGCTCCACCTGCTCATCCAAGAACTCCTCCCCGGCCACCCAAGGCCGCTCTAGATCGTGCTGGAGGCCGCTACCCGTTCGAAAGCGCCTTCAATCCCAAGATCCCAAATCAGTATTCGACCAATGTTCTACCTGAATTTGATGACTTGAGTCAATATTATTGGGTAATATCAGCCTATGCCAACCCAGAACGGACTTTCCCCCCACTCCATCTCTGCAAACGGCAATTCCCACGGAAAAGCCCCGGAAAACGCGCATGACGGCAACGGTCGCTCTGCCCTCCCCGTCAACTGGGAGCGGCTGGCGCGGGCGACTGCCCACCCGCTGCGGGTCTCGATCCTCGAAATCTTCGGGATCGACGGCGGCAGGGTCCTCTCTCCCAGCGACCTCAGCCGCGAGCTGCAGATACCCCTCAGCAACACCAACTACCACGTCACCGAGCTGGCGAAAGCTGGCTTGATCGAGCTTGTGCGGGAGCGCCAGGTGCGCGGCGCCACCGAGCACTTCTACCGCCTGCCCGAAGCCCCGGTGTCAAACGGCAACGGCGCCAAGCCGGCCGAGGAGAAGCAGCGCGCCTGGGCGATGGTCTGAACCATGTCCAGGCGCGCCGGGGCTAGGCGTCGAGCTCAATCGCGAGCTCGTATTTGTCGACGCTGACGCGCTGGCCCATGCCGCCGCCGGGCGGGTTCATCGAGTTCAGCGTCTCGTCCCCCTGTCGGTAATCCTCCTCGGTCTCGAAGAGGGTGATCGCCATCGCCCTGCCGCCCTCGAGGTCGTGCAGAATCCAGAGCTTCTTCGCCGGCACCCCCTCCGGCGGCCCCGACTCCGCGTCGGCACGGATCCGCTCGACGCTCTCCTTCATCGCCTCGGCCTCGGCACCCTCCCAACGCACAACCCTTGCGTACATGACCTTCCTCCTGTCCGGTTGGTGACAGGTCTAGCGGAGCACGTCCCAAGCGCTAAATCAAGCGCTGCTTCACGTCGCGCTCCAGCACCGCACCTGCTCTCAGGCACCGCGAAGGGTGAAGCGCACGCGCGTCCCGGGCGCCCCCGGCTCCAGCCAGATGCGCCCGCCGTGGGCCTCGACGATCGCCTTCGCGATCGCCACGCCGAGGGCGAACGCCGCCTCGACGCGGGCGACCAATTCCGCGGGGGAGAACGACTTAGCCCATGTATGAAGTGTTCGGGTCAACCGGCTGGCTGAAAGAGCATCCGCCGATCAGTTACGACCAGCTCGCCCCCAGCATTTGATCTCCGTCCTAGGACGCGGTTTGCGAACGACCTCCAGCGAACATCCTCGTTTGCAGCCATAGGCGCTCCTGCAACAAATAGTCCCAATGTCTACCCCTAACCTTCTCTCAGGGTGGTCATTCCACAAGTCCCGCCCTCAAAGGTGGCCCGTCTTCACATCGAGCTGGATGTAGCTGTTACGACCGAGAGTAACTCCGTAGAAGGCGGTCAACATGGTGCGGGGTCGACAGTCAACCTGAGCCGCGTTTCCAGGTGCTAGGTCCAGCTCGACGAGACGACTCTTGCACCAGTCGATCCTCAAGTGGATCTCCACATGACCCGGATCCACATTAACCGATACCTCCTCTCCCCGCTTGATCTTGGCTCGCACCTCGCCGTTTACAACGACTTCGTACGCTCGGTATCGGTCTACCCAGCCTTTGCGTATGCGTTTGAAACGAAGTTCCGTCGCCATCATCCAGTCGTTTCGATGAGTATTTCAGCCGGGACCCCATTAAAGCACCCAAGGAATCTGCCTGGCAAGAGCCTGGGTAGGTGCACCTACCTGCTCCCTGGGGCGGCAGGATTAGCCTCTTGAATCGCTGCATCAATCACCGCCGCCGACTGATTCGCATAGGCAATGCGAAACCGCTCAATGCTTCCGTCCGCTTCCTCAACGCGGACCATCTTCATTCGACCCTCAGTCGTTGAGACTGAGCAAGTGCGCTAAGCGGTGCACTCTACTCCTTGCCACCGAGAAGCGACTCCAATTTGTTGCGTCCAAAGATGAGACGGTCATTAGTCAGAAACAGCCGGCCACCAACTGCGCGCAGTCGACGCTGGAATCGGTTGGCGCGCTTCGACCACTTGACTTCCTCGCCGGCCTGCAACTTTGGCGGAACGACACGAAGTCCCATCCATATTCCAACTGAACCCAGTGGAACATCGCTCTGAATCTGTGTTGGTTTGGCCACGACTAGCTTTCTATCGGGCGAGGAGATGATCGGTGTCTACCATCGCGCTGTGAGCGCGTCTAAGGCATTGCGCTCGCGATCGGCCGACGAGACCAAGATCGGGGCGCGCTTCGACATTGAGGCTCTCACGATCTCAACAACACCTCGCTGCAAACGTACAGGGTTAGTTGGCTAAGGCGTGTCGTTGTCCTTGCCACGCGCACGCCAAGCGGCGATCATATAGAGATATATGTAACCAAACGCGAAAACGGAGACAAAAAATATAACAAGGCTCAGAGGACCTGGCCGATCACTCACCATGATAATTGCTGCTACTGCCGCTCCAATCACCGGAAGGGCAATCATCCAACGCGGTACCGGCAATCCAGAATCTTTCTGATTCATGTCAGCGATATCTCTTTCCTTTTCTCTTCTATTCTACCTACGTGCAGCTTCAACAGTGGCCATTGCGCCCGCACTGGTCATCGTCATACCAGTGCCCAATACGAAGGTGCAAGTATGCAGCGCCTCAAGGGGCGCTGCGACGCCAAAACACGCATCCGTGGCAACAGCGGTAAGTCCTGCGGTTCCTACGGTTCCCGCCGCAGCTATTCCGGTAGCCGCCATCTGGGCTGGACTTACCTTTTCCAGGTAGTAGCCCACGCGATCCGGATTTAGACCCATGTCCCCGAGGGTGGCAAGCGGCCCGAATATGTTTGCGGCGGAGCTTTCACTTTCCGCCCAATAGTTTGCTGCATTGGTAGCGGCTTCTCGGGGATGCGTCACAAGATACTGCCCGGTTTCCCAGGTGTCGCTTGCAGCACCCTCGATATCTTCCGCTGCGTCTTCAGCGCATGCTCCAAACACACAGACGTCGCGCCCGTTTAGATCTCGGCGGTTGACGGGGTTGTCCCAAACGTAGGGATAGCGGTTCGCCGAGATCCCGACGCCGAGATGCCCGAGCACCGGGTCCTCGGAGGCGAACATGCCAAGCGCCGGGTCGTAGGAACGGGCGCCCATCTGGATCAGACCGTTAGTGGAATCGCTCGGCCGCTCCCAGGCGCCGAGGTAGCCCATCTCGAGGCTCGGCCCGGAGAGCTGGTTGCCCCAGGGGTCGAAACTCTGGCGCGATTCGACTTCGCCGCCACCGCTCGCGATCGCGGTCACGTCGCCGTGGCCGTCGAGGAGGGGGAAGCTCGTCGCTTCGCCCGAGCGCTGCTCGACCAGTCCGCGCGGGCCCTGCACGTAGCTGGTCGTGGTTTTGCCTTCGCCGTCGGTCTCGTAGGTCGGCATGTCGCCGAGGTCGCCGTAATGGAAGATCTGGGTCGCTTCCCCTGAGTTGCGTTCGCTCATCCGCTCCAAGCCGTCGAAAGCGTAGGTGACGGTTCCCCCGGGGGTTTCCGCTTTGGCCAGATGGTCGAAGGGATCCCAGGCAAACGTCGTTTCTTCGGAGCCGTTGGCCTCCCCGGTCAGCCGCCCGGCGCCGTCGTAGCTGTAGGTGGTGCCGGCGGAGGATTCGGTGAGCTGGTTCAGCGCGTTGAAGGCGTAGGTGGTGCCGCCGGCTTCGGTGCGGTTGCCTGCGGCGTCGTAGCCGTAGGTCGTCGTGCCTTCGCCGGGCGGGTTGAATTCGGTGAGGCGGCCCAGCGCGTCGTAGGCGTAGCTCGTTTCCTGTTCGAGGCGCTGATCCACCTTGCTGGTCACGTTGCCCGCCGCGTCGTAGCCGTATTTCAGCGATTCGAGCACCGTCAGCGGTTCTGCGGTTCTCGAGCTGGTTTCGGCGAGGCGGCCGGCTTCGTTGTAGACGTTGGTGGTCGTGACGCCGTTCGGGCGGGTGGCTTCGGTGAGGTCGCCCTCGGGGTCGTAGGCGAAGCCGAGGGCTTTGCCCTGCGGGTCGGTGAGCGAGGTCATACGGTCGAGTTTGTCGTAGCCGTATTCGAGCGTCCCGCGCCCGTCAACCTCTTGGACCAGGTTGCCGCGCGAGTCGTAGCTACGCGTCAGCGACTGCCCGCGGCCGTCTTTGATCGAGCTCGGGCGCCCCTCTTCGGTGTAGCCGACTTCGACCTTGTGGCCTTCGGCGTCGCTCGCTTCGGTGAGCCGGTTCGCCGTGTCATAGCCGTAGGAGCGAAGCGTCGCTTCGCCAGCTTTGATCGAGGTCAGGCGGTTGGCGGCGTCGTAGCCGTATTCGAGTGCGCCGACGCCGGTCGTCTTCGACAGCTCGTTGCCGGTCGCGTCGTAGGTGTAGGTCGTTTTCTCTTCGAGCGGCTGGGCGACTTCGGTGAGGCGGCCGAGCTTGTCGTAGGCGTAGCTCGTCGCGTTGCCGCGCGGATCGGTGACTCCGGTGACATCGCCGTTTGCGTCGTAGCCGTATTTCGTGATCACCGACAGCGGCTCTTTGGCTTCGGTCATCCGGTCGAGCAGGTCGTATTCGTAGGTGGTTTCGTTGCCGCGCGGGTCGACCATGCTCGTGCGGTTGCCGCGTGAGTCGTAGCCGTATTTCCAGATCTGGCTTTCGGGGCGGGCGACTTCGGTCAGCTGGTTGGCGAGGTCATAGGCGTAGGTCGTTTCCTTGCCCCGCCGGTTGACGACTTTCGTCGGGCGCAGGTTGCCGTTGTAGCTGACTTTCGTTTCCTGGCCGAGCGGGTCGACGTAGGCGGTTGGACGCTCCATCCCGTTCCGTTCGATTTTCCAGATGCCTTCGGCAGGGTCGGTGACCTGGGTCGGCAGGCCGTTGGCGTCGTAGGCGTATTTCGTTTTGTGCCCCTCAGGGGTGGTGCGGGCGAGCACGTCGCCGAGCGCGTCGCGTTCGAAGCCTTCGGCTTTCAGGCCCGGCAGCGTCTGCGAGGTCAGGTAGTTGCGGGCGTTGTATTCGAAGCTCGCTTTGTGGCCGAGCGGATCGGTAGCGCTCGTGCGGTTGCCGCGCGTGTCGTAGCTCAGTTCCGTTTTGTGTTTGTCAGGATCGGTGATGGTCATCGGCTGGCCTGATTCGTTGTAGGTCAGCGTCGTTTCGCCGCCTTCGGGGTCGGCGATCTTGGTCAGGTCGTTGGCCGCCGACCATTCGTAGCTCCACGAGTTGCCGCGGGGATCGGTGAATTTGGTGAGCCGGTTTTTCGAGTCGTATTCGTATTTCCGTTCGCCGCCTTCGGGGTCCCTTACGGAAGTGAGATTCCCAACTGAGTCGTGGTCGAGGGTCCATTTGGCGCCCCCCGGCTGTACGACTTCGTGAACGTTGCCGGCGACGTCGTAGGCAGTGGTCGTTACGTGGCCCAGCTGGTCGGTTTCGGAGACGACGCGGTTCTGGCCATCGAAGCCATAGGCGAGTTTTCCGCCCTGCGGTTCGGTGACGATGGTTTCGCCAGTTTTGTATTCGAGTTTCCAGAGGTTTTCGAGGCCGTCGCGCTGTTCGATGATCCGCCCCTGCGAGTCGTAGGTATTCTTGAGGATTACGTTGCCACGCGGATCCGTGATCGAGGTGATCCTGTGCTGCGAGTCATAGCCGTATTTGGTCACGCCGCCGAGCGCGTCGGTGACGGTTTCCAGGTCTCCGGCGGCCGAGTAGCCAAATTTGACTTCGCGACCCGTCGAGTCTTTGACCAGCGTTATGTGGTTGGAGGCGTTGTAGGAGAAGGTGAGCGTCTGCCCGGAGGGGTCGGTGATGGTCGACAGGCGCCCGTTCGTGTCATAGGCATAGGTGGTTTTGAGGCCGTGGTCGTCGGTGATCGAGGCGATGCGACCGCTAGCATCGAAGCGGTAAACAGTGTTCTCGAGGGTCGTCAGCCGGAACGTGCCTTCGTTCTTCACGAGGACGTCGGTCACGCCGGACGGCGGCGCGTAGCCGCTTTCGGTTTTCTGGAAAAGGTCTTGGCGGCCGTCTTGACGTACAACCAGCACTTCGCCAGATTCCAGTTCGGTTACGCTCGCCAGGCCCGTCTGTGACCAGCCGGGGCCGAGGCCAGCGTCTGCGCTTGATCCAGAGCCATAGGTGCGCACGAATTCCAGCTTGACCGCGCTCTTGTTGGTGAGCATCAGGTCTCTGTGGGAATAGTCTAGGTGGCCTGAGGCGAGGCTGACCGGATCTGCTCCTTCGCCGCACTGGCTTTCCTTGCCGCGGCAGGGACCATCGAGTTCCTGTAGCTGCACCGGCGGTTTCCAACTCACGTTTGAGGTGACCGAATCGCCACAGCCAGCGGGCCTCGGCCCACTCGAGCAGCCCCAGTCGTTGTTGGTGGCGGGGAGAGTGCCCGTGCCACTGTAGGACAGCCCGTTGGCGTTTCCGCGAAAGCGGTTCCAGGAAATCTGAGGCGTGCCCGATTCGATGACCTTGATCCCGTAGTTTGCGCTCTTGCGGACCGTCGAATTGCGGATGATCGGATGTGAGCCCTTGACTTCAATCATGCCGCTGCCCCCAACCGAGCCTCCGTAGGCGACTTCGACATGATCAAGGACAGATTCCCCGCTACCGGGTTCGAAGACGATCCGCTTCCATTCCCCCGCAGCTTCCAGTTTCGAGCCGACGAAAGAGACCGGTTTGGAGGTAGTTCCTTCCGCTTTAAGCGCACCTTTCACGATGATGTTCGGCCTCGTCAGGATGACGCCGGGCGTGATTTTCAGCGTGACCCCAGCGGCAACGACAACTTCCCCGCTTAGGTCAACACGACTGCCGCCGTCATTCCAAGTGGAGGAATGGGCAACGGTCCCGGAAACGGAGATGACATTGTTTTCGTTCGCGACGAGACTGTTTTCGGTGATGTTGCCGGGAACGTCAACGCCCGAATAGGAAAGCCCAATGCCTTGGTTTCCGATCAGGGTATTGCTACCGAGCGTTCCGCCAGCGCCAGCCGTCGAGTTGTTGGAGACAGTGATCCCGGACCCGCCACCGCCTTCAACTATGTTGTCGTGAATATTGACTTCGCCCGGTTCGCTGGCCGTGGCAGTGTAGGTGACGGTCGCACGGCCCAGGAAGTAGAAGCCATTGCCGGTGAAGTAATTGTGAGCGATTTCGGGACTGCCGCCATGGGGCACCCGAAGCGCCGAAGACTGATTTTTGCGAAAGGTCGTGTAGGTGATTGTTGGAGAGGAGCCGTTCACTTCGACCGCGCCGATTTCGCTGGACCCCCCATAGGCGATTTCAACATGATCGAGTATCGAACCTCCGCTGCCAGGTTCGAACTTCATGTAGTTCCAAGTCCCCGGTTTCGGTTCCGCGGCTCCAGAGGTGAAGGCGATAGGTTCTGCTGCGGTACCGTCGGCCTTGAGGGTGCCTTTGACGGTGATCTTGCCGGTTGGAAACATGGTCACCCCGGGAGCGATCGCCAGACTGGCGCCGGAGGCAATAGTCACGTCGCCCATGCTTATCGGCGCGCTGCCTTTGCCCCAGGTCGATGAATGGGCGACGGTGCCTGAGATGGAAATCCGGTTCGTGGTATTCCCGCTGAGGAAGTTTTCGGTGATATTGCCCGGAATATCGGTGCCTGAGTAGGAGAGACCTAGCCCTTCGTTGCCGACGAGGACGTTTCCCCCCAGCGTGCCGGCGCCCGGCGTGCCGGAGCTCTGCGAGACGCTGATGCCAGGACCTGCGCATCCTTCGACCGTGTTGTTGCTGACTTCCACTTCTCCCGAGGAGGAGTTGGAGATGTTGATCCCGCCTCCGCCACCTTTTTTTATCGTGTTGTCGTGAACGTGAATCGAGCTGGTGGCGGTTGCAGTCGCGCTATAGGTAATGGCATCCCTGCCGAGATAGTAGAAGCCGTTTTCGATAAATGCGTCATACGCGATGACCGGGCTTCCTCCCGCCGTCGCCTTGATCGCCTGTGCTTGGTTCTTGCGGAAGAGCGAGTGGGTGATTTTTGGCGAGGCGCCGTTGATTTCAACGGCTCCGATTTCCCCGCCGGCCCCATAGGCGATTTCCGTGTAGTCGAGCACTGATTCGCCGCTGCCCGGTTCGAACTTGATGTTGTTCCAGTCGCCGGGTACTGCTTCTTTGGCGCCGGAGGTGAAGATCACGGGGCTTTTGTACGTGCCTTCGGCTCTCAGGGTGCCTTTGACCACGATCTTCTTAGGGAAGAAGACGATCCCGGGACCCATCTGCAGCGTGACTCCAGAGGCAACGGTCAGGTCCCCGGAGCCGCTTATGGCCGATCCTCCTTTGCTCCAAGTGGCGGAGTGGGCGACCGTCCCAGCGACATTGATGTTGTTGCCGCCTTCATTTCCCGACAGGGTGTTTTCGGTAATGTCGGGAGGAATATCGGTCCCCGAGTAGGAGAGACCACTACCCCAGGTCCCCGTGACCGTATTGCCCCCGAGGCTTTTGCCGGTCCCACTGGTCGAGGTGTTTGATACCGAAATGCCGTAGCCGCCTTTTTCGACCGTGTTGTCGTGAATGTTGACGTTCCCGGGTTCCGCCGGGGTCGCGTAGTAGCTGATGGCGGCGCGACCTAGGAACACCAAGCCGTTTTCGATGAAAGTGTCGTGCGCTATTTCTGGACTGCCGCCGTGGGGTACGTTGATCGCGGCAAACTTGCTCTTGCGAATCGTGGAATTGATGATCGTCGGCGACGAGGCGTTGATTTCGACCCCGCCGGTTTCCGAGGAGCCACCGTAGGCGAGTTCGGCGTGGTTCAAGATGGAGCTGCCGCTGCCTGGTTCAAACCGGATGTAGCTCCAGTTGCCAGGTTTCGGTTCTGCCGCTCCCGAGGTAAAGACCACGGGTTCTGCGGCCGTGCCTTCGGCTTTCAGCGTGCCTTTGACCGTAAGCGAGCCAAGCGTCAATTTCACGCCAGGTTCGATTTTCACCGTCACGCCCGATTCGATCGTCGGGCTGCCGGTATAGGGATTGCCGGCGAGTACGAGCGTCGTGTTTTCGGTAATCGTCGTCGGCAGAGCGGTTGCTGATGCCGAAGCCGCGGGGACCAGCAGCAAGGCTGCAGCCAGCAGCGCGAGGATCGTCCTCTTGAAGGCAGAGGGAGCAGCGATCCCCGAGACGATCCTGCAGCACTCTTTGTCAACACCAACTACCTGACTCGCGGCCACTCAGTCCCCCGTCTCGATGATTTCGTCACCAGAGGTTTGGAAACCCGCTGGCCTGGAGGGACACCCTATACACGGCCGACTACTGAGAAGGTACCTAGTATTCGTTCTATTTGACTAGCTGAACTTTTTTAATGACCACGTTAGGTCTGCACTGCTAAGAAGCGAGCACTAGAAGCGCGATTTCCGCGGCGGTGATTCAAATCCGAGCATTGCGAAGGTCATTGGGATGGAGTCGGCATCTCCCGTCCTCGCTTTGGCCAGGCGTAGCTCTGCCTTTTCTCTTGCCTGTTCCGCCCGGACATAAGCCTCACCGAGGATGTCGCTGATCTCGTCCCACCCCTGCTGATCCACATTTGCCGCCCTCCAGGTCATGTGCCGGTCGGGCCGCTTGTCGAAGGTGCCGGATCGGATCGCTCCATCCGTCCTGGCGATCAGGCCCTGGAAGGAAGACTGGCTGAGCTGTTGGCGCCTCTCGAAGGGCAGCTTTTCGAACTCCTCGTCGGTGAAGTACACGCGGTGGACGCCCCGGTAGACGTGTTCGGTTGCGCCGCGCCTGGGATTTCTCTCGACCAACTCAATGCAACCCGCTTTCTCCAGCGCTCGGAAGTGGTAGGCGAGGTAACTCAGGCCGTTCGCTCGCTTGTCGAACGTGAGAGGGGCAAAGCCGCCGTCCAGGAAGCGGACGGGGCTCATCGGTTCCTCGTTCAGGACATCGAGAATTCGCGTCCTCACCGGGTGGGATAGGGGGTTGCAGATCGTTGGCGACGCCTCCTCGCCGTTAACCCGTTTCGCGCCAGCTTTCGCCATGTGATCTTCCTTCCCAAGATTGCATTGAGGGTGGCCGACCAAAGGAGCCTAATTGAATACCTAGATGTCTAAAAGCACGAAATGCGGCTCAGAGTTCCATTAATGAGCTAGCGCTTTTTGCTAAAACCGGCTCTCATGGTCCCTCCTGTTTCCGAGGCGAAAGGAGGGATCGGTTATGAAGCTGGTCGCCAGCAGCACGGTTGTTCCGTGCCACCTGATCCACAAGAGCAACTAGCCCAAGGCCGGTGGCTGGAGGAGGGGTGGCGCAGCCGTCGCATTGGCATCTCCTCCCCTCCTCTTTAGAGATTGAGATCCCGATACGCCGTTGCCTCTTAGAGAGGCTCAGGCGCCGCGCAGGGTGAAGCGCACCCGCGTCCCGGGCGCGCCCGGCTCCAGCCAGATGCGTCCGCCGTGGGCCTCGACGATCGCCTTCGCGATCGCCAGCCCAAGGCCGGCGCCGTCGTCGCCGCGGGCAGCGTCGCCGCGGTAGAAGGCCTCGAAGACGCGTCCGGCGTCGGCCGCGGCGATCCCCTCCCCCTCGTCGTCGACCTCGACCTCGATCCCCTTGCCCTGGGCCCGCGCCCGCACGGTGACGCTGCCGTCGGCGGGGGTGTGGCGGATCGCGTTCTGGATCAGGTTGAAGAGCACCCGCTGCAGCTTCTCGGGGTCGGCGGCGGCGAGCAGCGACCCGGGCGGCAGCTCGGCGGTGACCCGGACCCCGCGGGCGTCGGCCTGCGCCCGCATCGCCGCCACCGTCTCGTCGATCACCGGCCCCAGCTCGACCTGGCGAATCGACCAGGAGATCTCCCCCGCCTCGATCCGCGACAGCTCGAAGAGGTCGTCGACGAGGCCGCCGAGGACGTCGACGTGGGTGCGGATCTGCCGCAGATAGCGCTCGCGCGTCTCGCCGGTGGCGACGCCGTCGTCGATCGACTCGACCAGCAGCCGCAGCGAGGCCAGCGGCGTGCGCAGGTCGTGGGAGGCGGCGGCGACGAGCTGGCGGCGCGCCTGCTCGATCTCGCGGTTGGCCCGCTCCTCCATCGCCAGGCGGGCGGCGAGGGCGCCGGCGAGAGCGATGCCAGCGGCGGCCAGCAGGGCGAGGGCAATCTGCTCGGCGCCCATCCCGTGCGGGACCGCGACCGCGGCGGCGCCGGCGAGGAAGGCGGCGAGGGCGATCGCGACCGCGCGCCTCATCTCCCCCTCCCGCTCATGCCCGGAACCGGTAGCCGACGCCCCACACCGTCTCGATGAAGCGCGGCTCGGCCGGGTCCTCGCCGAGCTTGCTGCGGAGGCGGCGGACGTGGACGGTGACGGTGCTGGTGTCGGTGAAGAAGGGGTAGTCCCAAACCGCCTCCATCAGCTGGTCGCGGGTGAAGACGCGCCCGGGGCGGGCGGCGAGGTAGGCGAGCAGGTCGAACTCCCGCATCGTCAGGTCGAGCTCGACGCCGTCGAGGAAGGCCCGCCGGCTGGCCGGCTCGACCCGCAGCGGCCCGCGCTCGATCGGCGGCTCGATCGCCTCCTCGCTCTCCTGCGGGGCGACGCGGCGCAGCACCGCCTCGACGCGGGCGACCAGCTCCGCCGGGGAGAACGGCTTCACCACGTAGTCGTCGGCGCCGTGGCGGAGGCCGACCAGGCGGTCGTTCTCCTCGCCCCGCGCGGTCAGCAGGATCACCGCCACCCGCTTGCCGGGTCGATCGTGCAGCCGGCGCAGGACCTCGATCCCGTCGAGGCCGGGCAACATCACGTCGAGGACGACGAGGTCGGGACGGTGCAGCTCGGCGAGGCGCAGCGCCTCGGGGCCTTCCATCGCCCGCTCGACCGCGAAGCCGGCGCGCTCGAGGTAGGTGCCGACCACCTCGACGATCGTCGGCTCGTCGTCGACGACGAGGACGGTGCCGTGGTCGCGGTCGGCCATCGCCGGGATTCTGGCGCCTGCGCTAACCAAAGGTGAAGGCATAGCCCATCACCCCCGCTTCCGGTTCGAGCCGCAGCAGGTGCTGGCCGACCTGCGGCAGGTCGACAAGCTCGTAGAGGCGCTGCGCGCGCACGGTCACCGTGCCGCCGTGGACGTCGGAGCCCGCCGCGGCGCCGATCGGCTTGCCGTCGAGGGTGACGCGGACCCGCCGGGGCCGGCCGTCGACCGTGCCCAGCACCAAGTAGACGCGGCGGGCGCCGAAATTCAGTTCAAGCGAGCCGCCGGCGGCGGTCGCCGAGTGGAATTCGATCCGCCAGGGGCCGCGGTAGGCGAACTCGTTCTCGGGCACCTGGGCCGGCGCCGCGAAGTCGTGCAGCCCCGGCGAGAGCTTCGGGTTGGTGAAGCGTTCGGCGCGGGCGGCGCCGAGGTAGGTCTCGGGCGTCGTCACCCCGGCTTCGGCTTCGATCCCCCTGGCGCCGGACATCGACCTGCCGACCCGATCGCCCGCTTCGGCCAGGAGCTCGCGGATCACCTGCTCTTTCTCCCCATATTCTCCCTCGCCGAAGTGGACATAGCGGACCCGGCCGCGGGCGTCGATGAAGTACTCCGCCGGCCAGTACTGGTTGTCATAGGCCTCCCAGGTGCGCAGTTCGTTGTCCTGGGCGACGGGATAGCGGAGGCCGTTGCGCACGATCGCTTCTTCGACGTTGCCGGGGTCGCGCTCGAATGGGAACTCGGGCGAGTGGACGCCGACGATCGTCAGGCCGTCCTTGCGGTAGCGCTTGTCCCAGGCCTTCAGGTAGGGAAGGGTGCGGATGCAGTTGATGCAGCTGTAGGTCCAGAAGTCGACGAGGACGACGCGGCCGCGCAGCCCGCGCAGGGTCAGCGGTCGGTCCCCGGGCGTGTTGAACCAGCGCTCGTTGCCGACGAATTCGGGCGCCTTGCCGAGGACCGGCAGGCCGGATGCTTTGCCTGGAACGGGCGCGTCGCTCGCGGCGAACTTGACCGCGTGGCCCTGGCCGCGCAGGTCGGCGAGCGCTTCCTGGGCCGAGGCGCTGTCCTCGAGCCCTTCGCTGGGGTTGACGAGGAAGGCCGGCAGGTCGGTGGCGATCGCGTTCTGGAAGCGAATGTCGTAGTTGCCGAGCATCGCCAGGCCGACGACGACCATCACCGCCCCCATCGCAACCTGCAGGGCGGCGCCGCGCCGCGCCAGCGGCGCGATCGCCCGCCTGCCGCCGAGCATCAGGAAGTAGAGGACGACCGCGGAGCCGATCCCGTAGCTGAGCGCGACCGCGAGGCGGCCGGCGCCGAACGGCTGCGAGGCGGAGACGGTGATCACGCCGGCGAGGATCGGGCCGGCGCAGGGCGCGTAGACGAGGCCGAGGCTGAGCCCGACGAGGACGCCCGACCAGAAGCCGTCGCCGCCAGCGCGCGGGCCGCCGGTCCGGGCGCCAAGCCGGCTCAGCCAGGCCTCGACCCGAGCCGCCAGCGGCGGCGCCATCAGGGTCAGGCCGAACCCGATCAGGACCGCGATCGCCAGCTTGCGCAGCAGGTCGTCGGGCAGCCCGAGCGCGGCGATCACATACACGAGGGCGACGGTGGCGAAGGTGAAGGAGACCGCCAGCCCGGCGACGATCCCGAGCGGCCGCCGCCGCCCCCCGGTCGCCCCGGCCGAAAGCGCGATCGGCAGCACCGGCAACACGCAGGGCGAGAGCGCGGTCGCCGCGCCCGCCAGAAAGCCGAAGAGGACGAGTAGAACCATCAGCTGCCCTTCATCGCCCCGCAACCAGCGCCCTGCCGACCGCCAGCAGCGCCAAGACCGAGTTCGCCCTCCTCAACCCCATCGCCGCTCCTTCCGTTCGTGGACGCGACCGACGCTACGGAGGAAATGTGACGAAGAAAGAAACTCCACCGGGCTCCTCCTTCGCTTGGGCGTCAGAACCGCAAGCGTCTTGGAGGGCCCGGATGGCCTTTCAGCTGTTCACAACGTGTGTGGGCGGGACAGCTAGCGCGCGCTCAACTCAGGCCGCAGCACGCGAGCGCTGCCATCCGCCGAAACGAGGACAACGGAGCGGCCTTCGTCGGCGGCGCGCCCAATCTCATGACCCGCACGCGCGGTATCGGCGTCGATAAACGCGGCCTTGTCGGGGTAGGGCGACCGGCCCTCAATCGCGAGATCAATCGCTTCGTCCATCACCTTCGCTGCGGGTGAGCTACTGCTGTCGGCGCTCATTGCCTTTCCCATCCTTCGATCATCTCGCGATAGCCGGCTTTGATATCGGCCATTGCTGCTCGCATTCCTTCTCCAAGGGTACCGCTGTGAAATGTCGTCCCCGACTGCTTGCCGGAACTCCGGGTATAGCGATTCTTCTCGTTGTAGCCGTGGGGGCATCGTAAACGCGGATGGTCTCCGTTGTGTCGCCAACCTCAAGCAGCAAGACCACCGCGTAGTCGGTGACCTCTCGCCCATCGGTTTTGAAATCAACGCCGAGCATGGCGCCCAGGTCGAGGTCCAGGATGCTCAGATAGTCAGGGCTCATGGGTGCTTCAAACTATCCAGCGTCTCGGCGCTGCTCCTTATTTGAGGACGAGGATCCGGCAATCGATGCCACTCGCGCGCTTGATCCGACCGGCGGCGGCTCGGTAGCCCAGGACCCGGTGCACCCCGGGCGGCACATTCTTGATCTGCACGGAAGCCTCTTGAAGCGGACGACGGGGGTCGAACCCGCGACCTCAAGCTTGGGAAGCTTGCGCTCTACCAACTGAGCTACGTCCGCGCGCAGTTGATTCTAGGAGGCATCGGCGGGGGCGGGCCGCCGGGAGGCGCTGGGATCTAGTCTTCGACGCCTGTGAGCGTTCGCTCTGTCATCGCGGTCCTGGGCGTGCTGGCCGTCGTCGGCCTGCTCGTCTTCGGGCTGGCCAGCAAGGGGTCCTCCGGCGTCGAGGTGGGCGACATGGCGCCGAGCTCGGCGATGCCGCGGCTGGAAGGCGGCGGCGACGGATCGCTGGCCAGCTACCGCGGCAAGTGGGTGCTGGTCAACTTCTGGGCCTCGTGGTGCCCGCCCTGCCGGGCCGAGGCGCCCGCCCTGGAGGAATTCCAGCGCCGCCGCCGGGGTCCTGGGTTCACCGTGCTCGGGATCGACTCGCGCGACCTCAGCGGCGACGGCCGCGCCTTCGTCCGCAGGTACGGGCTCAGCTACCCGCAGTTGCGCGACGCCAACGGCGACGCCAGCCACGACTACGGGACGACGGGTCTGCCCGAGAGCTATCTGGTCGATCCGCGCGGGGTGGTGCGGCTGCACGCGGTCGGGCCGGTCGACGAGGAATATCTGCGCGACGAAGTGGAATCTCTGCTGCCGAAAGAAAAGTCGTGAGGGCGCGCCTCGGCCTCCTCGCTGCGCTGACGCTGGCGCTGCTGGCTCCGTCCGCCTCCGCCGCCGGCCAGGCCTCGCTGACCGAACTCGAAAAGGAAGTGATGTGCCCGGTCTGCGGCACCCTGCTGCAGCTGGCCGAATCGCCGCAGGCCCAGCGCGAGCGCGTCTTCATCGAACGCCAGATCGACGCCGGCAAGAGCGAAGCGGAAATCAAGGACGCCCTCGTCGCCGAGTACGGCAACGAGGTCCTCGCCCTGCCGCCCGACTCCGGCTTCAGCCTCTCCGCCTACGTGGTCCCGATCGTCGCCCTCCTGATCGCCGCCGTGGCGCTGGCGCTCGGAGTGCTGCGCTGGCGCCGGGCCGGCGGCGGTCCCTCCGATGGCGATACCGCGGCGCCTCCGCTGGGACCCAGCGAGCAGGACTCAGAGCGGCTCGACGCCGACCTCGCCCGCTACGACCTCTGAACCCAGGCCGCGCCTGTGACCGCGATCGAGCCGATCGCGACCGGCGGCAGGCGGCGAACCGCGGCGCGGAGGGCGCGACCTTCGTCGCCCTTCGCCTCCCCCTCGCGCAACCCGGCGACCACCGCCTCCGCCTGGGTGGCGACGGCGAGACAGGGACCCGGTTCGCTCAGCACCGGCGGCGCGAGCAGGAGGACCTGCTCGTAGGCCTCGCGCAGCTTGGCGACCATGTGGGAGAAGCTCTGCAGGCCGAGCAGCGTCCCGGCCTTCGGCGCCGGCCGGCCGGCGGCGATGCAGACGAGCGGGTCGTGGAGGCCGCCCGCCGCCGGCCCGGCGAGGACGATCGGCTGCAGGATGTCGGCCGGTTCGGCCTGCCAGCGCAGGTACTCGTGCAGGCCGGGCGCCTCGGCGAGGCCGATCTGCGCCGCCAGCCGCGGCTGCGCGAGGCCGCAATCGACGAGGGCGGTGCGCCGGCCGGCGGCGCTCGAGGCGGCGGCGAGGCCGACCGCCGCCACCGCCGCCACCCCCTCCTCCCCCGCGACCAGCACCACCCGGTGCCGGGCCAGCTGCGGCAGCGCCTCGCCGAGGCGCTCGAAGTCGCCGCGGCGCAGCGCCCACGCTCCCGACCCCGACGCGGGCCCGGCGATCTCCGCCAGGAGGGGGAGCCTGGCGCGCCCCCGCAGCATCACATCCGCTCGGGAGCCGAGATCCCCAGCAGGCCCAGCGCGGCGGCGATCGTCCGCTTCGTCGCCAGGCAGAGCGCCAGCCGTGAGGCTTCGACCCCCTCGCCCTCGGCCCCGACCACTTGGCAGTCCCGGTAGAAGGCGTGGAAATCGGCCGCGACCGCGGTCGAGTAGGCGCAGATCCGGTGGGGGGCGCGCCGCGCCGCCGCCGAGCGCACCTCCTCGGGGAACTCGAGCAGGCGCTTGACCAGCACCTTCTCGCTCGCCTCCAGCGGCGGCCGCTCACCCACCGCCGCCGGCTCGGCCGAACCCTCCTCCCCAGCTTTGCGGAGGATGCTGGCGATGCGGGCGTGCGCGTACTGCACGTAGTAGACGGGGTTCTCGCTTGATTGGCTGCGAGCCAGCTCGAGGTCGAGGTCGACCGTCGTCTCGTGGCTGCGCCAGAGCATGAACCAGCGGGCGGCGTCGACGCCGATGTCGTCGATCAGCTCGTCGAGGGTGACGAAATCGCCGGTCCGCTTCGACATCTGCACCCGCTCGCCCTTTTCGACGATATGGACGAGGCTCATCAGCAGCGCCTCGAAGTGCCCGGGGTCGGCGCCGAGCGCCTCGATCGCCGCCCGCATCCGCGCCACGTAGCCGTGATGGTCGGCGCCGAGGACGTCGATCAGACGGTCGAACCCGCGCTGCAGCTTGTCCCAGTGGTAGGCGATGTCCGGGGTCAGGTAGGTCGCCTCGCCGTTGGAGCGGATCAGAACCCGGTCCTTGTCGTCGCCGAACTCGGTGGTCCGCAGCCAGAGCGCGTCCTCGTGGCGGTAGGTCTGGCCGCGCTTCTCCAGCTCGGCCAGGGCTTCCTCGACCTCGCCCTTGGCGTAGAGGCTGCGCTCCGAGAACCAGTTGTCGAAGCGGACGCCGAAGCGCTCGAGCGTTCCCTCGACCTCCTTCAGCACCTCCTCGATCCCCCGCTCCTCCAAGGTCTCGCGGTCGTCGGCGGCTACCCCTTCGGCCGCGAGTCGCGCGGCGATCTCGCCCACGTAGGCGCCGCCGTAGCCGTCCTCGGGCGGCTCTTCCCCCCGCATCCGCGCCGCGATCGAGTCGGCGAAGCGGCCGATCTGGCTGCCGGCGTCGTTGACGTAGTACTCGCGCCGGACCTCGTGGCCGACCGCCTTCAGCAGCCGTACCAGGGAATCGCCCAGGGCGGCGTTGCGGGCGGTGCCGACGTGGATCGGCCCGGTCGGGTTGGCGGAGACGAACTCGACCAGGACCTTCTCCGGGGCCTCAGTCGGGCTCGGCCCGAGGTTTTCGCCGGCCGCCAGCAGATCGCCCAGGGCCCGCAGGTACCAGGTGTCGGCGAGGAAGAAATTGACGAAGCCGGGGCCGGCGACCTCGATCCGGTCGAGATCGGAGGCGAGGCCGGAATCGGCTTCCAGCTCACCCCGCAGCCGCGCCGCCACCGCCCGCGGCTTGTCGCCCAGCGAACCAGCGAGAAGCATCGCCGCGTTGGAGCTGTAATCGCCGAGGTCGGGCTTGGGCGGACGCTCCAGGGTCGGCCGCGGACCGGTCGGCTCGCCGTGGCGCAGAGCCCGGGCGGCACCCTCGACCGCGCCCCGCAGGGCGGCGACTGGATCGGTGGCGGTCACGACGCAATCGTATGGACCGGGGACGAACCCGGGTACGCTCCTCGCCTTGCGCGCTGCCGTCCTCAGCGACATCCACGCCAACCGCCAGGCACTCGAGACCGTCCTCGGGGCGGTCGACGAGGCCGGGGTCGACCAGATCTGGTGCCTTGGAGACCTGGTCGGCTACGGCGCCGACCCCGACGCCTGCACGGCGCTCGTCCGTGAACGCTGCAGCACCTGCCTGGTCGGCAACCACGACCTCGCCCTGCTGGGGACCCTCGACATCTCGACCTTCTCCGAGGCGGCCGCGGCGGCGGTCGAATGGACTCGGGGAGAGGCCAGCGAGGAGACCCTGGAGTTCCTCTCCGGATTGGAGCCGACCGCCTCCCAGGGCGGCGTCGGCCTCTTCCACGCCTCCCCCCGCGACCCGGTCTGGGAGTACGTTCTCTCCACCGACCAGGCGGACGCCGGCCTCGACGCCCAGGAGGAGCGGGTGGGGCTGATCGGCCACACCCACATCGCCCTCTTCTTCATGCGGGCGACTGGGGAGCGCCACGCCCACGCGCAGGGTTCGCAGGCCACGGACGGGGCCGAGATCGAGATCGGCGAGGGCAAATGGCTGCTCAACCCCGGCAGCGTCGGCCAGCCGCGCGACGGCGACCCTCGCGCCGCCTGGCTGGAGCTCGACACCGGGGGCTGGCTGGCCCGCTACCACCGCGTCGAGTACGACATCGAGGGGGCCGCGGCGGCGATCCGCGACGCCGGCTTGCCAGATGTCCTCGCCGAGCGTCTCGAGGTCGGTCGTTGATCGCAAAATGCAGGGCAAATATCGGCGGCGAACCTTTCTCTAGACTCGCACCATGCCCCGCCTGAGCGCAATTTTTCTCGCCTTCGCCCTCGGCACCGCCAGCGCCGCGGCGCTGGTCGCCTGCGGCAGCGGCAAGGGCGCCGAGCTGCTGCCGGGGACGACCGCCGACCAGATCGAACAGAACCTCGACAAGGTCGCCGCGCTGGCCGGGGAAGACGACTGCGTCGGTGCCGAAGACGCGGTCGCCGAGGTGACGTCGGAGGTCGAAGAACTGGAAGGCGTCGACCTGAAGCTGAAGACGGCGCTGCAGGAAGGGACTGCGAAGCTGAGCGAAGTTGTCTCCCGCTGCGAAGAAGAAATCACCGGCGAAGAATCGGAACCCGCGCTGGAAACGACTGTTGAAGCTGACGAATCGGAAGCAGAAGTGAAAAAGCCGAAGCAGGACAAGAAGGCCGAAAAGGAAGAAGAGGAAGCCGCGGAAGGGGAAGAAGCCGCGGAAGGGGAAGGGCCGAACCTGCCGCCCCAGTCGAACGGCAAAGGCGAAGAAAAAGGCAAAGGCAGCGATGAAGAAGCGGTCGAACCCGAAAGCGAAGAAACCCCACCGTCGGGCGGGGTAGGTCCCAGCGTGGGAGTCGAATGACGGGGGCCGGCGCGGGAACCCTCTCGGGGCGCTACGAAACCGGTGAGAAGCTCGGCACCGGGGGAATGTCGAACGTCTACAAGGCGACCGACCGCATCCTCGAGCGCACGGTCGCGGTGAAGATCCTCGCCGAGCACCTCTCCGACGACGAGCGCTTCGTCGCCCGCTTCCGCCGCGAGGCGCTGGCGGTGGCGAAGCTGATCCACCCCAACATCGTCCAGGTCTACGACACCGGCGTCGACGAGGACCGCCACTACATCGTCATGGAGTACGTCGAGGGGCGCTCGGGGGCGCAGATCCTGCAGCGCCAGGGGCCGGTCGAACCGGAGATCGCGGCGGAGATCGGGATCCAAGCCTGCGCCGGGCTCGACTACGCGCACCGGCGCGGGATCATCCACCGCGACGTCAAGCCGGGGAACCTGATGATCGTCGGCGGGCCGGTCGGCGGCGGCGAGATGATCGTCAAGCTGACCGACTTCGGCATCGCCCGGGCGATCGAGCAGACGCGGATCACCCAGGTCGGCTCGGTGGTCGGCACCGCCGCCTACCTGGCGCCCGAGCAGGTGCGGGGCGAGGAGGCGACGCCGGCAACGGACGTCTACGCGCTCGGCGTCGTCCTCTACCAGTTCCTCACCGGCCGCCTGCCCTACGAGGGCTCCTCGCTGGCCGAGCTGGCGGTGCGCCAGCAGAACGAGAAGCCGCTGCCGCCCGACACTTACAACAGCGAAGTGCCGGAGACGCTCGGTGGCGCGGTCCTGCGCGCCCTCGAGGGCGACCCGAACCGCCGTTACGCCAGCGCCGACGAGCTTTCGGCGGGGCTGCGGCTGGGGATGGAAGGTGGCGACGTGACGCTGCCACTGGAAGAGGGCACCTCGGCGACCCGGGTGTTCGGCGGCGACACCGCCGCCACCCGCCACATGGGCCGCGACACCGCCCAAACCGAGTACCGCCCCGCCCAGTCGCAGACCCGCCGCCCGGCGCCCCGAGTCGCCTCGGCGCCCGCCCCAGCTCCCGCTCCAAGAGCGACCGCTCCCCCCCGCAAGCGCGGCGCCTTCTCCCGTTTCGCCCGCTTCGTCCTGGCGGCAGTAGCCCTGGTCCTGGTAGCTGCTGCAGTAGCAACCGCGGTAATCGTCACGACCGACAAGGCCGCCGGCGTCCGTGTCTCGAAGGTAGCGGGAGACACGATCGACAAGGTCGTAGAAGAAGTCAAGGAACTGGTCCGCAACAACAAGGAATAGGTGTAGGGAGGGACCGGACCCCCTCCTCACTCAACTTGCTCGGGTGGATCGTGTTGCGCCGTCCGAGATTGCTTCTGCCCGAGAAGTACAAGCCGTTCGGAGGGGGTCCGGTCCCTCCTTCTCAGGCGTCCCAGGGTGGGGTTCCGCCCAAGATGGCGGAGCGGTAGCTACTGAAACGGCTGGTCTCGATGGCGCGGCGTGCATGGGTGGTGAGCTCCCGCATGTAGGTGAGGTTGTGGATGACGATGAGGCGAACGGCGGTCAGCTCCTCGGCGCGGGAGAGGTAGCTGACGTAGTCGCGGTCGTGGCGCTGGCAGGTGGTGCAGGGGCAGCCCTCGACCAGCGGGGAGCGGTCGCCGACCCACCTGCCCTTGCGCATATCGAGGCGCCAGCGGGTCTCGGGCGAGGGCGCCAGCGCGACGCCGTGGCGGGAGAGGCGGGTGGGGACGGCGCAGTCGAAGACGTCGAGGCCGAGGGCGATGCCGCCGAGCAGGTCGTCGACCTCGCCGATCCCCAGCAGGTGCTTCGGCGCCTCCTCCGGGAGGAGCGGCGCCGTCATCGCCAGCACCGCCGCCATCTCCTCCTTGTCGCGGCCGAGAGTGCCGCCGATCGCGAGCCCGTCGACGCCGGCTGCAGAGACGGCCTGGGCCGATTCCCGCCGCAGGTCCTCGTGAATGCCGCCCTGGACGATCCCGAAGACCGCCTGCCGCTCGGGACCGTGCTCGCCGTGCCAGGCGAGACAGCGATCGAGCCAGCGGTGCGTGCGCTCGGTCGACCGGGCGGTGTACTCGCGATCGGCGTGGAAGGGCGTGCACTCGTCGAAGACGAGGGCGATGTCGGAGCCGAGCTGCGCCTGCACGCTCATCGAGACCTCGGGTGAGATGAACAGCTCGGTACCGTCGCGGGGGGACTGGAACCTCGCCCCCTCCTCGCTGATCTCGACCTTGGACCCATGATCGCCGGAGCGCCCCGAGCCCTTGACCTCGTTGGCGACGCCGCCGTGGGCGAGCGAGAAGACCTGGAAGCCGCCGGAGTCGGTGATGACCGCCCGCTCCCAGCCCATGAACCCGTGCAGTCCGCCGGCGGCCGCGATCCGCTCCGGCCCCGGCGAGACGAACAGGTGGTAGGTGTTGCCGAGGATCAGCTGGTAGCCGAGCCCTGCGACCTCGGCCGATTCCAGCCCCCGCACCGTCCCCTTCGTCGCCAGCGGGATGAACGCCGGCGTCTCGATCGGGCCGTGGGCCGTATAGATGACGCCCGCGCGGGCACTGCCGTCGCGGGCGCCGATCTCGAACCTGAGCCTGTCCTCGTCCTGCCTCATTTCGACGATTGGTGAGTTGGACCGCCTATAGCCGGCTTAACTCGCCACTCACTCAATCAGCGAGCGGCCGGTCATCGGCTCCGGCTGCGGGATGCCGAGGAGGTCGAGGGCCGTCGGGGCGACGTCGGCGAGGATGCCGCCGTCGCGGAGGTCGAGGCCGCTGGCGGTGACGATCAGGGGGACCGGGTTGAGGGAGTGGGCGGTGTTGGGGGAGCCGTCGGGCTCGAGCATGTAATCGCAGTTGCCGTGGTCGGCGGTGACGATGCAGGCGCCGCCCTTGGCGCTGACGGCCTCGACGACCTTGCCGAGCTGGGCGTCGACGGTCTCGACCGCCTTGACGGCGGCCGGGATCACGCCGGTGTGGCCGACCATGTCGGGGTTGGCGAAGTTGATGATCCCGAAGCGGTAGCTGCCCTCGCTCCAATGGGTGACGAAGGTCGCGGCGGCGCCCTCTGCGCTCATCTCCGGCTTGTGGTCATAGGTGGGGACGTCGCGCGTGGATTCGACCAGCGCCCGCTCTTCCCCCTCCACCTCCTGCTCCCTGCCGCCGTTGAAGAAGTAGGTGACGTGCGCGTACTTCTCGGTCTCGGCGACGTGGAGCTGGTTGCCGCCGGCGGCGGCGATCGTCTCCGCCAGCGTCGTCGCCGGCCGCTGCTCGGGAAAGGCGACCGGGTAGGGCCAGCCCTTGCGGTACTCGGTCATCGTCGTCAGGTCGAGCGGGGCGGCACCGCCGCGCGGGAACTCGTCGAAGCCGGGCTCGGCGAGGGCGCGGCTCATCTGCCGGGCGCGGTCGGGGCGGAAGTTGACGAAGAGGGCGACGTCGCCCTCGGCGGCGCCGTCGTAGTCGCCGATCACCGTCGGCTTGACGAACTCGTCGGTCTCCTCGCGCTCGTATGACTCGGCGATCGCCGCCGCGGCGCTGGGCGCGTGCAGGCCCTGGGCGTGGACGATCGCGTCGTAGGCGAGCTTGGTCCGCTCCCAGCGGGTGTCGCGGTCCATCGCGTAATAGCGGCCGCTGACGGTGGCGACTCGGCCGGCGGCGCGGAGCCAGCGCTCCAGTTCCTCCAGATAGCCCTTGCCGCCGTGCGGCAGGGTGTCGCGGCCGTCGGTGAAGGCGTGGAAGACGACGTCGGGGACGCCCTCCTGGGAGGCCAGCTCGATCGCCGCCTCGATGTGCTCCCAGCCGGAGTGGACGCCGCCATCGGAGACGAGGCCGAGCAGGTGGAGGCGGCCGCGCGGGCTGCGGCGGGCGCGCTCGCAGGCGGCGAGCAGGACCTCGTTGTCGAAGAAGCTGCCGTCGGCGACGGCGTCGTCGATCCGGGCCAGGTCCTGCTTGACGATCGCGCCGGCGCCGAGGTTCAAGTGGCCGACCTCGGAGTTGCCCATCTGCCCCACGGGCAGGCCGACGTCGCGGCCCTGGGCGGAGAGCTGAGTATGGGGGAACTCGCTCCAGAGGCGGTCGAAGACCGGCGTCTCGGCGAGCGAGATCGCGTTGCCAGGCCCCGGCTCGGCCAGCCCCCAGCCGTCGAGGATGATCAGGGCCAGGGAGGGGACCAAGGGGCTCATCGGCTAGCCCGCTGCCTCCACGATCGCCGCGAAATCCGCAGCGTCTAGGCTGGCGCCGCCGACGAGGGCACCGTCGACGTCGGGCAGCGAGAGCAGCTCGGCGGCGTTGGCCGGCTTGACCGAGCCGCCGTAGAGGACCCGCACCCTGTCGGCCGCGGCGCCCCTCGCCCGCAGCACGTCGCGAATGAAGGCGCAGGCATCCTGGGCCTGCTCGGGGGTCGCGGTGCGGCCGGTGCCGATCGCCCAGATCGGCTCGTAGGCAATGACGACGCTCTCGATCTGCCCCGCCTCGATCGCGCTGAGGTCCGCCTGCAGCTGGCGCTCCAGCACTTCCTCGGTCTCGCCGGCGTCGCGCGCCTCCTCGCTCTCCCCCACGCAGAGGATCGGCTCGAGGTCGGCGGCCAGCGCCGCGGCGACCTTGCGGGCCAGCGCCTCGTCGGTCTCGGCGAAGAACTGGCGGCGCTCGGAGTGGCCGAGAACCACGGCCTCGACGTCGAGCTCGACCAGCATCGGCGCCGAGACCTCGCCGGTGAAGGCGCCCGAGTCCTCCTCGTGCATGTTCTGCGCGGCGACCTTGACCGCGGTCCCGTAGCGCCGCTCGACCACCGCGCTCAGCGCCGTGAACGGAGCGCAGATGACGACGTCGGATTGCGTGGCCGCGATCCGCGGCAGCAGCGCGTCGATGAACTCGGCGGCCTCGGCGGCGGTCTTGTGCATCTTCCAGTTGGCGGCGATGTAGGGGGTGCGATCAGGCATTGGCCTCCTCCTTGGCGTAGATGTTTGATTCCACGGCGAGGTGCGACTGGGGGCGTGTCTGGTCAAGCAGATCAAGGACGCAGGGCGCAGCCTTTGCTGGTGGCAAAGGCAAGCCCGAGGCCGCAGAGATGCGCCGTGCCAGGCGCGTCATCCAGGCGTGCCTTGTTGTGGGATCAAGCATCTAAGAGGGCCTCTACGCCCGGCAGCTTCTTTCCCTCCAGCAGCGCCAGCGAGGCGCCGCCGCCGGTCGAGACCCAGTCGACCTCGTCCTCGAGCCCGAACTGGTTCAGCGCCGCGACGCTGTCGCCGCCGCCGACCACGGTGGTGCCCGGCGCCTTCGCGACCGCCTCGGCGACGGCACGGGTGCCGCCGGCGAAGGGCTCCATCTCGAAGGCGCCCATCGGCCCGTTCCAGAGCACGGTCCCGGCCTCGCCGATCGCCTGCGCGTAGGCGTTGGCGCTGCGCGGGCCGATGTCGAGGCCCATCCAGCCGTCCGGCATCGCCACCCCGTCGCTCTCCTTGCGCTCGGTGTCGGCGGAGAACTCCCGCCCGAGGACGAGGTCGACCGGCAGCCGCAGCTCGCAATCCGACCCCTCGGCCCGCTCCAGCGCCTCCTTCGCCTTCTCCTCGCCCTCGGCGAGCGAGTCGCCGACCGGGATCCCCTGCGCCTTGAAGAACCCGAAGCACATCGCGCCGCCGATCAGGATCTTGTCGGCGACTTCGAGGAAGCGGTCGATCACGCCGACCTTGTCGGAAACCTTGGCGCCGCCGAGGACGACGACCAGCGGCCGCTGCGGCGAGTCGACCACCTTTTCCAGTTCGGTCACCTCGCGCTCCAGCAGCAGCCCCGCGTAGGCCGGCAGGTGGTCGGCGACGCCGGCGGTGCTGGCGTGGGCGCGGTGGGCGGCGCCGAAGGCGTCGTTGACGTAGACGCTCGCCAGCTGGGCGAGGTTTTCCGCCAGCTTCGGGTCGTTCTTCGTCTCCCCCGGCTCGAACCGCACGTTCTCCAGCAGCAGCACGTCGCCGGGGCCGAGGGCGCCGCAGGTGAGGTCGACGTCGCCCTCGATCACCCCCGGGGCCAGCTTCACCTCGGTCCCCAGCAGCTCGCCGAGCCGCCTCGCCACCGGCGCCATCGAGAGCGCCGGGTCGGGCTCGCCCTTCGGCCGACCCAGGTGCGACATCAGGATCAGCGCCGCGCCGCGTTCGCGCAGCAGTTCGATCGTCGGCAGCGCGGCGCGGATGCGAGTGTCGTCGGCCACCTCGCCGTCCGCCAGGGGGACGTTGAAGTCGACCCTGACGAGGACGCGGCGGCCCTTGACCTCCGCGTCGCGGACGCTTGCCTTGTCGAATGCCATCGGCTGCGGGAGGTGCCTGCGGCGGCGCCGTTAGGCCAGGACCTTCCCGGCCAGCTCGACGCAGCGGTTGGAGTAGCCCCACTCGTTGTCGTACCAGCTGACCGCCTTGACCAGCTTGCCGTCGCCGATCACCATCGTCTGCTGGGCGTCGAAGATCGAGCTGTGCGGGTCGCCGACGATGTCGGTGGAGACGATCGGGTCCTCGGTGTAGGAGAGGATCCCCTTCATCGGCCCCTCGGCGGCCGCCCTGACGGCCTCGTTGACCTGCTCGGGGTTGACCGCCTCCGGGGTGGTGAAGGTAAGGTCGACGACCGAGCCGGTCGGGACCGGGGCCCGCATCGCGAATCCGTTCAGCTTGCCGTTCAGCTCCGGCAGCACCAAGCCGACGGCCTTGGCGGCGCCGGTCGTGGTCGGGATCAGGTTCAGCGCCGCGGCGCGGGCCCGGCGCAGGTCCTTGTGCGGCATGTCCTGCAGGCGCTGGTCGGCGGTGTAGGCGTGGATCGTCGTCATCAGGCCCTGCTCGATCCCGAAGGCGTCGTTGAGGACCTTCGCCAGCGGCGCCAGGCAGTTGGTGGTGCAGGAGGCGTTGGAGATGACGTCGTGGTTCTCGGGGTCGTAGTCGGAGTCGAAGTTGACGCCGAGGGCGACGGTCACGTCCGGTTCGGTGGCCGGGGCGGAGATGATCACCTTCTTGGCGCCCGCCTCCAGGTGCTTGGCGGCGTCGGCGCGCTTGGTGAAGAAGCCGGTCGACTCGATCACGACGTCGACGCCGAGGTCGCCCCAGGGCAGCTGGGCGGGGTCGCGCTCGGAGAGGACCTTGACCTCGTCCCCGCCGGCAATGATGTTCTCGCCGTTGACCTCGACCCCGCCGGGGAAGCGGCCGAGGATCGAGTCGTACTTGAGCAGGTGGGCCATCGTCGGCGTGTCGACGAGGTCGTTGACGGCGACGAAGTCGATGTCGGCGTTCGCCTCCTTGGCGGCGCGGAAGACGTTGCGCCCGATGCGGCCGAAACCGTTGATGCCGACCTTCACAGCCATGAACCAAATCCTCCTATTTGTATGTGGGGAAGCCGATCCTAAGGACTCGGCGCTTCCGGCCCCGCTGCTTAGTCGGAGCCGATCGTGATCTCGATCTCGTACCCGTCGGGGTCCTTGAGAAAGGCGGAGTAGGAACCCGAACCGTGCGAGCGCTGCTCGCCCGGGTCCGAGACGCTGACCCCGCCCGCTTTGACCCCGTTCTCCCAGGCCGCCTTGACCGCGACGATGCCCAGCGCCGAGAAGCTCAAGAGGCCGAAACCTGGCTGAGGATCGTGCTTTCCGGAGACGAAGAAGACGGGCTTGGCGATGCCCCAGCCGATCGTCTGGTCCTGCTCGAAATGGCGTCGCCAGCCCAGTGGGGCCAGCATCGAGTCATAGAAGGCGGCGCTGCGGTCGAGATCGCCGACCTCCAGGAGGACGTGGTGGAGCATTGGTTGTTCGGAGGCTATAGGAGGCCGCTCCCGGAATGATCGCGGCCCGGGATAGACCGAATGACCTGCGCGATACGGCCCCTCCTCGGCGTCCCGCGTAGCGCCGCTACGCGGGAGCCTCGTCGTGACCGTCTCGCTTGGTCCTCGGCCTCCCCGGTCTCGCGCTCATTCCGGTCGCGCCCTCCCCTGGAGATAGAGGTCCGGCTAGGTTCGGGATTGAGATTTGCGCGAGTGGCTGGCGAGCGTCGGACCAAGCGAGACAAGGACGCAGGGAGTCTGAATAGCAGCGCTATTCAGACGACTGAGGACGCCGTATCGCGCAGCGTCCGCCGCCGCCAGACGCCGCGGAAATTTCAGATCCCGGACCTAGCCGGACTTGGGAGTCCATCTGAAGTAGCGGATCGCCAGGAGGAGGCCGGCGATGCCCCAGAGGGCGACGATCGCGAGATTGTCCCAGGAGACCGCGGAGCCGCCGGCGGGGACGTAGGCGTCGAAGAAGGCGTCGAAGAAGTGGCGGACCGGGAAGAGGTCGGCGAAGGCGATGACGCCGTTGGGCAGCTGGTCTTCGGGGATGA
>Ga0207661_10000225_pt1 | contig 36953 bp, 60 predicted proteins | sample KBSC713LmetaG_FD_184337 | JGI IMG/M metagenome (GOLD analysis project Ga0207661, IMG submission 184337) | Corn rhizosphere microbial communities from Kellogg Biological Station, Michigan, USA - KBS C7.1-3L metaG (SPAdes) (version 2) | ecosystem: Host-associated > Plants > Roots > Rhizosphere ...
CCCAGCCGGGCGCCCATTCGGGTTACCTGATTGGCCCTTCTTCCAGCGGCCCTGGTTGGGCTTGTTACCAGGCGATTCCCCCATCGCCTGTCACTCCCCGTCGGAGTCCATGTCGGGGACTTTGGCCGGTGGCTTTCGCTTACGTAGGGCGTGCGCCTGGGCCTTCATTCTGTCCGCGTCCACATACTCCTTGGCCACTGCCTTTGTGGGGCCCTTGCCGCTTGAGGGCTTACCCCCGTGCGCCACCATTTCCATGAGGTTGTGCTGTTTTTGGCTGACGCTTGGCATGGAGGCCTCCGAGGCGGGTGGCGCTGCTTTGCCTTCCCCCTGTCGGCCTCACTATTTGCGCAGTTGTTCCAACTCGTTCAGTTGTGGACGTGGGTTGGTGTGGGGAGGACGCCAGCCCTTGGACTTCAACCAGCGCATGGCGGCCACGCGGAGGCGGTGCCAGGCCCTCTTGGTGTCCTCGGCGTCCGCGTAGGCCACAGCCGCTTCACGGAGGGCTTGGCTGGCTGTGGCGTGCTTGGTGGTGCGGCTGCCGAGGCGTGGGGGGCCGTCCATGGGCTTGCCGTGCTGGCGGCGCCAGTGGTGCATGCTGCAGAGGCCGCTGCGGGGCTTGGCTTTGTTGGGGCAGCCAGGCCAGGCGCAGTCCTCAGTCATGCTTCAGCCCCAGGGCGGCGCCGAGGTTGCCGAGCCAGGCCTGGGCCTGCTTGTAGGCATGGTCGCGATGGGGCTCGTCATGGGCAATGGCAAGGCAGCCGACATACTCCACCACGGACTCAAAGGCCTCCTGGACGTCCTCCACCGTGCGCGTCTCGGGGGCCGGCGGGGGGCAGATTTCCCTTACGTGTTGCGCCATCACTTCCGAGATTGACGGGTGGGCCGGGGGCGTGGCGAGGGCGGCGCGGATGCGCTCAATCGCCAGCACCATGTTGTTGTGGTGCTCAGCCGGACAGTCGTTTGCGTCCACGGCGTGCTCCATCGTCGTCTCTGCACCCTCCAGCGCCTCTCGCAGTTTGGTGGCCTCAGCTCGGGCGGCGTCGCGCTCGTCCATTACGTTCAGGCCGGCCTTGCCGACGACCATCAATTCCAAGTCTCGCTTGCGAATCTCCGCCAGTGCCTCGTCCCGTTCCCTAGTCAGCCCCTCCACGTGCGCATAGGCCCACGACTTACACCCTTCTGCATTCTCCGCGCGTACCAGCGCTTCGGCCAGCTGCGCGCGGAGGGTGGCCAACTCAGACGCTGGCACGCAGTCGGGGTGTGGGTCGCACGTCACGTCCACATCGGCCGTGTGGGCACACTTGGGGCAGGTCAGATTTACAGTCCATCCGTGGTCACTCATGTCCCGCCCTCCGTCTCTGGGGTGGCGGTCCGGAACTCCGGCCAACACATGGCCATGTGGCGCTGCAGCCTCTGTGCGAAATCCGCTCTGAGTTTGCGCGCCTCATGCGCGGCCCATGCCTGTGGGTCTGGGCCTGTATCCTGTCCGCGCGGGTCGATTCGGTAACGCACCTCGAATTTCTTGCCGCACGAGGGGCAGTCCACCTCGTGATGCTCCACCCTGACTTGACTCTCCATGTTCCAAGAGTTCACTTGGGCGTCCCCGGGGTGACAGCCAGCTGCCGCACCGACAGCCAGCGAATCAACGCCCACTCCATGTCGGGGTCTTCACGGGACGGCCACTTCCAACCTCGGATGACCGCCATGGCCTCGTGCGGACTCAGTCCGCCTCGCGCAGCCAACGTCTGAAGACTCTGGCCGTGATTTGCATGGGCCTGCGCTTCGTACAGCGCAATGGCTTCCCATGGGATTGCCTTAAGGAAGGTGCCCTGCATGATGGGGAACGTCTTCGGGCGCTCTTTCACCTCTCCCCCTCCTCTCCCGCCGGCTGGGGTGGGGCGACACAGGCCGGGCACGTCGGTGGCGGAGCAAGCTTCGGTGCGCCGTGTATGTACGGTCCGTGCGTTGGGCAGGTAATCAGATACACCGCCATAGTCGGGGCTGTGCTTTTGCGCTTGCTCACTTCGTCTCCTCCTTCGCGGGTGCGGCGCCGGCCAGCCACCGGGCGTAACAGGCGTCACACTCCATGGCGCAAGTCTCCGGGTTGAAGCTGCATTCGGGGCACCGACGATTCGAAAAGTCTGTCCACGGGTTTATGGGCGCGGGTGCGGCCGGGTCGGTAGCGGAGAGGGCGGCAACTACGGCGTCCTGCACATCGCACTTACGGCACACCAGCAGCCCGGGGTCGGTGGTCAGGTCATCACATGGGACACGCCCTAGTCGGTTCCACGCCAGCTTGAGCCCCTCCCTCGCCCGGGCCAGCGCTTTGTCCTTCTCCTCCAGCTGTCGCCTCAGCCCCAGCACCTCGCCCCGGAGGGCGTCCAGCTCCTGGTCCACCGCGTCCTCCTGGTTGTCCGTCCGGGCGTGGAAGGCGCACAGGCGGGTGGGGCTGTCGTTGCACTCCGGGCACGTCATGGCGTCCCCTTCACGGCCTTCAAGGCCCATGCGACCAGCTCGAGAAACGGCAAGACAAACCACCACCAGGCCTGGAACCTCGAGACTTGCGTTTTACCCAGACGGCCAAAGGCATTTAGGACCACCATCCCGGAGACGAAGTGGCCGCACCATCCACACGCCCACCCGTCTCGGTTGACGGCTAGTCGCATGTCCAGGGCGCACGTCGGGCAAGGGAGGTTGAGGCTGTAGGTCATGGCCGGCCCTCCGGTGCCTCGCGGATTTCCACCTCCACCCGCGGGTTGTCCTTGTCGTCAAAGCGGTAGGCATGCAGCTCCACCACCTGGGAGTCATCCAGGTAGGCAATGCCTCGGATGGAGTCCAAGAGGGCCTTGAGCGCGTTGTCCAGGTCCCCGGTCCGCCGGGGCCGGTAGAAGTGCAGCCACATGGCCACGTGCTTCTCCGTGGGCTTGAGGCCAGCTGCCCGGGCGGTGAGGGCGCTGCGCTCGCGGTATGCGCGGCCCTCCGCGGAGAGGAGAATGCGGCCCTTCCACGTGCGCCAAATGGAGTTGAGGCTGGGTGGGTACGGGAGGGTGAGGGCCTTCAAGCGGACACCAGCCTGGGCCGGAGCCCGCGCGTGCCGTGGATGATTTGGGAGACGTAGTTGGGTGTGATGCCGAATCGACGGGCGATGGCGCGGTTTGTCTCCCCCGCGGCCGACAGCGCTCGAATCTCGGCGAACTGCTTCGCGCCGAGCTTGTACCTGGCGCAGCGGTGCCCCTTTCGCGACTGGCGCCCCTTGGCCTTCTTGTCCGCCATGTTGTCGGCTTGCGTGCCGGCTCGAAGGTGCATCGGATGAACACACCGCGGCGTGTCGCATGTGTGCCTAACAACCTCGCCATGGACATGGCCGTACAACAGGAAGTGGGCGACCCGATGGGCGCTGTACGCTCGGCCGCCAATCCTGATTTGGCCATAGCCGTCCTTGCGAAGCGTGCCGGTCCATAGCCAACACCCAGACTCAGCCTTCTGAATCTTGCCCCAGAAGCGCTCCACGTCCTTCGGCGATATGCCGGGAATCATGCGGCCTCCTCTCGACGAAGGGTGAGGAAGGCGCGCCATTCAGCGGCCGTCGGCGCGCGCCGGATTTCCGCGCCCTGGAGGTTCCACCAATCCGCGAGACAGCAGTAGCACAGCACGTGGGCGTCCTCTCCATCCCCGAGCTGCGTCAGGGGCGGGTTGTTGCCCGTCTTGGCCCCAGTCACCTGGCAGCCGGGAATACAGCAGCGGAATTCGCCCTCTGTCGGCCTCTGGTCCTGCTTCTCACGCTCCAACACGACGCACCTCCTCCTGGGGGACGTACTTGCTCCACTCGGACTGGAAGCCATTCCATGGGTGGGGAGGCGAGACGCCTGGGCGCTCCCACCAGGGGTTTTGCCCGTACCGGTAGAAGGCTTCCTTGAGGCGCCCGACGGACACCTTCGCCAGGAGGACGGCGCGCCAGAAGTCCCGAAGCTTCTCGTGCTTGGGCCACTTCTCCCCCACAAGCCCAGAGGCAATGCGCCGGGACTGCGCCCAGCGGAAGAAGTCCTCTCCGTCCCACTCGTCCTCGGGCTTGGTGGGCGGCTCGTAGACAAGGCCTTCCGGCTGCGGCGCGCCGCTATTCTTCTTCAAAGAAGAAGAATTGGATGTTGGCTGTTGGATGCTGGCTGTAAGAGCCGGTGTCGAGCCGGAGGTGGGTGCCCGGGTTGGTTCCGGCTCTACCTCCGGGTGGGTACCGGGTAGACCCGGAGAGTCCTCCGGCTCCCCCTCCCGGTACTGCCTGAGGTTTCCGACGTGCCTTTTTCCGGCCTCCTGCTGCTTCTTGCGGATGCCTAGCCGTCTCTCCGCCCCCTTCACCCGGAAGTCCGGCCGGGAGGGTGGGGCCTCGAGGAAGCCACAGGCAGTCATGGCCGTGGTTAGCTTCTTCTCGTCCGCCCCTGGGAAGAAGGCCATGAGGCGCTCCTTGCCCACGTACTCGGTTTTCTGGCGCCAGCAGTCCCGCCACAGCTTGAGGCAGCCAAAGGCAATGTGGGCCGGCCCAGTCCCCACCAGGGCACCGGCCACCTCGAATTCCTCGAGCGCGTCTAAGTCGACTTGGAGGTAGGGCATCAGCGAGCCCCCGCCGCCGGCCGCATCCACTGGTTTCGACCCCGGCCCTTGGCTTTCATGTCAGCCATGTTCTCGGCATGCGTGCCAAGCCTGAGATGGTCCGGGCGAACACAGGCGGGATTGTCACAACGATGCAGAACGCAAAATTCGCGTGGGATTTGTCCAAATTCCAATTCCCAGGCAACGCGATGCGCGCCGCGAACCAAGGCGCCACGACGCTCGGTGAATCTTCCATAGCCCTCGTAATCCAGGGCCCCGCGCCATGGCCAACATCCGTCGGTCTTCTCGACCTTTGACCAAAATCTCTCTTGGTAAGGCATGTCCTTCCCCTCCGGCGGACTGCGCGTGTTGCGTGGGGCCCGGGACTCTCTCGCGCCGGGCCAGGGCGTCAGCGCTTGGTGCCTTCCAGGGCGGCGGCGATGCGCTCCAGGGCCTTCACCTCGGCCTGGGCAATCTCGCTGTGCCTGCGGCGGTACTCCATGACGTCACGCACCTCGTTTTCATAGAGGGCCAGCCGGCGGTCTTCCTGTCGCAAGCGCTCCGTTTCGGTGGCCTTCCACGCCTCGAATTGCTCTCTCTGGGCCTGGCGCTGCTCTCCCCTCCAGGCCTCCCAGGCTTCGACTGGAGTTGCCCAAACGGTCGTCTGCTTTTCCTCCATGTGCTTCCCTCCGGTTGGTGCTGCGTTGAATTCACTTCGAAACTGGGCGGCCCTTGCAGTCGAAGAGGTGGCCTTCCTTCCAGTGCAACCCATGGACGAAGGCACCCCCAATCCAGAGGCCTCCACAAGCGGGGCAGCGGACGAGAGGCCAGACGCGGCGCTCACTCATTCGCCCCTCCTCCTCTTCCACCTCTTCAGGCAGTGGAAACAGGTGGGCTTCTCCCCACCAGCCACGAAGGTGGCGCCCTTGGCTGGACGGCCGCACCAGGTGTCCCCAGGGGAGTTGGGGTGGGGGGAGTGGGTGCGGCGGACGTCAGTGGCCCAGGCAGTCATGGGGCACCCCCAGCGCGGGGCTGGAGTTGGGGTGACTCCAGCTCAGCCCGGGCCTTGCGCTGGGGCTCGGCGTTGTAGCCGTGGCGCTCGGAGTGGGCGAGGAAGGCCCCGTCCAGCCCCGTGCCCATGGTGAAGCCGTGCTTCTCAAGGTGGAACTCAGCCTCGCAAAGCAGCTCGTAGGCGTGGGCCAACAGCGCCTTCGCGTCGGGCGCCCTCAAGCCTCGTCCTCCTCATGGACGGACACCCCCTCGAAGGGGTCCCGTCCGCGGGGAGTGTCATAGGGGTCCAACTGTTCCACGCGCTTGGGCGGGCTGTGCGCCACCTCCGCCAGGGCCTCCTCGTCCAGGAGGCCAGGAGGGAGGGGGAGGGCCAGGGCGGCGCGGGCCTGCTCATAGGCGCCGTCCAGCGCCTCGGCGTCCTCTCGCTCCAGCCCCTCGCGAAGGAATTCCCCATACATCTCCTGCGAGGCGAACGCGGACCACAGCCTGACGAGGCCGGCCAGCGCCTCCCGGAGTTGCAGGGCGTAGTCATGCGCAGCCCCTAGCCGGGAGACGTACTCCGCGTTGCGGTCCATGGCCCGGGCCAGAGAGGCGCGCGACTCGTCCCGCTCCAGCGCTACCCGTCTCACCTTGGAGATGGTGCGAGCCAACTCCTCATGCAGATGGGCAGCCGACGGGAAGGTGTCCGCGGGCGGCCGGAGGTGGTGGCTGCCGTCCTCAATGGGGCCGCTCATCGAGCCACCCCGGGGCCAACTGCTACACTGCTACACCCGCCGGCAGGAGTGCCGGTTTCGGCCGCCAGCCTTGATTGCGAAAGTGGCTGAATTCCGGTCGATTCACCTACGCCAACAGATACGAACCGACGTTCGGAGGGGCCTTCGATTCCCCCCGCCTCCATTCCTCTTTTGTAGACGTAAACTAGCGTTTTCATTCAGTCATCCCCCTTCGCTTTTTGACGGTGTAGCAGCGGTGAAGCAGAAACCCTGAGACGGATGTTCAGTTTGGCCACCTCCCCACAGAGGGCTGCCCAGGGGAGGGTGGTGTAGAGGTCCATGACGTCCCCGGACGGGCCGTGGGACACCCAGCGGAGAATCTCCTTGCGGCCCCCATCGGCGAGGCCCAGGGAAATGAAGGTGCGCCGGGAGTCATGCGTGCGGCGGGCGCGAAGGCCCACGCGCTCGAGGTCGGCGAGAAGTTTGTTTCGCACGTGGTTGGAGGTGCGCTGGCGGCCGCCCACGCCCCGGGAGTCAAAGCCGGTGGGGATGACGAGGTCCTCCACCCCGGGCGGCCGTCCCATCATCCGGGCCCAGCCCCCCAGCTTCCAGGAGGCCAGCACCTTGGCCAGAACGGGGTGGACGGGCACCTCCCGGGCCACGCCCGTCTTGGGCGCCTTGGACACCCGCCGCTTGGTGTGGAAGCTGGTGTGGACGTGGAGGCAGCCCAGGGGCTCCCGAGCGGCGTCGTAGTCCCGCCAGCGCCTGTCCGCCAACTCCCCAATGCGGCAGCCGGTGAGGAAGAGGAGGGCGTACAGCGTCCGCCTGTCCTCCGGTATGCGTGCGTCCGAAATGAGCGCCTCCACCTCTTCCCGGGTGAAGACGGCGGTGGCGCGCCAGGCCGGGTTTTTGTCCTTCTTCCCGGGCAGCACGCCCTTGGGGAGGACGCAGGGGTTGGAGGGCACCACCTCGTCCACCTGGGCGTCCCGAAACATCTGCCGGAGGAGGAAGTACACGTGGCGAATGGTGCGCGGGGCCAGCTTCCCCTCTGCCTTGAGGCGCACCACCAAGTCCCGAAGGTGGCGGGGTTTCACCTCCACCATGTCCAGGGCGTCCAAGTCCCGGGCATGGAGAAGCCGGGAGACCTCATGGTCTACGTCCGCCACCCCGGCCTTGCGGCGCGCGTCCAGCCAACCCAGCTTGTAGCCCCGCACCGTCTTGCGCTTGGACGGCAGCAGGCCCAAGTCCCGCCGGGCCTTTACTTCGCGCTCCAACTCAACCTTGAGCGCCTGGGCCTTCTCCTTCTCGTGAAGAGGGAGCCCGGTGGAGCGGCTGTGGCGCTCTCTGTTTTCAAGCCAGGCCAGCCACCAGCGGCCTTTGCGCGGGTATAGAGAGGCCATGCCCTACCTGCCCTTTGGGGTGAGAAGCTGGAGAGCCAACTCCCGCGGGGACTTCTCCGCGGCTGGGCACTTGGGCTTGACGTTGAGCAGCTCGTCCCGGCGCACCCGCACCGCGTGGGCGCTGCCGTAACGGTTGAGGAGGCCCTCCTCCAGCCAGGCGCGAATGGTGTCGCGGCTGACGTTGGCCAGCGCGGCGGCCTGCTTCACGCTGAGGAGTTCCGCCTCCACCGCGCGGTAGGGTTTCGCTTCCTCCAGCGCCCGGCGCACCCCACGGGCAACCGCTGCCTCTATGGCTGCTTCCAAGTCAAAGGCCATAGGCAACTCAGCCCTTCGCGGACTTCTTGGGGGTGGGAGGGGCGACGGCGGGCGGCGGCGTCGGAAGCACAGACCAGTCCCCCGCCGCACAAGTCCGCTCCAGCCACGTCACCAACTGGGACACCCGGAAGAAGGTGCGGCCGCCAATTTTCTGGCTGGGCACCTTCTTCTGGCGCGCCCACGCGTAAAGCGTGCCCTTTGTCACGGGGATTCCCATCGCACCGAGCTGCTTCATTGCTTGGTCAGCGCTCACCACCGGCTCCACCAGAAAGTCGCCCGACATTGCCATCCCCCAACTTGAACAAATGTTCAGCTATTTGACATGCACTCCTGGACATCTGCGCAAAATGGGAATTGTCCGGGAGTTCAACTTTTCACTGTGTACAGCGTCTGCCGCGCGATACTCAACAGAAATCTAACTGCAAACTTGACAACTTCCGAGGTGTGTGAACAGGGCGCAACTCGACAGCATGCCAACGCAACTCAACAAACAAATTCGCACAAAGTGGCCAGGAATCGAGCCACTCAAGGACCGGGCCCGGAGGCTGCCCATTGCTTGGAGAGCGTGGCCTCGAGGCCGGTAGTGCAGGTGCCGCCATCCACCGCGGCGTCGGACACCACGTCATGGAAGGCGCCCACCACTACAAGCCGCGGGCCGTCCCATGTGACGGTGGCCCGGGCGAGGGTTACCCAAAAGGTGACGCCGTCATCCTGAATGCGGCCGCAGTCCTTGGAGTCCACCAGGGCGGACGTCCCGTACACCACCGCGGACAGGGGGCTGCAGCCGCCGTTGGTGTCTATGCGGAGGACGTCTCCCTTTTGAGACACCGTCCAGTCCGCGGCGTAGGACTCGTCAACGGAACTGCCATCGCTGCATGTGCCGCGGACATTGAAGGGGCCATGGTAGGCGCCGGTGAAGTCCGCCGGTGGGCTGCCGCAGGCGGCGAGGATTACTGCTGCAGCGAGAGCACCCCAGAGGCGGTGACATTGCAGGTGGCTGAGCCGCCGGCAGAGGTGCCCACCAGCGTCGAGTGCATCACAAGGTCCAGGCTTGAGCCGTTGAGCGTCGCCCTGCCGTCGTTCAGGGTTTCCGCGAACGTCCAGGCCCCCGAGGCAGTTTGGGGGCAGGACTTTCCCTGAAGTGTCAGGACGCTCCCGGCTGCCATCCATGTCAGCGGACTGCACGCACCAGAAAAGGTGGCTGTCACGGCGCTCCCAGCCTGGGTGGCCGCCCACGAACTGGTGGCCGTGGTGCTCACGCTGGAGCCATCCGTGCAAGGGCCCGCGTACGCCAGGGTTCCCGAGTACGTTCCAGCGAAGTTGGGGCCGCACGCCACGACCAAGCAGCCCAGCACCACAGACAGCGGCTTCACCATATAGACCCCCGGTTGCGAGATGAACCAAGGATAGGTCGGAAGGCGCTACTTCCTCTTCTTCTCGGCCGCCATGGCCTCCAAAGCCAGTCGTCCGAGCACCTTCCCTATGGGCTGCTGGGCGATGTTGGCCCGCTTCTCCACCTCCCACCACTCCTCGCCCATGGTCTCCGCGCAGTCCTTCCCGACGTAAATCATCTTGAGAATCAAGCCCGTACGGTCGGGGGCCGCGTTCAGGTAGGCCATGACGTCGTCCGGGGCCCGGAAGGACACCATGTCCTTCCCCCCGGGCTTCCTCGTCTTTTTGGGCCCAACGGGCCTCATCCGCTTCGCCACCTGCACCACATACACCTCCTGCGTAAGCCAGAGCACGACACTCCGTCAATGTTGTGTTCATTGCAAGTCAGAGTGTAACTCAGTGGTTCCCGGAAATCAATGCCTGACATCGTATGTCGCACTTGACTTTGTATTACGATTCTGGTTATTCTGTTTTTCGTAGTGACGCAGCACCGGGCGGGCAGGGGTGGAGCGGGAGCTGAGAGGCCGACTCTCAGAGGTGCAGGGCAGGACGCAGTGGCAGTGAAAGGGGGACGCACTCATGTTCATGGCGAATGAAGAGACGCTGAAGGAGATGGCCCAAGAGGTAGCGCAGGAGTTCCAGGCCATTGAGGTGGAGAGGGCGCAGCTGAGGAAGCGGGTGGCGGAGTTGGAGGCGAAGTTGGCCGAGGTGAAGGAAGAGGCCGCGGACCGCATGGACGTGGTGGACGGCGCAGACGGTACGCCCAGCCCGGATGCCTGGATGCGCCTCTATACGTCCATTGAGGAGGTGCTTCCGTGAGCGCCCCCACCATTCACTGCGTTCACTCCCTAGAAGTCTACCGGGAGGAGGATGAGGCCTTCATGCGTGTCCACACCGTCACCGTGGAGGCGGACGTGGCTTGGGAGGACGAGGATGGGGCGGAGCCGGACTTCCTCAACCTTGAGGCCTGGTGTCCGTGCGGTGCGTGCGAGCGCTACCCGTTCAAGCTGGAGGACTTCACCTCCTTGGAGCGGCAGCTGGCGGAGGACTTGCTGACAGACAAGTACGTCCTGGCGGTGGCGGAGCTGGTGACGTGCGTCTACTGCAATAGGCAGGTGGCGCTGGAGGATGCGTACCCATCTACCCCGGACGAGGGGCTTATCTGCGACCGTTGCCATGCCCGTGAGGTTGTCCGGGCGCTTCCTGTCGGCCATCCGTTGAGGGTGGTGCTGCCATGAGCACCAAGCACACCCCAGGGCCTTGGGCCATCGGCTACACCTCGGCTGAGAAGGACCCGTTCGTGGTCACCGCTGACGACGGCACCAAGTACCACCGCCGCGTGATGGTGGCCGTGGCCGGTCCGAGCACTGGAGTTGGGGAGTACATGGCCCATGCCAATGCCGCCCTTATAGCCGCAGCGCCGGAGCTGCTGGAGGCGCTGGAGGAAATCGCCCGAGGCGTGGGGCCATTCTCTATGGACCGCCTGGAGCACGCGACCAACACAATCGAGGCAATGAAGGGGTTGGCCCGCGCCGCCATCGCCAAGGCCCGAGGTGAGTCATGAACGACGCCCAAGCCGTCTTTGACGCCCTGGAGAAGGAAAACAAGGAGGACCTGGACTTGCTGCGCATCGCCGCTTCCATTTCCCCAAACAGCCTGGCCGCCCTCGCCAAGGTGTACCCCGCCTTCCTGGAGTACCTCTCCGAGAGGGCCAACCGCAGCGCCCGGGCCCTGGACGTCGCCCGGGGCCTCAAATGAGTCAGCCCCATGCCTCATTCTCCTCTCATGCGGCGAATTGGCGGCAGTGACATTCCCAAGCTTCTGGGCGTCTCCAAGTACGGCAACGCCATGGACGTGTACCAGCGCATCGTCCTGGAGTTGGAAGAGGAGTGGAACCCGAGAATGGAGCGCGGTGCCGCAATGGAGCCGGTATTGCGCGCCCATGCCCAGCGGGTGCTTGGGGTGGAGCTGGAGGAGACGGAGTCAGACGTCCACTCCCACCCGGGCGTGGACTTTGCCTGGGCCCAGGTGGACGACTTGGCGCGGTGGCAGGGCATACCGGTGGCCGTGGACTACAAGAGCCAAACCGTGTGGCGAAAGGGCTGGGGCGCACCTGAAACGGACGAGGTGCCAGAGGACATTCGCGCCCAGGTGGCGTGGGAGTTGGCGTGCACGGACAGAGAGGTGGGCCTGTTGGTGGTTGGGTTTGGGGAGGACGTGGACGGCCCGGAAATTTTCAACCTGCACACCGTGCAGCCCTACGTCGTCCAGAGGGAGCCGGTGTTTGAGTCGTACTGCTTGCAGGTAGCGCGCGAGTTTTGGACGCGGCACGTTCTCCCGAGGGTGCCACCCGAAGTCCAACCCATCGGGAAGAAGAAAAGGAAGGCGTCATGAGTGAGGCCGCGTTGGCGTTGGTGGAGCAACCGGGGGAGGCCAAGCCCTCTACCCTCATGAAGCGCGCAACGGACGTTGCCGCCGTCTGTGAGACGGTGGTGGCCAAGCTAGCGCTCGACTTGAAGGGCGACGGGAAGAAGTACATTCCGGTGGAGGGGTGGGCCACCATTGCCGCCGCCTACGGGTGCGCCCCGTCCATTCGAGAGGTGGTGGAGGAGGACAGGGGCATTCGCGCCATTGCCGAGTTGAAGCGCGCGGACGGCACCGTGGTTGCCACGGCCGAGGGCTACTGCGGCCTAGACGAGCCCATGTGGGCCAACCGGGCGCTGTACGCCCGCCGGGGCATGGCGCAGACGCGGGCCATTTCGCGGGTGTGCCGCACGGCCTTCGCCTTCGTCGTCACCCTCATGAAGGACAAGTACGAGACAACCCCGGCCGAGGAAATTCCGCGCGGCAAGGGGGCGGACGTGGTGGACGTCCAGGCGCAGCCCTCGGCGCCCGGCAAGCCACAGCCCGAGCGCACCCAGGCAACCCGCGTGCGCTTCGGCAAGTCGAAGGGGAAGCACCTCTGTGACATTGAGGACGACGACTTGCAGTGGCAGTTGTCCGCCGCGCAGAAGTCTGTGGACGCGAACGACCCGAAGTGGGCAGACGCCAACCGCAAGTGGCTCGCCACCGTCCAGGCTGAGGTTGAGAGGAGGAAGGGGTAATGGACTCACTGAAGGCCTTCGCTATGGGCGAGGCAAACCGGGACAAGCCGCTCAAGGTTTTCGACTGGGACAGGGCCGCCCGGCTCATTCGCGAGCGCGGAGCACAAGAGGCCAGCGCTGGCCTCTCTGGCGACTGGGAGTGGACGGGCGGGGAAATTCTCACAGACGGGAAGCCCAACCACGAGGCGTACACCTACCTGGCCAGCACATGGGCAACCCCAATGCTGGAGATTGACGGCCACCGCGTGGAGTGCTTCCGCATGGAGTCGGAGGTGCCGGACTGGGGCTCTGGCACCAAGTGGCCACCTTCCGCGCTCGCCATTCTGGAGGCCCCTTGAGCCGCTACACCCACAAAGGCCCCTCGTCCCCACAGCGGGACCCACCCATGGCCCCAGAAGAGAGGGCCCGCATGGTGCGCCGGGCCCTCAGCGCCTACTTGGACAATGAGGTTTCGCTGACTGAGTGGTGTCGCCGGTTCCCTGGCCACATCCGTAGTGAGGCCATAGCCAACATTCCGCCCAGCATGAGGCGGCGTGGTACGACGTAGCAGCACGGAGCCCCGGGCGAGGCGCAACCCCTCCCTCCTTGCCCGAGGCTCCGCATTTTTCTAGGGGGTGTGACATGGCACGCATGGACGAGAAGACGTGGAAGGAGGCCGTTGACGACGCGCACGCCCGCCCGTGGTGGGCAGACGCGCTGATTGCGGAGGCCCGCCGCGCTCGCGAGTCCGAGGCGAGGTTGGCGAAGGTGCTGGCCGAGCACTTGGATTGGTACGACGGGGGACGTGTGGACGAGGGCAAGCTGATTGACGAGACCCGCGCCGCCCTCACGGCCCTGGAGGACACGTGAAGGCCAGCCCCAACCTTGAGCCCCTGGAGACACTGACGGCCAACGCCGTCAACCTCGTCCACGCCTTGGTGCGCGAGGTGAAGAAGCTAAAGGCGGAGGTGGAGAAGCAGCGCCTCTTGGTTGAAGGTGCCCAGAGGGTTATGCGGGACCGCGACATGGAGGACACGTGACGGACGCCGAGCTGGAAACCATCGAGAAGGCCTGCGGGGAGGCGACTCTTGAAGGGGACTGCCAGTGTCCCGAGCGGGGGTATTTCTGGGTCCGTCATGAGCCGGGGTGTGTGCAGGCCCGCAGGACTGCGGCACAAGACGAGATTGACGAGAACGCTTTCGAGTGGGTGCCCGCCCTCGTGGCGGAGGTGAGGAGGTTGCGCGCGGAGTCGCTCAAGTGGCAGGGCGAGTGGTTCGCCCTCTCGAAGAGAGAGGAACGCTGGGAGAACGTCCGAGAGGACACCCTGGAGGAGGCGGCGAAGGCCGTCGAAGCAATTCCTGGCCAAGATGAGGGGCCGTACTTCACGCTAGCTGCCGCCGCCATCAGGGACCTGAAGGAGAAGCCGTGAGGCTGGTGCTGGTGTTGCTTGGCACCGGCCTCTTCCTCAATCTGGCGGCCCTGGCGGAGTGGGCATGGGCGGCAGCGCTTCGGGCCCTCAAGTAGGCGTGGCCCCCCCACGTGGTAGCCTGCCGGGGTGGACGAGCTTGCCGACATGCGGCAGCGCCTCGAGGCCATGCGCAGGCGCCTCCTCTACCAGGAGCGCGAGCTGGCCACGTGGAAGACGCGCGCCCTCTTCCCCCGCCTCGAAGGGGAGGAGAGAGTCCGCCAGGAGGAGAGGCTGGCCGTGGCTGAAACCTTGCGCCACGCGGCGGACATTGAGAGGCGCAGGCCCAGCCTGGCCGGGTACCTCCGGTAGCTGGCCATGGACGTTGAAAGGGGTAGCCCGTGCGGGTCCTGAGGGTGGCCATCATGCTCGCGTTCTTTGCCCTGGGCGTATTCCAGCTCTACCGGTTTCACGTGGAGGCGATGATGCGCTTCATGGGAGACGCGGGGCACTAGCCAGCCTGGCGGATGGGCTCCCTCTCGTCCCGGGCCATCTGGGCAGCCTGCTTGGGCGTCAGGTGCCCGGCACGCAGGAGGCGGCAGATTTGCCTGACGCTCGGGACGTATTGCCTGAAGCTCGAGCCATGGCCATAGGCGAGATGACAGCCGCGCCAGGCGCAGAGAGTGAGGAGGTTGGTGGGGTCCAGCTCCCGGCTTGGGTCATGCTCAAAAGCTACGACATGGTGGACGTTGAGCAGCCTTGCGCCCCCGCAGGCCTGGCAGACGGGTTGCTCAAGTAGCCAGCGCTTCTCCAGCGCCCTCCACTGGGGGCTGCGCGTTGCGGCGGTAGCCCAGGCGTGCGCAACATGCCGGGCGAGGTTGACAGCCTGGGCAAGCATGGGGAGACTCTTTTCTGGTAAGCGTCGGTTCCTGTCTCCAGAGGGAATCCCGAGGGCCTCCGCTTTCTCCAGGGCGGAGGCCTTCGCCTTTTCAGGCAGCGGCCCAGCAGTCCCAGCCGGTGGCCTGGAGGTAGGCCGCGGAGACGTAGAAGTAGCCCCCGTCCCCCCAACCCGTGCTCCAGCTGTTGCGCACCTTGTAGAGGCCGTCCGCGCGCTTGCCGCAAATGAGGACGTCATGCCCGCCCAGGAGGCCCTCCCCACGCTTCAGGGGCGGCACCACCCCGTCCGGGCCCGTCTCTTCGAAGGACTCGTACACGGCAAAGCCCAGCACCATGCACCGGACGGAGTACAGCACCGCGTCCAGGTGGGCCGCGTCCAGGGGCACCATGACGGCCTGGTGGATGCGGTACGGGGCCCCGGCGGCGTCGCACTGGGCGTTGCCCGGCTGCATGGCCCCTGGCACGTAGGGCAGGAAGGATTCGGGGCAGGCGCCCACCCCTTGCGCCACGGCGCCCGCGGTGGCGTTGTCCGTCCCCTCGTCATTGGGCCAGACGCCTTCGGCCTTCAGGACGTTCCAGTAGAAGTGGGCGACGGACAGCCAGTCCCCCAGCTTCGGGAGGGTGGCCGGTAGCGGCTGCCCCGGCTGCCACCCGGACTGGAGGAGGGCCCAGCGGACGCAGTTGGCTTCCTTCAGCCCGCACCAGGCATGGGGCCCACAGCTGCCCTCCTGGCCCTGGTCTCTCACCGGGCGCAGCATGGACTCATAGTCACAGCTGAAGCCCGCGGGGGCGGCCGCGTGCGTGGCGCCTACCCGGGCGCGGAGGGCGCGCAGGAGGAAGGGGTGGCCGTCCGGGATGGGCCGCAGGCCGTACTTCTTCCCCAGCTTGGAGGTTGCTGGCTTGGGCAGCTCAATCAAGGGCCACCAACTAGGTAGAGGGTATTGCCCCGTGGCAGGTGCCAGCTGGCCTTGTCAAAAAGGGCATTGCCTGAGGGCGCCGTGGGGGCCACCGCAAAGTTGAAGTTGAGGGCCAGCACCACAAAGTACCCGCCGTGCACGAGGGCGGAGTCCGGCGCCAAGAGGTGCTTGCCTACCCCCACGCTGATGAGGTTGGAGAGAAAGCCCACCGCCACCGCGGCGGACAACTCCCCAAACTGCTGCCCGGAGGCAGGGGTGACGAGGGTGCCGAAGGCCATGCCCGTCAAGTCAACGGCGTCCCAGGCCTTGCCGCCCAAGTCCACCTTGAGGGCGTCATGGGTGACGGAGACTTGGAGGCCGGCCCCAGGGGCCACCTGGACGGGGGTGGCGCTGCCCCCCAACTCATAGGCGAGGAAAGGGAGGGTGGGCCCCACACTCCAGTCAAAGCCCTGTGCGCGCGCCGTGGAGGGCAAGAAGAGGCCCAAGGCCAGCACCACCACCGCGGCCTTTGCGGCGGCCTTGGCCTTCTTTGGGTTGACGGCCAGGGCATTGAAGAAGCCAGAGGAGGCCAGCGCGTCCAGCCAGGCGGCGAGGCCCACCAACTCGTCGTCCACCCCCTTGAAGGCGTCAGGCCACTTGGTGGCGAGGAAGCCCGCCAGCTTCTCCGCGGCCTTCACCAGCACAGACGCGGCGGCAATTACGGCAGCCACGTAGGTGAGTAGCTGGGCCTTGTTGGCCCAAATCCACGTGAGGACGTCCGTCAGCTTCTGCATGGGTGCTTCTCCTTGTCAGGCGTGGCCCCCGGCCCTCCCGTCCAGGTACTCCCAGACGGAGGACAGAGGGGCTTGAGGGTGGGCGAGGTAGACTTGGCGCAGGGGCTCCAACTCCCGGGCGTCCACATAGCCAGGCAGTTGGACGTGGGCTGCGTCCTTGAGGTGGTGGAAGGTGCCGCCCCAGGAGAGGCCGGCCTTGGCCGCCTCCTGGCCCAGGACGGCATAGTCACGGGCGTCGCGCAGGTAGCGGCCGGCCTCGAGGCGGGCAAAGTCCACCGCCAGGCCGTAGTTGTGGGCGGAGTAGCCGGGAAGCGCGTCCGTCACCACGGGCCCCGGAGTGGTGCGGCCCTGGTTGAAGAGGCGCTCCTGTTCCTCAAAGCTTCTGAAGCCCGCGCGCGCCTCGAAGTGGCAGCCGCGCGCCTTGCATGCCGCCGCCACGTCCAGCACCTTCTGCAGGAAGGGGAGGTACAGCTGGTCTAGCTGCAGCTGGTTGAAGAGGGAGTAGGGCATGGCCTAGCGCCTCCCGCCCTGGTCTGTAATTACCTCCGCCGCCAACTCACCCAAGCCAAACGGAGGCGCGGGCGTGGTGGGCTCAATGAGGAGGTGGTCCTCAATGACGCGCACCCGCTTGTGGAGGTTTTTCAGGTGCCGCCGCACCAGTGGCAACATGACGGCGTTGGCCACGAGGACTTCCAGGAGGTGCTCTGTGTGCTGCCCCACCCAGGCCCAGTCCATGGAGGCGGGCCCCTAGCGCTTGCCGTAGAGGAAGACGCGGAGGCCCGGCGCCGTGAGTCCCGTGGGGCTGCCGGACACCTCCAGCTGCAGCTTCCCGAAGAGAGGCATGTAGCTGTAGGTGACGGGGTTGCCGTTTATGCCGGCCACGCCCGTATTGGTGGCCACGGTGGCCCCGGCTTCACCCATGAGAGTCATGGTGCCGCCGGAGGCAATCGTCTGCCCCGCCGTCTGGCCAACGGAGCCTGCCCCGCCCGCTACAGAGGTGGCGGCGTCCAGCGCCCACACCTGCGCGCCCGACTTAGGGCTGCTGCCGCCCGTAAGTCCCGCCAGGTAGACGTACAGGTAAAGCGAGCGGTAGGGGCGGAAGTCAAAGGCGGGCAGGCCTGTCTCTGTCGCCGCAATGCTGCCGTCCGCGCCTATAAAAACCTGGTTGTTGATGTCGGCAATGACGAAGTCCGTCTTGCTGAGAAGCAGGTCCGCCATGGCCAAATTCGGGCCGGCCCATGACGAAAAGTTGGAGGCGCCTACGTGGGGCGGAATGCAGGCAGAGAGGGCGAGGGCCAAGAGGAGAGGAAGGACGGCGCGCAGGCGCATGGGCAGCCTCCATGTGTTGACAGAAGACTTTGGCGCTTCTGTTCCAACTCGTTCAGGCAAGACTCTTGCCCGCTTGCTGAAAACCGTTCCTTTACGCCGCGTAGACGAAGCGCTGCACGCCCTCGAGGTGCAGGACGAGGAAGAAGTAGCCGTTCGTCAGGGCGTTGAGGTTGGCGCCCGTAGACGTCAGCTTCACGTAAAAGGAAGTAGTGTTGGCAAAGTCGCCCACGTAGCCGCCCTGGGCGTACTTCGTGCCTGTGAAGTTGGTGCCACACTCGCTGGTGTCGGCGCCATACCAGTGGTTATTCACCCCGTGGACAGAGCAATCCAGAATGAATTCCTGGCCGCCTGAAGTGCTTCCCACGCGCGCCACCACGGCGGAAATGCTGGGGCCAACGAAGTCCTCGTATTGGTAGAGGTACATGTACTTGACGCGCGCGCCACGCGGCAAGTCCTGCACTTTCACGACGGCGGACGTGGCCGCCACCGCGAAGGCGCTGAATGTGACGGACAGCATTGGCCTTCCCTCGTGCCCGGGGAAGTCGCTTCGGCTGAGGGAGACGCCTGTGGGGTAGCTAAAGGGAGTCTCATTGTTTGAGTTGAGAAACTCTATTTGCTCCTTCGGGTTGTCGGAGGCGTCGGAGAAGAGGTTGTTGCGGACGATGAGGCCGCCCGTCTGCCAGCTGCTGGTGTCATACTGCACCGCAAGCGTGCCCACGGAGTTGGTTGTGCGCAGGAGGTTGCGCTCTATGCTGCCATGCACCTGCGGGTTGGCGCTGTTGACTTTTATGTATGGGACAGGGGCCGCGCTACCGGCGAAAAAGTCATTGTCGCTGATGTCAAACGGCCCGCTGCCTGACAGGCGGATGAAGTCCGACGCGTGCGTGGAGATGGCGGAGACGTCCCAGCGACAGCCACGGACAATGAGCGCCCTGCGCCCGGTGCCGGTGCCCGAGCCACCGTCAATGAAGCGGTAGCTTTGCTCGCTCTGTACGCCCTCAATGAGGACGGGGTCATTCGGGGGGCCCAGGCGAAAGTCCGCTTCGCTGTGGCTTGTGCAGTTGCCCCCGTGCCATTGAAACTGCCCGCCCTGGCCGCCCGCCCCTTGCGTCATGTCAATGCCGTACTTGCCACCATTGACGCCCTCCGTCACCCCAGCCCAGAGGCCATTGAGGTTGCACCCGTAGAAGTGGTGCGCCTTCTGCTGGGTGCCCTCGAGGGACACGCCCGCGTGCCGGTAGTGGGAAATGCTGAGGCCGAAGTAGCGCACCTCGGAGTTGTTGCCGTAGGCCCCAGAGAAGCGGATGCCGTAGTCAAAGGCGTTGAGGGCGCCGTCCTCTGCGGCAATTTGGACGCTTGAAATTTCTATGTCACTCGCCGCAAACACCACGGGCGAGTAATCAAAGAAAAGCATTTCACTGGGTGCGGCGGAGGACTTGGCGAATAGGCCAATGTGCTCCAGCGTCAGTCCCTGGCTGGAGTTGATGCGCACGAAAGTCTGCCCGGCCGTCCCGCGCCAAAGTAGTTGCGAGGCCCAACGGCCCTCGCCCACAATGCGAAGGCCCTGGCTGCCCTTGAAGACGAGCGGGTCGGAAATGAGGTATTTCCCAGCGGGAATGTAGAGGACGCGCCCCAGCGTGCCGCTGACGTCCCAACTCCACAGGGCGTCAATGGCCGCCAGAAATGCGTCTGTGTCGTCCGTCAGCCCCGTGCCCGTGGCATTGAATGGCGCAGCACGCACGTTGATAGGGATGTTGACGGCAGGGTCGAGCGCCGTGGCCATCTCCCTCAGGGCTTCGCGGTACTCGCGCTCCTGCGGGTTCCACTGTGGGTTGTTGACGTACGGCTTCCAGGAGAGTGCCATGGCTTCACCTCACTGCGCGCCGACAACCTGGTAGCTGACGGTACAGGCCAAGGTGGCGCAGTCCGTCTGGGTGGTGAAGTCTGAGTTGTAGACGTTGAAAGTCATGCTGCTTGTGCCCGCTGAGTTGACGTAGAAAACCTTGGGCCCACTGCGTGAGGCGGTGCCGAAGACAGAGTAGTTGGTGTTTGCAAAGCTGCTGGCGAAGGTGACAGTCACGGTGCCGCCCGCGGCCACGCTGCAGCTGGTGAGGTTGAAGCCGTCCGCCACGCTGCAGGCGCCACTTCCATTGGTGGTGAGGAGGCCCCAGGCCTTCACCATGTTTTTTGGGGTGAGGCGGTTGGTGAAGCCCACGGTGCTGTTGGGGTTGGTGACGCCGCTGAAGCTGAGGTACCCGTTGGTGAGGGCAACCGCGTCCCTGGCCGTGGCCCCGGTTGCCGCCGTCCCATTGGCGAATGTGCCACCAGCGCCTCCGCCAGCGCCTGTGCCCGACACCCCAATGCCGTTGGTGCTGCCGCCGGTGAAGCTGCCGCCGAGGTTGTCTGAGCTGCCGCCTGTGGCCGTAATGGCCGCGCCGCTGCCGCTGTTGGTGGCCGTCAGCCCGTTGAGGGTGAAGCTGCCAGACGTCGTCCACTTGGCCGTGTCCGCCCCGTTGACGGACATACGCAAGTCATGGCTGCCCGCGCGGTAGAGGCCCGAGCTGGAGTCCGAGGCGAAGGAGAGGCCCGGGGCGGAGACGCTGCCGGAGTAGCTTTGCAGCTGCGCCAGCATGGCGCCGCGGCCGTTTCTGTCCAGGGAGTTGGTAACCTCGCTGGCAATGTCATTGAGGGTGTTGTTGGCCCAGCTGCTGCTTATGGTGCTGCCCGTGGTGACGGGGTTGCCGGGCGTGTAGAGACTCATGGTGCCGCTTGAGTTGCGGCTGGCGAGGGCAGCGCCACCGCACATGTTGACGGCCCCGCCGAAGAAGGCGGCCAGGGTGAGGGCGGAGAAGAGGGCAAGGCGCTTCATGGTGTCTCCGGTGTCCAGGTGGAAAAGTCAGCGGAAGGCCTGCGTCGAAGCGCGGCTATTTGCGCGGCCACTTCGGGCGCCAACTCGAGCGAGGCGGGCACAATTGAGTGTCGCGCAGCAGGCGCCAGGGCGTTGTCCGTCAGCCCGCCCAGGGCACTCCAGAAGGCCGCGCGAGTGCCCGGGTGTTTCACCAGGTTGGCAAAGGCGGTGCCCGGGGCCCCCATGACGGCGCTTACCATGCCGCCCGCGGCCACTCCGGGCCAGCCGCCCACCTGGTGGCCCACCAGAAGAGGCAGGGCGCGCGTGGCGTACGTCTGCAGCTTGGGCAGCACCTGGCGGCGAATGGGGTTGGCCATGGATTCGGCCGCTGCCTTCTCAATGGCCTCCGGGGCCCGGGCGGCGCGCGCCGTCTCCATGGCGGCTTTGGCGTTGAGGAGGCGCCCGCCCATTTGCTGCGCCGTCAAGTCCAGGTTTCCCTGCAGGGCATTCTGGTAGAGGCCCTGAAACTCGGGGCTTGCTAGCTGCGCTTCGGCGGCAGCCTTCTGCTCTGCAGTGGAGAGGTTTGAGGTAAGCGCATGCTCGAGCGACTTCGCCTTATTCAGGACGGCGGCCACCTCCCCGCCGTAGGCGCCAGTTGCGGCCCTGTCGGCCTTCTCCGCAAGGCGGGCAGTCTTTAGCGCCGAGTCCGCATTGGCCAGGCGCACCTCGTCAGCGGCCTTCTGCCCAAACTTGCCCAGGCGGTAGCCCAGGCCGGAGAAGGCCATGCCGGTGCCAACCCCTGCTGTGGTGTCCAGCGCCGCCTGCCCAACCTCCCCGCGCGTCAAGTCCGCGTTGCTACCCCCAAGGGCCGTGAGGCCGCCTTGCATGCCTCCCTTGAGGAGGGTGGTGGCCAGGCCTGCGCCCTTGGCTGGGGCGAGTAGGCGGCCCACGGGTGAAAGTGCGGCAACCAGCCCTCCGCCAACCTCGCTGGCGGTGTAATTGCCGGGGTTGTCGTCATGGGCCTGTTTGTTGAGGCCCCGGTAGAAGTCCCGGGCGTGGCGGTACCTCTCCCCCAGCGTCTCCCCTTGGGCGGCCTCCCTGTCCAGGAAGGGCAGCGCGGCGGCAAGGCCCGCGGACAACTCGTCCCCATAGCCCGCCGTGAGGCCCTGGAAGGCCCCTCGGGCGCGTGACTCGCCCAGCGTGGCCTTGGGGTGGGCCGCTTCCGGGTGGGCCACCGGGTCAACCTCCCACCCAGTCTCCAGCGGACTGGGCTTGGGCGCTTCGTCTGGCTCCCAATCACCCATTGGAGGCCACCGCCGGGGGCCTATAGTTGGGGTTGGGCTCTGACTTGGCCCCGGGCACAGGCGTCCAGCCGCCATTGCCGTCTGGCATGCCTAGGACGCGCGTTTTTCCGCCATCCTTTGTGCTGCGCAGCCATTTCGCACCGGGTGGTGCGTCTGGGGGGAGTGAGCTCGAGGGCGCGGTGTCCGTCGGAGTTGCCGTGGAGGCTTGTGCTTCTTGCTTCTTCCCGCTGGCGCGCCCGCGAATCTCCTCCAGCTGTCCACGGTAGGCCGCGCGCCTGTTGGCCATGTCCTGGCGTAGTACCCGGGCCGCCTCAAGGAGCTGGGCAAGGGTGGCATTAGGGCCCATGAGGCCCTCCACCTCATGCCGGGCGCTGTCAGAGAGGGTGCCTCCGCCGGTGGCGCCGGAGAGTACCTTCCCAATTTCCGTTACGGCGGTTTGCCGGGCGGCATTGAAGGCGCCCATGTTGGGCTTGCCTGCCAATTCTGTGTCCAGCGCGCGCAATGGGCGGTTTAGAAGCGGGCTGCCGACGTCCGCAACCTTTCTGGCCTCCACCAGGAAGGTGTCCAGGTTTTTCCCGGCCGTCTTCTCGAATGCCTCCACGGAGTCCACCTGGCGCTGGAGTTGCTGCAGGGACTTTGCATCCGCCCCATAGCTGGCGTGGTTGCCGGCGAGGTTGTCGTCTGGGAAGAGTTCCGCGCGCCGGTTGGCAATGGCAACCTTGAGGGCTGCCCCCTGTGCCCCCATACCGAGGCCTGAGGGTAGCTGCCCTGTTTGGTGGAAGGCCGTGGCGAAGGCGTCCAGGGCCGCTGGCGTTAGGCCTCCTCCCCCGCCTGCGCCGCCGCCGCGTCCGCCTAGAATGCCGCGGGCGGACTTTGGCGCCACCTTGCCCACCATATGGGTGGTAATGGCACCGGGTGCGGCGTCCTGGGACGTGTCTGGAGAGACTGCCACCACCTGGTCCCCGAGATTCACCATCTGGGGCCGCTTGGCGAAGGCGCCTATGCCCTTCTCCTGGTCCTCCAGTCGCCGGTTGCGCGCGTCAAGCTCTCCCTGGTGGAAGTCGCTGAGGCCGCCATACCGCTGTGCCAGGAGTTGGCGCTGCAGCGCCCTGTCCTGCGCCCCCTGCAGCATCTGCTGCTGGTGCTGGACGTTTTGGACGAGGCTTGCCCCGGTGGGCGAAAGCACCGCGTCCCCCGTCAGCTGCCCCAAGAGGCCAAGGCCACGCTGGCGACGCAGGGCCGCCACCAGCGCCTGCTGCTTCTCCGCGTCTGTCGCGTCGTCCTCTGGAAGGAGGGCGGTGTTTGGGGCGTCCATGGCTTTAGTACCCCCCTCCGCCACCGCCGTTGCGGAGGGCTGCGGCAAGGGCCATCTGCTGCTCTGGCCCGCCCCATAGGGTGCCGTCGCCGCCCTGGCGCCTCAGCAAGTCCGCATAGAGGCTGCGGCCCTCCAGCTGCTGCCGGCGCAACTCCGCCTCCATGTTGCGCCCATGGCCTGCGTTGAGGAGGTCCGCCATGCCCCCCAGGGCCGCGGCAATGCCGGTGCGGTGCTGGACGCCGCTGCTCGTTTGGAGGTGGTGGGCGTGCTCCATTTCGTCGGGCACGAGGCCCAGGGCCATGAGTTGGTGGACTTGTTCCGGCGTGGCCCCTCCAAACATGTCCGGCGGCGGCTTGTGGGCGGACATGCCGGGAATAGAGGGCACCTCGCCAGGGGCGGGGAGGCCCAGCGCGGCGTAGTCCACCATTTTGTAGCCGTCGGGGCCCTGTGCGACAGCGCCCGGGGCCACCTTCTCCACGTCCTGGGCAATGACGCCCAGGTGGCGCTTCTCGGGGTGGCCGGCGTAGTTGAAGGTGGCCAGCGGGACGCCTGGAATGGCCTCCATGGGCAGGTAGTCAATGTCCTCCTTGAGGCGCTCGTCCGATGTGCGGTAGGCGCTGCTGGCTGCCTGGGCCAGCTGCATGGCGGCGGCAATTTGGTCTGCCTGGTTGGATGCGGCCTGGCCCGCGGCATCGGCGTAGCCCGTAGCTGGGTTGAAAGCAGGCATGCCCATGAAGCCGGAGAGGCCTCCCAACTCCTGCATGGGGGCGTTGCGTGCGGACAGGTTGTCCATGAAGGCGGTGTGGCCCGCCAGCGTCCCCTGCTGAATGGCTGAGGCCATGGCAGAGGTGTAGGCGTCGTTTTTCTGGCGCCCGTAGTCCCCCATGGCGGTGCGGTAGGCCTCGGAGGTTGGGTCCAGCCCCTGGTTGGCCAGGCGGGAGGCCATGAGCTGGTCCTGCTGGGCAAATTGTGGGTCCAGCCGGGAGGTGGCCTGGCCGTAGGCTGCGTTTATGGCCTGGTTTCTCGCCGCGCTGCCGTTGTCCAGGGGCTGGCCGTAGGCGTCCGCGGCCTGGTGCTGGAGAGTGTCCGCTACGCCCTGCATGCCGGGGGAGAGGCCGGCGTTGAGAGTCCAGTTGCCGTTGGCATCCTTCGTCCACTGCTGCTGGGCGAAGGGGGTGTTTATGTTTGGGCGGTTGGCCTGCGTCTGGGCATTGATTGCGGCAATGGGGTCTGTCGCGTCGCCCTTGTAGCCGGGGTCCCCAGGCTTCGCCGCTGGCACCATTGACTTCTTGTCGTCTGCCATTTCAGGCCGCCTTTCTCACGCGGGAAAGCCAGCGGCATTCCTCGCGCCGCAATTCGAAAAAGAGGACGTCCTCGCCCACCTGGTAAGCGTCCCTAAGGCGGGCCACCTCGCGCATGCCGCACCCCCGGGCAAGCGCGAGGCTTGGGCCATTGCTGGCGCGCACGGAGGCATGCAGCACCCCGCGCCCGCGTACGTTGAAGGCAAAGTCAAAGGTGGCGAAGAGGAGGCCGCGGCAGAGGGCGGGCCTCTCCACTGCGACATGGGCCGTCACGGAGTTGGGCGTCCAGCCCTCGAAGCCCACCATGCCAGCCACCTGGCCCGCCTCGTCCACCGCCTCAATGGCCACAGTGGGGCTGCAGCCCACCCTCTCGCGCAGCCAGGCGTCAGAGGAAGCAATGCGCACCCTCATAGGAAGCCGCCCACCTGGAAGGAGACGTCCACCCCAGCGTAAATGGTGCGGCTGTTGGCGAGGCCCTCCACGGCCACGGCCATGTGGCTGCCGGTGCCGGTGGCGCCAAAGACGGTTTGCGTGGTGGTGAAGTCTCCACCCCAGACGGCCGTGTCCCACAGTCCAGCGTCCCAACCCCCACTGGACGAGACGCTGCCGGAGACATTGCCCGGGGTGGAGACTTCGAAGTCCCAGCGCGCCTGCGCCTGGAGGGGCACGGTGCCGGACTGGGACAGCACTTTGGGCCGCAGCATGCCGCAGCGCTTTTGGCGGGGCGTGCCAAGGTTTTGGAAGGAGGTAATGAGGTGCCACTGGATGGCGGTTTGCGCGTTGGGGTCTGCCAGCGTCACCCCGTCCACATAGCCGTCATGCTTCACCACCTTGCCGTCCGCGGTGCCGTAGTACAGCACGCCATTCCAGGGCGCGGCGCAATTCATTGCGAGGCCCGAGTAGGGAAACCACCCGCGGGTGGACAGCGACATGGCAAGTTGGGTGTCCGGGCTGCCCGCCGTAATGGGCACCAACACCAGCAGCGCGTTGTCCTTGGGGTCCAGCACCAGTGCCCAGCCCGGGTTGGTGCCATAGAGGCCGGTGTAATAGTTGAAGAGGTTTTGCACCTTGGAAGTCAGGTACTGGCTTCTGTCGAAGGTGACGTTTCCCAGCACCAGCTTGGAGAGGGGGACGAGGCCCACCATGGAGGCAATGAGGACGTCTCCGCCAAACTCGGTGGCAATGCGGCGGCCCTTGGGGAGGCTGCCCACCGTCCAAATGCCTTTGAGGCCAAAGGTGGTGGCGCTGGTTGGGTCCGTCCCCTGGTACACCACCACGTCTCCGGCGCCAGAGAGGGCGACAAGGAAGTCGTCCATGCCGGCGCCGCCGTCCGTCGTCCAATTCCAGAGGCCAACCAGGGGGCCGCCCACCCTGAATTGCCCGCCGAAGTTGAAGCTGGTGGCGGTGCCACCCACCGCGTTGACGTCCAGGTACCAGGCCTTGGCGGTGTCCCTTTGGGTAAACCAGAGGCGGTTTTTCCAGGCGGTGACGCTGACGAGGTTGATTGGGTCTACACCCGAGAGGCTCCAGTTGTAGTCCCAAGTGCAGGTGCCGTCCGCAATGGCGGTGCCGGTGCCGCTGGGGCCGCCTGCGCCAGCGGACGTGCCGGTATGGGTGCACAGGTAGACGTTGCCGCCGTTTTTCACGTACTGCCCGGCGGTGTACCCGGTGGTAATTGTCCAGGCGGCGGTGGTGTCAATGTCCTGCACTGCCTGCCAGGCGCCAGTGGACTCCCTGTACACCAGGTAGCCGTTGACTTCGTCGCAGTAGACAAGGAAGTGGCCGGCGGACGTCACCATAGTGTAGGCGACGCCCGTGCCCGCGCTGCCGGCGCTGCTGGCGAAGGCGTACACCTGTGTAGGGCTTGCGGTGGAGGCGCTGCAGTCCCAAATGCCAGTGGCGGTGGTGGCGAAGTACTTGTCATTGGCCCCGTTGGCCGCGGCGCCGTTGAAGGGAATGGTTGTGAGGACTGGCCCTCCAAGGCCCGTCACCCATTCCTCGCTGCCCAGGCGCACGCGGAGGCCAAACTCCGCGGGAATGAGGTTTTTGAGGGTGACGGCGTCCGTGGGCGGCATGTCCGCCACAGCGTCAAACGTGTTGAGGCCGCCCATGGGGGGCGGCATGAAGCCCTCAGCGGAGGACTTTGCCGTGGCGCGCGCAAAGCCCATGCGTCAACTCCCAAACCCAGAGTCAGGAATGTTGCGGTAGGAAAGAAGCGGCTGCCTCATGACGCTGGGGCCCGTCACGCGAAGGGTTGGCCCTTGCGAGTCGTCGTCAAAGCTGCCCGCCAGCGCCTGGTTGTAGTCCGCGGCTGCGGCGGTGGTGTCCAGGCCCTTCGCCTCCAGCCACGCAAGCTTGAGGCAGCGGGACATGAGGTTGGAGTCAAAGTTGACGGTGTCGCTGTTGGCCACTGGCGCGTCCGCGCCCGCCACGCCTACGTACGTCCAGTTGACTCCGCCGTCTGAAATGGTGCCGGTGGTGCCAATGGGCCCGTAGGTGCCGGAGGTGCCACCGGCCGCGGTGGTGTAAATGCGCCCGCCGTGTTCCACGGTGTCGCTGGCGGAGTACACGGTGCCGTTATTCCAGGTGCCGCGGGTGGCGGCCGTCACGCTGGCCAGGGACACCCAGAAGCTGGAGGTGTACTCAAAGGCCACCACCCAGCTGCCTTGCGTGGTGTTGTCCGGGTACGCCTGGAAGTTGCCCTGCAACACCCGGAAGAGAATGTTGTACACCACCCCGCCAATGCGGCCCTTCAGCGCCTCGAAGTCCTGGGGGGAAGTGTTGCCCACGGGGAGCCGGTTGCTGCGGTTCCACGTGGTGCCGGAAATGTACCGGCCATAGTCCAAGGGAAGCGCGTAGCGGCCCTGGTTGGTGGTGGTTTGGAAAACATACTGGCGCTGCAGCTGCTTCCAGGCCCTGGCCTTCTGGACTTTGCGGCCGCAGGACTTGAGGAGGCCGCGCAGCTGCACCACGTTTGCGTCCGTGCTGCCAAATGCGTCTGACACCGCGCCCAACCCCAACTCGGTGGAGGCGTCGCTGATGATGGTGAGCGCGGTGTCAAACGCCATGGCCTACTTCCCCTTGGCCTTCTTGGAGAAGTACTTCTCCACCTGGGCCGTCATGCTGACGGGCGCCGCTGCGGGCGCTGGTGCGGGTGGCGCGGGGGACAGCTCCGCCAGGAAGGCCGCGTACTCCATGGGGAAGGCGGCCTTGTCCGCCCCGGAGGCGCGGCGGGACACCACGTCACTGCGCCCCGCCTGGCTGTGCTCAATGTGGATGTACTCCACCGGGGCATACTCCTGCCCGTTGGCCTTCGGTGGTGGCTTATGGAGAAAGAAGATGACTTTCATGTTGCCTCCGCGGCCTTGGGTGGCCGCCCACGCTTGCGCGGCGCCACCTCCGGCGCCGCCTTCTGGAAGGCCTCCGCGGCCTCCTCTGCCGTCATGTCGCCTGCCTCGTCTCCCCAGGCCTTGGCCTTCGCCTTGGGCTTCTGGAGGCCCAGGAGGGCCGTCTCCAGTTGCTCCATGCGCTGGGTGAGGGCTGCCTTGTCCTGCCTCTCCTTCTCCAGCTCCGCCTGGAGGCGAAGCAGCGGGGCATTGCCCTTGGCCATCTCGAGGAAGTCCCTGCAGCGCTGCCTCTCTGTGCGGGAGTGGAGGCCTAGGGCCTGAATGTTGGAGTCTGAGACGGCGGCCAGTTGCTCCACCGTGCGGATGCGGAAGTGCGCCAACTCCTCTATGCGCTCTGGTGGCAGAAGCCCCGTGGCGGAGAGGAGGGTGCCGCTTGCGGTGTCCTGGTCCTTGTCGGCCCTGAAGGCGCCGTACTGCTTGGAAAACTCCTGCCTGTCGGCCTCCCGGACGGGCCTGTCCACAATGATGGACTTGTCCGCCGGTATCTCAATGGTGACGTACTCCTCCATTTTGAAAATGGGCCGGCCTGCCTCTTGAGTGGCCGCCTCGTCCTGCTTGGGGCGCATGTAAAACCGCACCCGCTTGCCGCCTGGCCGTCCGTCGTCAATCCACACGTGTTTCCCCGCTTTGTCCTCCCCCCTTGAAAGCGGGGCCGCGACAGGCGGGGGAATTGCCCGCCGCAGCCCCTGGCCGGAAAAGCACTCCCAGCCTTATGCGTTGTCCGTGTCGCCCGTCCGCGGGTAGTTAAGGGACGCCTTGCAGAAGCCGGTGTCATCCGCGGTAAGGGTGGTCAGCCCGTAAATGAGGTCGCCCGTCACCACCGCGTCGTCCACTGCGCCGGTGGTGCCGCAGAGGTAGCCCTGCTTGTGCGCAACCACCGTCGCGGACGTCACCTTGGCCAGACCGAATATCTGGAACCAGCCGAAGCTGGAGGCAGGAATGGCCGCCATCGCAACGGCGCCCGGGCCAACTGCCCGCGCCACACACCGCGCGGTGGTGCCGTCCGCCTCGTAGGTGCAGTAGTCCCCGGCTGCCAGGGAGGCCACGCCCTTGAGGTAAATAAACTCCGCGAAGCCGTAGTTGGTGGTGCCCGTGTCCTTGCAGCGGACGCGCTCACCAATGACGTGCTGCTGCGTGGTGCTGGTGGCGTCAATGGCCTGGTTGAGGCCAATCCTGTCAATAACCGCCCAAGTGCCTGCTGAAATAGCCATGGTAGTTTCCCTCTTTGGTTTTCTAGGTTGGCGGGTTGGGGGTTAGTCGCCCTTGAGGCGGCCCTGGAAGCGGCTGCCGGCGCAGGTAATGTTGCCGGCCCAGCCCAGCATGCGCACGGTGGCGTCCTGGTTGACGGCGTAGCGCTGCTCGGGGTCCAGACTGACGAAGTCGCAGTCCTTGTGCGGCCGCAGGCGCAGGTAGTCCGTATTCAGGAAGTACATGTCCGTGGCCGTGACGCCGGTGGTGTTGTCCATCACCACGTCCGCGTCCATGAACTTGATGGAGGGGAAACCCAGCTTGGCGGACTCGGGGTCCGTGAAGCGCTGAATGGCCTGCAGGCTGGACATGTACGTCGCCCAAATGGTGCTGCCGGCAATAATCAGCTTGGTCCTGTCCGCGCCGCGGGCGCAGGACGCCCACAAAATATTCATGTACCCCTGAATTGTGGACGAGGTGGGCGTCGAGGACGGGTCATACAGCTGGCTGCGCCAGAAGGTGTTGGTGGAGGTGGCGCGGTTGATTCCGCCGTAGGTGCCCGTCGTCGGGTCCTGCGGCACCGCCAAGTCCAGGCCGGTGAGGTTCTTGCCCCCGTTGCCAGTGCCGTCGCTGTACGCGTCGGTGGCCATGCTGTTTTTGAGGGAGGACTCCGCCACGTCCAGCTTGGAGTCCACCAAGTCAATAATGGCCTCCTTGCCGGAGTTGATGAGCCTGTCCCGGCCGGACACCGCCACGGCCACCGCGTACTGCTTGAGGCCAAAGTTGGCGGAAGTCAGCTCGTCCGTTGCCGCCGTTGGGAGCTGGTCATACCCAGAGAAGCTGCCCACGTTGGAGTTGGCCGCGTAGGAGATTTCCTCATAAATGTCCGTGCCGCCGGTGATGTACTTCACCTTGCCCGCCTTCTTCAGGTAGGCCAGCAGCGCGTTGTGGTTGAGGACGTTGTCCCGGATTTCTCCGGTGCGAGACTCAATGCCCACCGTAATGAGCATCGAAATGTTGGGGTTGGCCATGGTGGGCCCTCCGCGTCAAAAGCGTTGAAAGTCCGAATGGAGTGGACTGGCTTTCTGCGCGTGCGCGGCATGGAGGCCGCTCGCCACGCCCCGCCAGGACTCGGGGCCTTCAACTGCTTTTCACGGGATGGGCCGCTTTACAGCCGGGCTTCCACGTGGCTTCAACTTCAAACTGGATGGGCCCTTAAGCGGGCTTCCAGGTGCTACCGGGTTGCCGCCTCGTATGCAGCGGCAATGACGTCGCGCCGACTCTTGGGCTGGGCATTCTCCTCGCCCACGGCTGGGCTGCCCCTGACGCTGGAAGCAGCTGCCCGGCTCCGCTGGACTTTGGCTGCGTTTTCAGCCGCCAGCTTTGCCGCCTCGCGCTGCTTCAACACGGGCGCAATGTCCGGGTGAAGCATGCAAGCCCTGTTATAGGCCTCGTCCCTCGTCATTCTCAAGCCGCGCTTGGCCGCAACCTCGAGTATGTCCGCCATTTCCTCACGGACGTCGTCGAGAAACTCCTTGTCCTGCGCCCAGGACTCCAACTCCTGCGCCTCTCGCGCATAGAGGGCCTGCTGGCGCTCCTGCTGGAGGGTTTGGCGGACGCGCGCCTCCACCTGCTGGGCAAGTTGGCCCGCGTCCAACACCGGCTGGGAGGCCTGGCCCTGCGGCACGGGCTGCCCGTCCAGCGCCGCCGCTAGGGCGTTGAGTCCGTCCTGGGTGGCGAGGCCGTAGGACTTCATGAGGTGGGCCACGGTTTGCGCCTTGTGCGGCAACGCCCCATAGGCGAGCGTGTGCGCCACGCGCAGCATGCTGCCAACCACCTGCTGAGGTGGGGCGCCAGAGGAGGCCATGAGGGCCTGGTAGGGGGCCAGGGTTTGCCCCCAGGCCGCCTCCCGCTTCTCTGCCTCCGCCAACTTGGTAACCACCGCAGCGGCCTCCTTGTCGCGGCGGAGGGCCTCTTGCTGTACCTCGGGCGGCAGCTTGGGCCAGTGCTCGCGCGCGGTGGGCTTCCACCCCGGAGGTGGCTTCAGTGTGCTGGCGGCCTGCGCTGCCCCGGGTGGCGGGGTAGCGGCAGCAGCTGCCTCTGGCGCCGGAGGAGGCTTGGCGAGGGTGCCCGGGCCCTTGAGCGGCGCCTGGGTGGCGGTGGACCGTGGGGTGGGCTTGACGGTGGCCTTTACCGCTGGAGGGGCTTTCGCCTTTGCCTTCTCCTCCTTGGCAAAGCGTCCGGCCTCGTCCCGGGTGCGCTGGGCCTTCTCTTCGGCCGTCTCTGTGTTTGAGTCTGGGGCCTCTTCCTCAAACAAAGAGGGCTGCTCTGTCTCTGTGTTGGGGCTGGCCTCAACAGGCGCTGCTTCCGAGGCCTCTTCCGGGGCAGTCTCTGCCTCGTCCCAGGCTGCCGACATGGCCTCTACGCTTTTGACGCTCATGTCTCCCCCTTACTTGGCACTGCGGTGTGCCTGCATGACGTCGCAGAGCCTGGAGTCCTCATGCTCGAGGCCGCCGTCTGTGGCCACGTCGCATCCGCCGTCTGGGTGCCAGCGGACCAGCACCTTCTCCTCCACCAGGTAAATGGTGCCGCCGTCCTTCTCAAACCAGGCACCGGAGCCCTTCTCATGGCTTTGCACGTGCGCGTCCTTCGCGCATGCCGCCGTCACAACCAACCCAACAACCAATACAACCCGTCTCATAGCTTCCCCCGTCAGTACCGAATGAGTTTCTTGCGGTAGGCCTCTCGGCCTATGGCTTCGCGGTGCCGCCTCTTGTCCGCCTCACTCTTCTCTCCCCGGGAGGCGGCTTCCCGCTGCTTCTGCTGTGATTCCCACTGCCCCTTGAAGTCCCCGGCCAGCGCCAGGCCTGACTCCTTGAGATAGCGGTTTAGCTTCGTGCGGCTGGAAATGTCCGTGCCGTCTGGGGCGCGGGCGTTGTCGTACTCGAATTTGCCCAAGTCCCCGGTGCTGCGCGGGGCATCGGAGTAGTCGTCCGACACCTCAATGGGTTCAGGCAACGGGCGCCCGCCTTCTGTGTACACCCAGCGCTTCATTGCCCATACCTCCGCGTCTTGGAAAACTCCGTGGGCCCGTAAAACTCCTCCCACTGGTCCGCCAAGGCCTTCTGGCGCAGCTGAATGCCCCGCCACTGGCCCACCCAGAAGCCCAGGGCACCGGAGAGGGCGGACAGCACCACCATGGCCACCCAGCCCTCTGGAGTCATGACGGCCTCTCGCGCGCGCAGGCCTGGTGCGCGTAGACGGTGGGCTTGGCACGGAAGGGCGGGTCGCTGGGCCTGACGTCATTTGGATGACGCGTCTCCCCCTCTTCTGGCTCCACAATGCGCAGCTGCCCGGGCACGTCCAGCACCGGGCGCGCACAGAAAATACAGGGGCCAAGCGTGGGCGTCATGGCGGCGCCCCCTTTCTCTCAAGCTCCTCCAGGCGTCTTAGGCCGCTGACGTGAATAGGGCCACTGCGCCAAGTGATGCGGTACGGCCAGCCGCACCACTCGCAGCGCAGGAAGCCCCTCGAGGTGCCCCAGCTGTGCCCTCGCCGCAGCCGGCACCGGAGGTTGAGCAGGTGTTGCCACAGGGAGAAGGAAGTGGCAGGCGGCGGCGGCTGGCTCATGCCGGCTGCCCTCCAGGCGTGTGCAGCTGCTGAATTTGGTGCATGGCCTTCATCCTCTCCTGGGCCTCCGCCTCCTTCACGTTGGTGAGGGCGTCGTGTTCCTTCACCTGCATTTGGGAGGCAGTTTCGGCCTTGGTGCGTGCCAAGTCCGCCTGCAGCTCCATCATGGTGTGCTGCTGCTGGGCCTGGGCCTTGAATTGCTCTGTCTGGAGGCGTGGGTCCGGCTTCTGCTGCTGGGGCTGTGCGGCCTGTTGCTGGGCCAGCTGCTTGGATTGCTCTATGGCCTGGTCAAACAGGCCCTCCATGGTGCTGCTGCCCTTGACGCCCGCCAGCAGCCACTGCGCCACCTGGAGGACAAAGGGCATGACGCCTGCGCCCACCAGCTGCACCATGGGCACGACGGACTGGAAGAAGCCGCCCAGGGCCGTCAGCACCTCCATTCTCTCTTGCTTGAGGGCCGCGTAGTCCGTGAGGGAGACGGCCTCCGGCTTCACCTCAATGCGCCAGGTACTCCACTTGGACTTGAGTAGCTGCACCGCGGGCGCCGCCAGCTGCGCGTCCGCCGTATTCATGATGTTGCTGCGCTGGATGATGGTGGCGTCGTCAAAGTGCTTGCAGATGATTTCCGCCTTAATGCGCTGGGTGTCGCTGACGAAGCGGGCGTTTTCATCCTGCATGCTTTGCACGCGCACGGAGGCAAACTTGGCCTTTATGGCCTGCTCCGTGGCGGTGGTTTGGGCCTGGGCCTGGCCCCTCATAATGTCGGACATGCCCGTCACCTGAAACAGAAAGGACATTTTGTCCGTGAGGGCCTGCTTCAGCTGGGTAATGGCAACGGCAATTTGGTCCAGCGGGTACCAGTCGATGACGCCCTTGAGGCCGCCCTTCTCCCCCAGCATGGCCCAGTTGGCCACGGCGTACAGCTTATTGCCCCTCTCCTCCACCATGCGCTTCAACTCGTCGCCCAACTCATTGGAGTACACGCCCTTCACCCCAATGGAGGACTCCAACTCACTGAGGCGGGCCACCAACTCGTCACACTGCTGGTACAGCTGCTTGGCAATGGCGTAGTCCGTGGTGGGCAGGTACTTGTCCGTTGACATGACGCCCACGTGGGGCCGGGCGAAGGGCCAGAAGTTGTCCAGGCCCAGCAAGTCGTCCTTCACATCCAGGATGCGGACGAAGCCCTCCACCCACCAGAAGACTTTCTTGTGCTCCTTGTCCCAAATTTCCCAGACGTCTGACTTGGCCAGCGGGCTGTTGTCCTTCAAGTCCTCCCCGGCAGACTTGCCCGCGCGCTTGGTGTTGAGTGGCGTCAGCTTGCCCAAGTTGCCAAAGCGCGCCACTTGCTCCTTGCGCGTCATGGGCTCTTTGAAGGCGCACCACCGCCACTCCTCAAACGTCCGCGCGGGACTCCAGAGGACGTCCTTCCAGTGGACGTGAAGCGTCTCCACGCACTCGTAGGTTTTGACGGTGTCCTGGAAGGCAGGGGCCAACTCGATAGGCTTGCCGGTGGCTTCGTCCACCACCGGCTGCCCCGCCTCGTCCGTCTTGTGCATGGCGGGGATGTCCTGCTTCTCCTCCTCCATGACGTAGCGCAGGCGCGCCATGGCGAAGCCCGCCACCAACCTGTCCTTGAGGGCATTGCGCAACTCGGCGGTGCCGCCATGGGGGCCGTCCTCCATGTCCCCATTGAGGTTGCGCTCCATAATTTCCGCGCCCACCCGGGCCAAGTCGTCCATGGCGTCCCCAAACTTCCGGGAGACGTCCGTGTGCGGAGTGCGGCCAAAGAGAATGGCCTCCATGGTTTGGACGTTGGAAGTGAAGAGGCCCGTGGGCCGCAAGTCCAAGTCCTTGTTCTTCTCGCAGAGGAAGGCGCGGGTGGCCTCGGCTGCGTCCGCGTGCCAGGGCTTCACCTCCTTCATTGCCGCCTTCAACTCCAGCGTCCAATGCTTGGCCCAGTCCTCTGGGGTTTTCTCGTCCTTGTCCAGGAAGGACTCGTCCGCGGTGGCCGTGGCTTCCAATTCCATGTCAGTGCTCCGCAACCTTCACGCGCGGGCCAGAGGGGCCCACCTGAAGCTTGGCCTCATGGGTTATGCGCTGGCGGTGGACGGGGCAGCGGCACATGTAGGGCGCCACCTCCCCGGCCTTCGCCAGCACCTGCCAGGTGTCATCCTCTGGCCTGAATTGGAGGCAGCCCATGGTGTTGAGGAAAAGCTTCACGGGCTGCGTGGCGGCGCAGTCCTTCTCCACGCACGTCATGCGGGCGGGCAGGTCCAGGACAATCACTTCATGCCTCGCCTGTACGTCCCCTGCCAACTCGAATACCAAAACACCCGCGAGGTGTGTGCTGCTTCGCGGCACCTACGCAGCTCGGCCTTTCGTGCTTCCCATTGCTCCTTCGTCATCTCCGCACCCTCCGCTTGGCGGCCATGTTGGCCTCCCAAATTTCCTGGAAATTCCAACCCTGCCCAATGGGCGCGGCGTACTGCTTGCCGGGCACCTCAGGCGGGGGCTTGCGTGTATTCAACTCCGCCGCCTTGAAGGCGCAGGCGAGGTAGCGGAAGGCGTCCGCGCCGTGGCTTGCCCAGTCGTGCACGGGCTTCTTGCCGAAAACCTTGGCGTCCTCGTCAAACTCGTAGCGGTAGGCGCGCAGGACGTCCAAGCCTTGCGCGCAGCCGGTGGCGTGGAAGCGGATGGGCTTCTCCAGCAGCCAGCGCGCGGCCTGGAGGCCATCCGCCAGACTCAACCCCGGCGTGACTGAAACCTTGCCCGGGAAGCGCTTGTTGACTTGCTCTATGGTGGAGATGCCCGTCTGGAGGCTTCGCGCGCGCCCGTCATGGGGGAGAAACACGCGCGCGTAGGTGCACGGCCGCTTCTCCATTTCGTCCAGGTAGTGGCTTATGGGGAGGCCAGAGTTTTCGTAGTACTCCAGCACCTCGGGCCAGCGGTTTTGGCCCACGCGCCACCACCACATGGCCAGCTTGTCCGCAATGCCCAAGTCCATGGAGACAAACACCTCGTCTCCATTCCTCTCAAAGTCATACACATTGCCGCGGGCCTCGAGGGCCTCCAGGAGGGCGCCAAACACGCTGCCCACGTCCTGGGCCGGGTAGCGCCCGTGCACGTAGCACTCAATGTACTCGGTGTCCTTCCCGTGGCAGAGGTCCGCGTAGTAGGCGTCCGGGAGGTTTTCCACATTCTCCGCCTCTGGTGAGAGGCCGGATGGCTGCTCATACAACTCGAAGCCCTGTGGGGGTGTGTTGCGCTTGAAGAGTTGGTGCAGCCAGTGGCGTTGGTGCCAGGGGTTGGAGTCAAACCAGAGGCCGCGCCATGAGGCCCCGCCCTGCGCTTTCGAGGGGTAGCGGCCAAGGCGGCCCTGTATGCCGTCGAATATGGCTTTGGGTATTTCCCTGCACTCGTTGATGTACGCCCCCGTCAACTCCAGGGACAGCAGCTTGTTGACGTGCTGGGGCCTGTCCAGCGCGCGGAATAGCACCTCACATTCAATGTCCCCGCGCTGAATGTAGAAGGTAAACTCCTCCTCGCCCCAGTGGCCCAACTCAGCCGGAATCCACTGCTCAAACGTCTTCCGGGTGGTGTCATTCAGCTGGCCGTAGGTGTTGCGGACGGCGCAGAAGCGGGTGCGCCGTATGCCATCCGTCCAGGGGGCCTGCTGGGCTGCGCGCTTCAGAAACTCCATGACGCAGCCGGAGGACTTGCCGCTGCCAAACGGGCCCACAATGCCGCGCACACGAGCGTTGGACTCCATGAAGCGCCCCACCGTGGGCGGGGCGTCGTAGCGCACCACCGTCACTTGCCGCCCCTGGTGTTTATGACAATGGAGAGGGGAGAGCCGTCTGCATTCTCCAGGGGCTGGGTGGGCTTGCCCCAGCCAAACTCCAGAAGCACCCGAGCGGCCGCCACGGCGCTGTCCGGGTCTGTCAGCGCGGTGCGAAGTGCGGCCAGGGCCTCGTCCGTCGCCTCACGGCACTTGGCTTTGAATTCGGCGTACCCAGCCGGGCGCCCATTCGGGTTACCTGATTGGCCCTTCTTCCAGCGGCCCTGGTTGGGCTTGTTACCAGGCGATTCCCCCATCGCCTGTCACTCCCCGTCGGAGTCCATGTCGGGGACTTTGGCC
>Ga0207661_10000227_pt1 | contig 36896 bp, 30 predicted proteins | sample KBSC713LmetaG_FD_184337 | JGI IMG/M metagenome (GOLD analysis project Ga0207661, IMG submission 184337) | Corn rhizosphere microbial communities from Kellogg Biological Station, Michigan, USA - KBS C7.1-3L metaG (SPAdes) (version 2) | ecosystem: Host-associated > Plants > Roots > Rhizosphere ...
CAGCTACCAGGTGCCGCTGTCGGAATATGTCCGCCGCCACGCCGATATCATGACCATGGCGGTCGGGCTCATCATCCATGGCGACCAAGCAAGGGTGGTAAGTCATCCACGGCGACCAGGCTGAACAGATTTTAAGGGATGGTCAGGCGGATTTGATCGCCATTGGTCGCGAAATCCTCAATAATCCCAACTGGCCGATGGATGCTGCCCTGAAACTGGGCGTTGACGGCCCGTTTCGTAACGTCCCGCCGCAGTTCGGTTATTGGCTGGGGACACGGGCCAAGCGCGGGTTCGGGACACAACCGTCGACGTGGCAGGTCGGATTGCGATCCGGCCTTGAAGAAACCCGAAAGCTATTGTGAGTTTTTGGTTTCGACCCCATTTGGGCATGAAATCCCAGCGCGGAAGGCGGCGGACATATGCGGAAGAATTTCCTATTTCTCTTGGGCTCGGTGACGGGTGTGTGTCTAACACTGCTGGTCACGGGGCCCGGCGAAAATATTGTTGCCCGAGCCAGGGCGGCCGCCAATCCCGGCGACACCTATTCCCAGCTCAATCTGTTCGGTGAAGTCTTTGAGCGCGTCCGCTCCGACTATGTCGAGAAGCCTTCCGACAACAGCCTGATCGAGGGCGCCATCAATGGCATGGTCACCTCGCTTGACCCGCATTCGCGCTACATGAACGACAAGGCCTGGCACGAGATGCAGGAGACGACCTCCGGCGAGTTCGGCGGTCTCGGCATCGAGGTCACCATGGAAGACGGCCTCGTCAAGGTCGTGGCCCCCATCGACGATACGCCCGCGGCCAAGGCCGGCATCCTGTCGGGCGATTTGATCAGCCAGATCGACGGCGAGCAGGTGCAGGGCCTGACGCTCGAGCAAGCCGTCAACAAGATGAAGGGCGCGGTCAACACCCAGACCCACCTGAAGATCCTGCGCAAGGGCAAGGATCAGCCGATCGACGTCACGCTGACGCGCGAGATCATCCGCGTTAAGCCGGTGAAATATCACACCGACAACGGCGATATCGGCTACATCCGCATCACCTCGTTCAACGAGCAGACTACCGAGGGCCTGCACAAGGCGATCGCGGATATCCAGAAGGAAATTCCGGCCGAGAAGCTCGTCGGCTACGTCGTCGATCTCCGCAACAATCCGGGCGGGCTGCTCGACCAGGCGGTTTCGGTGTCCAGCACGTTCCTCGCCCGCGGCGAGGTCGTCTCGACCCGCGGCCGCAATCCGGAAGAAACCCAGCGCTTCAGCGCGCGCGGCGGCGACCTCACCAAGGGCAAGCCGCTGGTGGTCCTGGTCAATGGCGGCTCGGCGTCGGCCTCGGAGATTGTCGCGGGCGCGTTGCATGACCACAAGCGCGCAACGCTGATCGGCACACGCTCATTCGGCAAGGGATCGGTGCAGACCATCATTCCGCTTGGGGCCGGCAACGGCGCGCTGGCGCTCACCACCGCGCGTTACTACACGCCGTCGGGCCATTCGATCCAGGCGCTCGGCATCAAGCCGGACATCGAGGTGCTGCAGGATGTGCCGGACGAGCTCAAGGGCCGCGTCGACATCAAGGGCGAAGCCTCCATGCGCGGTCATCTCTCGGCCGAATCTGCCGAGCAGAGCGGCTCGCAATCCTACGTGCCGCCGGAAGAGAAGGACGACAAGGCGCTGGCCGCGGCCTACAACTTCCTGCGCGGCGTCACGGTCACCGCGGAGCGGCCCGCTACGTCGCCGGCCCCGAAAGCGGCCGTGCCGAACTGAGTACGGGTTGGCAAGCGCTACATGATGACGAGGGCGGCCGCGGGGCCGCCCTCAGTCGTTTAGAGGTTTGGAGCTTTAGTCTACGCCGTTTTCGGCCGGCGCTTGCGGGCCGAGCTCGCGGCGACAATGGTTTCGCGATGGGTTGCGAACAATTCCCGGATCTCTTCGGCGGGCCTCGGCTTGCTGAACAGGTAGCCCTGCATTTCCGAGCAGCCGAGCGAGCGCAGCACCTGCCGCTGCGCCTCGGTCTCGACACCTTCCGCCGTGGTCGTCATGTGCTGCGCGGCGGCGATGTTGACGACGGCCTGCACGATGTGGGACGAGCCGCCGCCGGCCTCGGAGATGTCCTTCACAAAGCTGCGGTCGACCTTGATCTTGTCGAAAGGGAAACGCTGCAGATAGCTCAACGACGAGTAGCCGGTGCCGAAATCGTCGAGCGCGATCCGCACGCCGATGGCGCGAAGCTGATGCAGGATGGCGAGTGCCGCCTCGTCGTCGCGGATCAGCACCGCTTCGGTGATTTCGAGCTCGAGCCGGCTCGCGGCAAGGCCCGATGCCGCGAGCGCCGACATGATCTTGAGCGCCAGCGTGCCGCTCTTGAACTGCACCGGCGACACGTTGACCGCCAGGCGAACATCTTGGGGCCAGGTCGCGGCCTCCGCGCAGGCTGCGGCCAGCACCTGCTCGCCGAGCTCGTTGATCAGCCCGGTCTCTTCCGCGATCGGAATGAATTCGGCCGGCGAAATCATGCCGCGCTCGGAGTGGCGCCAGCGCACCAGCGCTTCGCAGCCGGTGATACGATTGTCTTTGAGGTCGACGCAGGGCTGGTAATAGACTTCCAGCGCGCCGGCGGCGATCGCCTGGCGCAGATCGACCTCGAGCTGGCGGCGTGCGCAGGCCTGGGCATCCATGCCGGGATCGAAGAAGCGGTAGGTCCGCCGGCCCGCCGTCTTGGCGGCATACATGGCGAGATCGGCGTTCTTCAGGATCTGGTCGAGCTCGGTGCCGTGCTCGGGCGCCAGCGCAATGCCGATGCTGGCGTCGGCGGTCAGTTGATGACCGAGGCATTCAAACGGCGTGCGAATGGCGTCGAAGACGCGCGTCACGAGATCGACGACGTCCTCGGCGACCCTGACCGAGGTCTGCACGATCGCGAATTCGTCGCCGCCGAGCCGGGCGACGAAACCAGTTGTCCCGATGCACTGGCTGAGGTTGACGGCGACCGATTTCAACAATTCGTCGCCGATCAGGTGACCGAGCGAATCGTTGACGCTCTTGAACTCGTCGATGTCGATGTAATAGACGGCGGTCTGTTGCCCATTCGGAATCTGCCCCAGCTCCTGCTTCAGCCGCTCGTGGAACAGGGCGCGGTTGGGAAGATCAGTCAGCGCGTCATAATGGGCGAGGTGGATGATGCGCTGCTCGGTGCGCCGGCGCTCGGTGATGTCCTCGTGGGTAGCGACCCAGCCACCATCGGTCAGCGGCTCGTTGACGATCTGCACGCAGCGGCCGTCGGGCGTCTCGGTGACATTGATCTTCTCCTTGCCGATGTCGCGCAAGGTGTTTTCGATATATTCGTCCGCATCCCCGATGAACGATCCAGTTTCCCTGCGGTGCTCGATGATCTCACGCAAGCTTGTGCCGGGCTTGATGACCTCCGCCGACAGGCCATACATCTCGATATAGCGGTGGTTGCAGATCACCATGCGCTGCGACGAATCGAACAGCAACAGGCCTTGCGTCATGTTGTTGACGGCCTTGTCGAGACGCTGCTTCTCCAGCGTCAGACGCCGCTGCGAGGCCGCATGATCGCGCGACAGGCGCCGCACGACGAGGAAGAGCAGAACCGCGATCAGCAGCACCGAGATGGCGCCGACGCTGATCAGGAAGCGCATCTGCTCCTGCCAGTCGGCGAGGGCGGCAGCCTCGGTCTTGGTGGCGACGATCACGATCGGGAACTCGGAAAGTGCCCTCGACGAGATCAGACGGAACTCACCGTCGATCGGGCTGACGAGCCGTGCGGTATATTGGTTCAGCTCGAACACCTTCTGCTGCTCGGGCGGACCTTTCCTGAAGTTGCGCCCGATCATGCCATCGGCTCGAGGATAGCGCGCGAGCAGCGTGCCATCGCGGTGGTGCATGGATATGGAGGAGGCCGCCCCGAGCGTCACCGAGCCGAAGAAGTGCTCGAAGGTGGCCGGCGTGATCGCGCGGTTCACGACGCCGAGGAACTCGCCGTTGGGCCCTGTGACCTTGCAAGCGACCACCGCCGCCCAGCCTTGGTGGAAGCGGCCCTGCACGAGCTCAATCCTGAAGCGCTCGAACGGAGAGCCGAACTTGAAGGCCTTGAAGTAATTCCGGTCGGCGATCCGGATGTTGGGCACGGGCCAGCGTTCCGACGAGTTGATCAGCTGGCCGTTGGCATCGAACACATTGACGCCGGCGACATCGGTATAGGCGCGCAGCCGCAGCTGTAAGGTGTCGTGCCACTCGATGGTCGACAGCTGCGCCCTGAACGCCTCCGGGGAAGCGACACGCGAGGCCTCGATCTGCGCGACGATGTCGCGCTGGATTCCCATGAAATCCTCGAGCTGCTGGTCGAAATGACGGGACATCAGCAGCACGGTATTCTCGAGCTGCTGTTCGGTGCTTCGCAGCGCGCGTTCGCGGAAGGTGCCGGCCATGATGGTGGTACCGACTGTGATCGCGGCGATCAGGAGCAGGCCGCCGACGACGAGCCAGCGGATGGGGTCACCGCGAACGGAGGACTTCACGTCGACGGTGGCATTGGCGGTTGTCATCGTGGATCTTGGTCGTTGCCGAGGCAGGTTGGTTGGGCGCGTCGCTCGCGCTCGAGCCCAGGCAAAGGCTACGCTCCCGATGTGGAATTCACGTTAGGAATCTGGGTTAATCGCGAGTTAAACGCGACAGAGCGTCGCAGCGTCGCGCGACTCGCGCTGACGACGGACTTTGCCGGGAGCGAGGCCAGAGGATTCGCGCGCCGCCTGCCGACACCAAAACTCATCCATCCAACGAGCCCGCAGGGAGCGCGCCAGGAACCGAGATTTTAGAGCGCGATCGCCCGATCACATCCGCGCGTTCGACCGGCGCATCCTTTTTGTCGGCGCTGGGTTCACGGTCGTGTTCTGCCATTGGCCCGAGCCCCATGGACCATTGCGGCGATAATTCGGGTCGGTATAGGGATTGCCCGGCCCCTTGTTCTGGCAGTTGGCGCCTGGGTAGAATTGGGCGCAATAAGCGGGCTCGGACATCGCCTGCTGGGCGAGGGCGCCGGTCGCGGAAAGTGCCGACAGAACAGCGGCCGCGGCGAAACTTCTGACGATATGCATTGGCTTCCTCCGTATTGTTAGGACTCGAGGAAAACCAAGAATAAACACCGCCGCCGTGGTTCTCTTCCCCTGCCAATCATCACGAGCATGAGGGAACAAGGTCAGGCGCGATAATGTCCGGACTTGCCGCCCTTTTTCTCAACGAGGTGAAGGCCTTCGATGCGCACGCCGCGCTCGACCGCCTTGATCATGTCGTAGATGGTAAGACAGGCGACCGACACCGCGGTCAGCGCTTCCATCTCCACGCCGGTGGGGCCGGTCACTTTTACCGTGGCGCGGACGAGGCAGCCGGGAAGCTTTTCGTCGGGAACAATATCGATCGTCACTTTCGACAAGGCCAGCGGATGACAGAGCGGGATCAGCTCATGCGTCCGCTTGGCGGCCATGATGCCGGCCACGCGCGCCACACCAAGCACATCGCCCTTCTTGGCATTGCCGGATCGGATGAGCTCGAGCGTCGCCTTGCTCATGATGATACGGCCTTCGGCGACCGCGGTGCGCTCGGTCGCGGGCTTTGCCGAGACGTCGACCATGCGGGCTTCGCCGCTGGCATCGATATGGGTGAGGGCAGGGGCCTTGGCTGATTTGCGCGCCATCAGCGCGTGCCCGTGGCGCCGAGGACTTCATTGCGCGCGAGCAGGGTGCGGGTCGCCTCCGCCACGTCGGCCTGCCGCATCAAGCTTTCGCCAACCAGGAAGGTCGACATGCCGACGCGCGAAAGCCGTGCGAGATCCGCTGGCGCGAAGATGCCGCTCTCGCCGACCATCAAGCGGTCCTTCGGGATCAGGGGCGCCAGCGCCTCGCTGGTGGCAAGCGCGGTCTCGAAGGTGCGCAGGTTGCGGTTGTTGACGCCGATCATCGGCGAGCGGAGTTTTAGCGCGCGGTCGAGCTCGGCGCGGTCGTGAATCTCGATCAGCACGTCCATGCCGAACGCAAGGCTTGCATCCTCGATATCCTTTGCCGCGGCATCATCGAGCGCAGCCATGATGATCAGGATGCAGTCGGCGCCGTGGGCGCGGGCTTCTGCCACCTGATAGGTGTCGAACATGAAGTCCTTGCGCAGTACCGGAAGATTGGTCGCGGCGCGCGCCGCCACCATGAAATCCAGGCGGCCCTGGAAGGAAGGCGTATCCGTCAGGACGGAAAGGCAGGCTGCGCCGCCGGCCTCATAGGCCTTGGCAAGCAGCGGCGGATCGAAATCGGCACGGATCAGCCCTTTCGAAGGCGAGGCCTTCTTGATCTCGGCGATCAGCGCATAGTCGCCGGCGGCGTGCTTCTGCCTGATGGCGCGGACAAAGCCGCGCGGCGCCGAGGCGGCTTTTGCGCGCGCCTCGACCGCGGACAAGGGATGTGCGCGCTTGCTGGCTTCGATCTCCTCGCGCTTATAGGCTTCGATCTTGGTGAGGATATCCGACATGTCAGGCCCTAGCTGTTGGATACCGCGATCAGATGCTTGAGCCGCGCCGCCGCGGCTCCGCTGTCGATCGATTGCGCGCTCAGCGCGACGCCGTCCGCGAGGCTCTTGGCCTTGCCCGCGACGATCAGCGCCGCCGCGGCATTCAGCAGCGCCACGTCGCGATAGGCGCTCGGCTTGCCATCGAGCACGCTTTTCAGCGCCACCGCATTGGCGTCGGCATCGCCGCCCTTCAAGGCCTCGCCGCCGACGCGCGAAAGACCGGCTTCGTCCGGCGTCACCTCGAAAGTCCTGATGTTGCCGTTCTCGAGCGCCGCGACAAAGGTCGGACCCGTGAGGGTGATCTCGTCGAGACCATCGGAGCCGTGAACGACCCAGACGGATTCCGCGCCGAGATTTTTCAACACCTGCGCCAGCGGCTGCACCCATTGTCGCGAGAACACGCCGACCATTTGCCGCCGGACGCCGGCCGGATTCGACAGCGGCCCAAGCAGGTTGAAGATGGTCCGGGTGGCGAGCTCGAGCCGGGTCGGACCGACATTCTTCATCGCGGGGTGATGCGACGGCGCGAACATGAAGCCGATTCCGGCCTCTCTCACGCAGCGGCCGACCTGATCGGGACCGAGATCGATCTTGACCCCGAGCGAAGCCAGCACGTCGGCGGCACCTGAGCGCGACGACAGTGCGCGGTTGCCGTGCTTGGCGACCGGCACGCCCGTGCCCGCCACGATGAAAGAGGCGCAGGTCGAGACGTTGACCGAGCCCGAGCCGTCGCCACCAGTGCCGACTATGTCGACGGCGTCGGCCGGCGCGCTCACGGGCAGCATCTTGGCGCGCATCGCCGAGACCGCGCCGGTGATCTCCTCGACGGTCTCGCCGCGGACGCGGAGCGCCATCAGAAGTCCGCCCATCTGCGAGGGCGTTGCTTCGCCCGACATCATGCTGTGGAAGGCGGATGCGGATTCCTCGCGCGACAGCGTGGCGCCGGTTGCGACCTTGCCAATGATCGATTTGAAGTCGTCCATCGCTTACTCTGGGATCATCTGGTTACTGCTGGGCGGCGCCGGTCACCTGCGCGAAGGCGGTTTCGTTGACCGAGGTGCCGATGTCCTTTTCGAGCTTGGCGACATAGAGCGCAAGCTGCTCGTCGCTGAGCGCGCGCGTCAGCTGATCCTTCAGCTTCTTCATGTCGTCCGAGTTGAGATCAACCGGCGGGTCGGTGATGTCGGTGACACGGAAGACGAGCCATTCGGTCCCGCCCGAACCTGGCGTCTGTCCGGCGCCGTCCTTGGCGGTGCGGAAGGCGGCCGCGATCAGTCCGGAGGGCACGCCGGGTGGCGAGTCCTCGCGTTTGAAGCCGGTCGCGGTCTCGAGCTTTATGCCAATGCTGGCGGCTTCGTCCGCGAGCTTGCCGCCCTGCTCGAGCTTCTGCACCATGTCGGTCGCCTTGGCTTTCAGGCGGCTTGCGATCTGGTCGTCCTTCCAGCGCGTCTCAACCTGGTCCTTGACCTCGTCCAGCGTGCGGTCACGGGGCGGGGTGATGCCGAGCACGTCGTACCAGACATAACCGCCGCGGTATGAAATCGCATCGTTATCGACGCCGACGTCGCTGTTGAAGGCCTGGGCCACCACGTCCAGCCCAGGCGGAATATTAGCCGCCGGCTGGCCGCTTGGCGTCTTGCCGGAGCGATCGACGGCGTCGATCGTGACCGCCGTAAGCCCGAGCTTCTGAGCCGCTTCGACGACGCTGGCGCCGCCGCCGCGCTCGTCCTCCATTTTGTCGCGGAGATTCGCAACCTGATCGCGGGCGCGGCTGACCGCGATCTCCTTCTTCAGGTCCCGCGCGACGCTGGCGTAGTCCGGCTCGATGGCCGGCTGGATCACGCCGACCTTGACCAGCGCCACGCCGAACTTGCCCTGCACGGGCTGGCTGACCTCGCCCGACGGCAGCGAGAACGCTGCATCGGCGATCGCGGGATCGAGAATGCTCGATTTGGCGACCAGGCCGAGATCGTAATCGGCGGGGCTGAGCTTGCGCTCTTTGGCGATGTCCTCAAAGGATGTCCCGGACGCGATGCGGCTGCGCGCCGCCTGCGCTTCCTCGGCGTTCGGGAACACGATCTGCGCGACCTGGCGCTTCTCCGGGGTGCCGAGGTGATCCTTGCGCTGCTCAAACAGTTTCTTCGCGTCCTCATCCGACACGTCGGTCCACTTGCCGATGTCCTCCGGCGTGACCGCGACGAAAGCGATCTTCCGGTATTCGGGCGCGCGGAACTGCGCCTTGTGCTCGTCGAAATAGCTCGCAAGCGTCTCCGGCGAGGGCGGATCGATGGTGCCGGCCTGGGCCACGCCTAGACGGACATATTCGACCGAGCGCTTCTCATTCTGGAATCGGTTCAGCGCGTCGAGCAGAGTGTTCGACGGCACGAGCCCGGCGCTGATCGTGCCCGCAAGCTGACGCCGCAGCGAGACGCGCTTCTGGTCGGCGAGATAGTGCGCTTCGCTGTAGCCGAAATTGCGGATGATGGCCTGGAAGCGTGCCGGGTCGAACTGACCGTTCATTCCCTTGAAGTTCGGATCGGCGAAGATCACGCGCATGGTCTCGGCATCGGATTGCTCCAGTCCGAGTTGGCGCGCCTTCTCATCGAGAGCGGCTTCCGCCAATGTCTGGGTGAGCACCTGGCGGTCGAAGCCGAAGGCGCGCGCCTGTTCCTGGGTCAGCGGACGGCCGAACTGTCGGCCGATCTGCTGCAGGCGATCGGTATAGATCTGGCGGAACTCATTGGTCGAAATTTCGGTGTGGCCGACCTTGGCGAGCGTCGACTGCCCAAATCCCCGGAAGATGTCGCCGATGCCCCAGATGCCGAAACTGACGATCAACACGCCCATCACCGCGGTCATAATGGATTTGCCGAGCCAGTTTGATGAGGCTTTGCGTATTCCTCGAAGCATAGGTCCAACTTGTCTTAAGGAGGGAAGGGCGCGCGGCTTATAGCGTAGTTCGCAAAAGTCCGTCACCTAGCTGATAAAGCATCATAAAGTGGCAGTCATCCCCCCGCAACCTTAAGCCTTGGTCAGGGGCGCGGACCGAATGTCGCGCGAAATCGTTAATGCCGGCCGCGTGATCTGGAACTGTCGGACCAGCTCTGCTAGCGCTGCACGCTGAATTATCTGGGAATTACGTCATGACCGATGCCATCCGGCCGCTGATTGCCGGCAACTGGAAAATGAATGGCCTCAAGGCCTCCATGGGTGAATTTGAAGCGATGCTTGCGGGCGCCCCATCTGTGGCAGCCAAGGCGGACCTGCTGGTCTGCCCGCCGGCGACGCTGGTGGCCGGCTTCGCCGAGAAGGCCAGGGGCGCGAAAACATTTGCGGTCGGGGCGCAGGATTGCCATCCCAAGGCCTCGGGCGCGCATACCGGCGACATTTCAGCCGAAATGCTGGCCGATGCCGGAGCGAAGGCCATCATCGTTGGCCATTCGGAGCGGCGCGCCGATCATGGCGAGAGCAATGCGCTGGTCCGCCGGAAGGCGGAAGCCGTCTGGCGCGCGGGCCTGACCGCGATCGTGTGCATCGGCGAAACCCGCGCGCAGCGCGATAGCGGCAAGACGCTGGATGTTTGCGGCGGCCAGCTCAAAGGCTCGCTGCCAGATACCTCTACCGCCGGTAATCTGGTGGTAGCCTATGAGCCGGTCTGGGCGATCGGCACGGGGCTCACCCCGACACCGGCAGATGTCGAGCAAGTCCACAAGTTTATCCGGGATTCCCTGAAAGGCCGATTTAAGGGCGAGGGGGCGAAAATCCGCATCCTCTATGGCGGATCGGTCAAGCCATCGAACGCGGCCGAGCTGATGGCCGTCGCCAACGTCAACGGCGCGCTGGTCGGTGGTGCCAGTCTCAAGGCGTCGGATTTTCTTGCGATTGCTGCGGGCTGTTAGCACATGACAATAAACTAAAGTGCGATGATGCAACCATCGCGCTTTAGACGCCGATCCGTTTCCAGTAAATTTTCGTGCCCGTCAGACCGCCATGCGGTTTGAACGCGTAGTCGGGAATTACGCCGGTCAAATTGAAGCCCAGGCCTTCGTAGAGGCCCGAGGCGCCGTCCTCGACGGCGGTGTCGAGCACCAGCAAGGTGCGTCCGCGCTCGAGCGCCATCCGTTCTGCCGCGCGCATCAGCGCGGTCGCGATGCCTCGCTTGCGGTGGCTGACCCTGGTCATCATCTTTGCGATCTCGGCCCGATGCGGCTGGTTCGGCGGAAGATCAAGCAAAAGCGTTACCGTTCCGACCAGCAGATCGCCGTCGAGCGCACCGAGAACGATCCGCTCTCCGCGCGCAGCGGCGGCGAGCGAGTTCTCCCAGAAGGTATCCGCCATTTCCGGCTGCAGCGGATGCATGAAGCTAACCGAGCCGCCAAAAGCGACAGTTTCAATGAGCATGTCGCTCAGCATGGCGCGGATGTCGGGCGAGGGACTGAGTGCCTTGATCTGGATGTGACGCACGACGATCAGCTCTCGACGTCGGCGGTCATTGCAGGAATTTCTGCTTTGACCCGCATGGCTCGTCTCTGCCTGATCGCGGCGATCCGTTCCTCCGACATGATCGGCTAGCTCCGCGCCAACGCGACGACGTAGACGCATGTCGCGTTCGTCTCATTGGCGAAGGTGGTTTCCGCCGGCGGACCGAAGCCGAGGCAGTCGCCGGCGCTGAGCTCATTCCGCTCGCTGCCTTCGGTGATCACGAGGCTGCCCGACTGAACCCAGACGAGCTGACGGATGTGCGCGTAGGAGGAAACGGGCAGCGTCACGCGCTGCGTCGCCGGCAGCTCGACCCGGATGAGTTCGACGGGATGATCGGGACGGCTGAAGATCTGCTTCCGCACATAGCCGGTCTCGGGATCGCGCCACACCGGCTGTGCATCGGCGCGCGAAACCCGATCGCCCCGACTTTCCGCGCGCAGCATCAGCCCGGCGAGCGTCAGGTCGAAGGCGCTGGCGAGCCGGACCAGCACCACCGCGGTCGGGCTGACCTCGGCGCGTTCGATCTTGCTGATCGTTGCCTTGGAGACACCCGAACGTTCGGCGACTTCAGCCAGCGACCAGCCGCGGCTGTCGCGTTCCAGCCTGAGACGCTGGGCGAGACGATGACTCACATCGTCCATTATAGTATCCATTTGTCTATTGTAATAGAAAAACTCCACCGCACGCAAGATCGTAAAATGGGTCTCCGAAACGGCTTGCGAGCGGAGCAGCCGCGCCTATGTCGGGGGTGACAATGCCGGGTGCGATCGTGTAACACCGCGCGACTTCACGAAAACCCTGCAAGTCCACGAGCCGGATGCCGGCCGCGCATGGCTTGTGACGGAAGGTAGAGATGCAGACTGTCGTCATCGTCATTCACCTCATGATCATCCTCGTGCTGATCGGCGCGGTTCTGCTGCAGAAATCGGAAGGCGGCGGCCTCGGCATGGGCGGAGGCGCCGGCTTCATGTCGAGCCGCGGCACCGCCAATCTCCTGACGCGCACGACAGCCATTCTCGCCGTCGGCTTCTTCGCCACGAGCTTACTGCTCTCCTGGCTCGCCGGCCTCGACCGCAAGCCGGCCTCGATCATCGACACGCAAGCACCGGCTTCGCAGTCGCAGCCGGGAGGCGCGACGCCGGTGGCGCCGCCAACATCCGGCGGCGTGCTGGATACCCTGAAGAAGGCGGATGAGCAGCAGAAACAGGCACCGGCAGCACCGCAGGCGCCACGCTCGCAATAAAGCAGACGGGCCATGCAGCAACGCGGCTAGTCTGGCGCGTCAGGAATACCCAATAGAGCGCTGATAGCGCTTCAGTTTCTCTTCTACCCACAGCCTCGCAAAAACTTCGCGGCGTGGGACGAATCGTTTTGGCGAATCGAGCAGGTGGCCTTAAAGGTAAAGTCCCATGGCGCGGTACATCTTCATCACCGGCGGCGTGGTTTCCTCGCTCGGAAAGGGTCTGGCATCGGCAGCATTGGGCGCCCTGCTTCAGGCCCGCGGCTACAAGGTCCGGCTTCGCAAGCTCGACCCTTATCTCAATCTCGATCCAGGCACGATGTCGCCTTATCAGCACGGCGAAGTCTTTGTGACGGATGACGGCGCCGAGACCGATCTCGATCTCGGCCATTACGAACGCTTCACGGGGCGGCCGGCGTCGAAGGCCGACAACATCACCACGGGGCGCATCTACCAGGACATCCTGACCAAGGAGCGGCGCGGCGATTATCTCGGCGCCACGATCCAGGTCGTGCCGCATGTCACCAACGCCATCAAGGAGTTCGTGCTGTCAGGCAATGACGAGTACGATTTCGTGCTGGTCGAGATCGGCGGCACGGTCGGCGACATCGAAGGGCTCCCGTTCTTCGAGGCGATCCGCCAGCTCAAGGCCGAGCTGCCGCGCGACCACGTGATCTACATTCACCTAACGCTGTTGCCCTACATCCCGAGCGCCGGCGAATTGAAGACCAAGCCGACGCAGCATTCGGTCAAGGAATTGCGCTCGATCGGCATCCAGCCGGATATCCTTTTGTGCCGCACCGATCGCGAGATACCGAGGGAAGAGCGGCGCAAGCTCGGGTTGTTCTGCAACGTGCGCGAAAGCGCCGTGATCGAGGCGCGCGACGTCGACAACATTTATGCGGTGCCCGAGGCCTATCACAAGGCCGGCCTCGACGACGAGGTGCTGGCGGCGTTCGGCATCGCGCCAAAGATCCCGCCGGCCTTGCAGAGCTGGCACACCATCAACGAGCGCGTCCGCAATCCCGAGGGCGACGTCACCATCGCCATTGTCGGCAAGTACACGGGCATGAAGGACGCCTATAAATCGTTGATCGAGGCGCTCTCCCATGGCGGCATCGCCAACAAGGTGAAGGTCAATCTGGACTGGATCGAGAGCGAGGTGTTCGAGAACGAGGACCCCGCGCCATTCCTCGAGCATGTCAATGGCATCCTGGTGCCGGGCGGCTTCGGCCAGCGCGGCGCGGAAGGAAAAATCAAGGCGGCGCAGTTCGCGCGCGAGCGTGACGTGCCCTATTTCGGCATCTGCTTCGGCATGCAGATGGCTGTCATCGAGGCCGCGCGCAATCTCGTCGGCATCGAGGAAGCCAACTCCACCGAGTTCGGCCCGACCAAGGAGCCGCTGGTCGGACTGATGACGGAATGGCTGCGCGGCAACGAGTTGGAGAAACGCTCCAACACCGGCGACCTCGGCGGCACCATGCGGCTCGGCGCCTATCCCGCGGTCCTCAAACGTGGCAGCCGTGTGTCGGAAGTCTATGGCGGCGCGACTGAGATTTCCGAGCGGCATCGCCACCGCTACGAGGTCAACACCACCTACAAGGACCGCCTCGAGCAGCATGGCCTGAAATTCTCGGGGCTGTCGCCCGACGGCGTGCTGCCGGAGATCGTCGAATATGAGGACCATCCCTGGTTCATCGGCGTGCAATTCCATCCCGAATTGAAGTCGCGACCGTTCGAGCCGCACCCGTTGTTTGCGTCCTTCATCCAGGCCGCAATCGAGCAAAGCCGACTGGTGTAAAGCTGGGCGGTCGCTGCTGTAGGGTAGGCAAAGGCGCGCTTGCGCCGTGCCCATTACCATTCAGTGCGATTGAAAATGGTGGGCACGCTGCGCTTTGCCCACCCTACGCATTCTTCATCCCGGCTTTGACGAAGGCGCGGTTTGTTGCGACAACACGTTCCCTTAATCGCAAGAACAAAACAAGGGGAATGTGTCGATGATCTACGAAATGCGCGTCTATCGCTGTTTGCCCGGCCGCCTGCCGGCGCTGATCAAGCGGTTCGATACCGTCACGCTGAAACTGTGGGAGAAGCACGGCATCAAGCAGGCCGGCTTCTTCACCACGCTGATCGGTGAATCCAATCAAGAGCTGACCTATTTCCTGGCCTGGGAGTCGCTCGCCGATCGCGAGAAGAAATGGACGGCATTCCAGAATGATCAGGAGTGGATCACGGCGCGTGCCAAGACCGAGGCAGACGGCCAGATCGTCGGCAATATCGTGAGCCAGCTTCTGGTGCCGACCAGCTTCTCCGCCGTGAAATAGGCCGCCACGCAACCCTGATATTCAAGCGCTAAATTGGGTTGATCCCTCCGGCGTTGACCTTATGGTCGCGCCGGACGAGGACTTAGCCTTGAACGCCAAAAGCACCGCAGCGCCCATTGTCAGTGTCGGCCACATCGGGGGCCAGGTCAGGTTCGGCAACAACCTGCCGCTCTCGATCATTGCCGGGCCGTGCGCGCTTGAAAGCCGCGCGCATGCGCTGGAAGTGGCCTCCGCGCTCAAGGAGATCGCGGGCCGGCTCAATATCGGGCTCGTCTACAAGACCTCGTTCGACAAGGCCAATCGTACCTCGGCGTCAGCCGGGCGGGGGCTCGGTCTCGAACAGTCGCTGCCGATCTTTGCGGAAATCCGCTCATCGCTCGGGCTGCCGGTGCTGACCGACATCCACGAAAATGCGCAATGCGCCGAGGTGGCGCAGGCCGTCGACGTGCTGCAGATCCCGGCCTTCCTGTGCCGTCAAACCGATCTACTTGTGGCGGCAGCCGCGACCGGCAAGGTCATCAACGTCAAGAAGGGGCAGTTCCTTGCGCCCTGGGACATGACCAATGTCGTCGCCAAGATCACCGGCGGCGGCAATCCGAATGTGCTGGTGACCGAGCGTGGTGCCTCCTTCGGTTACAACACGCTTGTATCCGATATGCGCGCGCTGCCGATCCTGGCGCGCACGACCGGCGCGCCCGTGATCTTCGATGCGACCCATTCGGTGCAGCAGCCGGGCGGCAAGGGCACAGCTTCCGGCGGCGAGCGCGAATTCGTGCCGGTGCTGGCGCGTGCCGCGGTCGCGGTCGGGGTCGCCGGCGTGTTCATCGAGACGCACCCCGATCCGGATCACGCGCCATCCGACGGGCCCAACATGGTGCCGCTCCGGGAGTTCGAAGGTCTGGTGCGAAGGCTGATGGCGTTCGACGCGCTCGCCAAAGCCAAGACTTGCTGATGCAAAAGGCGAACTGATGCATCAGACGGTCACGCGGCCGCACGATCACCGTCTGCCGCCGGCGCTCCATGTCGTCACGCTGGCGACCTTTTCGGCGAACCTGTCGGCCCGTGCGCTCGATCCGGTGCTGCCGCATGTCGCCGACGATTTCGGCATCACGATTGCGACCGCAGCGAGCTTCGCTGCGGTGTTCGCCTTCACTTTCGCCGCGATCCAGCCGCTGATCGGCGCGGCCGCGGATCTGCTCGGCAAGGCGCGGCTGATCATCTTCTGCCTGTTGATCCTGGGCGTTGCCAATATCGTCGGTTCGCTCGCGACCTCGTTTCCGCTGCTGTTCGTTTCGCGCATTCTGGCCGGCATTGGCTCCGGCGGCGTGTTTCCGGTCTCGCTCGGCCTGACCAGCGATCTCGTAGTTCCCGAGAAGCGGCAGATCGGGATCAGCCGCACGCTTGCGGGCTCCATGACCGGCAACCTGCTCGGCGCATCCTTTTCCGGCCTGATCGGCGATCTCCTGGGCTGGCGCGGCGTGCTGGCGATCCTTGGCGGGCTGGTGGTCGTCGCGGCGATCGCGGTCGCCGCAGGTTTTCGCGGCGCGGCGCTCAAGCATCCGCCGCGAACGAGCCTCGGCGCGCTCAAGCACGGCTACCGCACCATCTTCACCAACCCCAACGCGCGCGTCTGCTATCCCGCGGTCTTCGTCGAAGGCTGTTGCGTGCTCGGCCTGTTTCCGTTCATCGCCTCGTTCCTGTTCGACCTCGGCGAGACCTCGCTCTCGGTCGTGGGCATCGTGATCGCCGGATTTGCGATCGGCGGGTTGTTCTACACGATGACCGTCTCGCGCTTCCTGCCGGTGATCGGAATGAGGGGCATGATGATGGCGGGCGCGACGCTGGTTGGATTGCAACTCATTGCCACCGCCTTCGGTCCGGCCTGGAAGCTGCAGTTCCTGTGCATGCTGATGATGGGGTGGGGCTTCTACATGATCCACGGCTGCCTGCAGGTGTTTGCGAGCGAGCTGTCGGTGGAGGCGCGTGCGACTGCGCTATCGCTGCATTCCTTCTTCTTTTTCATGGGACAGACGGTCGGGCCGCTCGCATACGGTTTCGGCCTGGAGCAGGGCGGCAAGATGACGACGCTGGTGACGGCAGCGGCCTGCATGATGGCGCTCGGGCTGGTCTGTGCCGGCCTGCTGCGGCAACGCGCGCCGGCGGATGCGGCCGCGCGGCGCGATGTCGAGCTTTAGCTGACGCCGGCGCCGGAGGCCGTCGCGCAATAGTCGCGCCAGAACTGCCGATAGCCGGCCTCGACGCGCTGCGTGTAGATCGCGACGTTTCCGGCCGGCGAATTTGCGATCCTGGCGGGAAGCTCCGCCCGCAGCTTCTCCAGATGCGTGGGCATGGCTGCAAATTTCTGCGCGATCGCGACATAGCCGTCGTCATCGCCGGCGACCCAGTCGTCGAGACCGATCGCCTTCAGGATGGCTCCGCCCGCGCGCGACGATGCGCCGTTGCCGAGCTTGGCCACGACGGGAACGCCCATGTAGAGTGACTCCCAGGTCGAGATGCCGCCGTTCTGCGGAAACGGATCGAGCGAAATATCGACGTGCTCGAAGGCCTTCAGATGCTCGCGGCGCTCGCTTGAGCCCATGCAAATGACGCTCTCTTGCGGAACGCCCTGCGCCACGAAACGGCCGACCAGAGCATCCCTCAAGAAGGCTTCGTCCAGCGCAAGATGCTTCACGACGATCTTCGATCCTGTCACGCTGCGCAGCAATTTCGACCAGAGCGCCAGCGCTTCGTCGGATATCTTGTCGATCCGGTTGAACACGCCGAAGGTGACGAACCCGTTGCGGAGCATGGGAGGCGCGGAAGGCTCGAGGTCCGTTATCGGCTCCATCGTGATCACGGCCGGCAAATCATGCACGCGCTCGGCAAACAGATGCCGGACGTTTTCGGGAATGATCACGGGGTCAGCGAGAAAATAATCCATGGTCGCAAGGCCCGTGCCCGTGCCGCTGCCCCAGGCCGTGACCTGAATGGGCGCGGGCTTGCGCGCGAACACGCCGATGCGATTGCCGGTCGTATAGCCGGAAAGGTCGACCAGGATATCGACGCCATCGGCCTGAATGCGATCGGCCAGCTCGTCATCGGAAAGCGTCGCGGCGTCGACCCAGACATCCGCCGCCGACTGGAAGACAGCGGTCAGCGAATCCTGCTTCGGCGAGCAGGAGTAGCAGTTGACCTGGAAGCTCGCCTTGTCGTGGGATCGCAGCACCGGCAGGAAGGCGAATGCCGCCGAATGCGTCCTGAAGTCGGACGACACATATCCGACGACGATGCGCTTTTCCGGATCGAGCGGGCGAGGCGCAAGCTTGCGCCTTGGGAATTTGGAGCCGATCGCGTCCCACCAGTATTTTCGCGTCGCCTGTTGCGCGGCGAAATCCGCGTCGGCAAGAAAATCCAGATAGAAGATCTTCTTTGTGATCGCCTCATCGCAATCCGGCCTGATCTCCAGCGCCCGATCGAAATGCTGGATCGCGGCGGCCGTGTCTCCGAGCCTTCCGAAACAGGCGCCTAGCAGGGTAAGGCCGATCTCGGAAACCGGATTTTGCTCCAGCACCTTGTTGCAGGCGACAATCGCCTGCGCCACGCTGCCGGTGAGCATGCTGACCTGCGCCTTCCCCCGCCACGCCAACTCGAGGGTAGGCTCAAGGGCGGCCGCGGCGTCAAAATCGGCTTCCGCCTCTTTCGTCCTTCCCGACTGCAGATAGAGCCGTCCGCGGTGGGCCAGCAGCTCCGCCATGTCGGGTCTGATTGAAAGCGCCGCATTGAATGCCGCTTCCGCCACGGCGAAGTGCCGAAGCTCGAGGTGAGCGAGACCCTTGCCGACCATGGCTTCGAAATGGCGCGGCTGAAGCGCCAGCGCCATCTCCGAGCTCATGATGGCCGCTTCGTAGCGCTTGAGCATCATCTCTGCCACGCCGCGATTGCAGCAGGATTCGACATCGCCGGGGTTTAGCTGGATGGCGCGCGTGAAAGCCGCGATCGCAGGCTCCGCCAGCTCCAGGCGAAACAGGGCATTGCCCAGGTTTCTTAGGGCCGTCGGAAAGTCCGGCTTCAGGACGATGGCCCTCTCGTAGCGGGCGCGGGCTTCCTCGTAGCGCTTGAGGTTGAACAGCGCAAAACCGAGGTTGGAATGAGCATCGGCCGATGACGGGTCAAGGATAACCGCGCGCTCCAGGATCCGCTTCGCGTCCTCGAATCGCTCGCATTCGAGAATTGAGACGCCGAGCAGATGCATGGCGTCAAAATAATTGGGCTGGTCGCGCAAAGCGCGCCGGCAAAGCGACTGAGCGTCCGCATGCCTGCCCTCACGATAGGCCGCGAATGCCGCCAGCAACGCCTCCGCCTGCTTCCTGAGCTTCTTCTGCAGCTTCGCGTTCGGAACGGCGCCCGAGCCGGCGGTGGTTTGCAAGGCCTCTTCTCCAGCGAATCTCGCCAAAGATTCTAGCACAGGCGAGTGGGACCGCTAGCGATCGGCGGCCGGGGATCGAACCGTCGCTCCGTCAGGTCGGCTAACCCCGGCCGCGATAGGGCGCGACACCCTGATCCGGAACCCAGAGGCCTTTGGGCAAGCGGCCGGTCTGCCAGAACACGTCGATCGGAATGCCGCCGCGCGGATACCAGTAACCGCCGATGCGCAGCCATTTCGGCCCGATCTCGCTCTCGATCCGCTTGCCGATCATCACGGTGCAGTCCTCGTGGAACGCGCCGTGATTGCGGAAGCTTGCGACGTAGAGTTTCAGCGATTTCGACTCAAGCAGCCACCGGTGGGGCGCATAGTCGATGACCAGATGCGCGAAATCGGGCTGACCCGTGATCGGGCAGATTGAGGTGAACTCCGGCACGGTGAAGCGCACCAGGTAATCGGTGTCGGCTTGCGGATTGGGAACGCGGTCGATCTGCGCGGCTTCGGGCGTCGCCGGCCATTCGACGGCGCGGCCAAGTTGAAGCTCGGCTTTCCTGGCGGATTTGTCGGGCTTTCGGGGCATCGAGTTCTCCATGTTGTCCTCTTACCCAATCATATCAGTCACGTCGATCCGCTTCGTGCAGCGCAGCAAGGCGATCTGGCCGCCGGGAAATGCTCTCTAGGCCGTAGGTTGAAAGACAGGCCCTCTACAATGACTGGTAAAAAGGAGGCATGCTTGCCGGACAACACGCCCGTCGGGCACGACGGCCAAAAAAACAGGGGACGAAACACATGACCACAGATGCATCGGCAAAGATGCGCGCGGCCAAAATTCTGGCCCGCCTTGATCGACTTCCAGGCACGCCACAAGTGTGGCGGCTGATCGCGCTGCTCTCGCTTGGCGGCATGTTCGAACTCTATGATCTCTTCATGACGGCCTATGTCGTTCCCGGCCTCGTCAAGGCCGGGTTGCTCAAGGACGTGGCCGTTGGAATCTTCGCGGGACCCGCATTGTTCGTCGCCGCGACCTTCACCGGTCTGTTCATCGGCACGATGTTCTTCGGCTATGTCGCCGACAAATATGGGCGGCGGACGATCTTCACCTATTCGATGCTGTGGTACAGCGCCGCGACATTGGTGATGGCATTTCAGACCAGCGGACTTGGAGTGAGCCTTTGGCGATTGATCGCCGGCATCGGTATCGGCGTGGAGCTGGTCACGATCGACACCTATCTGTCGGAGCTGGTGCCAAAGGCCATTCGCGGTCGCGCCTTCGCCTTCAACCAGGGGGTCCAGTTCTCGGTCGTTCCGGTCGTGGCGTTCGTCGCCTTCCTCCTGGTCCCGATCAGTCCCTTGGGAATCGACGGCTGGCGATGGGTGGTCTTGATCGGCGCGACGGGGGCGCTGGCGGTGTGGGTCATCCGCCGCGCGCTGCCGGAGAGCCCGCGCTGGCTCATCAATCAGGGTCGGCTCGATGAGGCCGATGCCGTGACGTCGGCGATCGAGACCAAGGTGATGGCCGATCTCGGCGGCAAGGCCTTGCCGGCGCCGACGGATCATGCCGTGGAAGATCTCCGGCCCGTCGGCCGCCTGTCCGAGGTTTTCGAGCCGCGCTATCGCAGCCGCACCGTGATGTTGATGGTCTTCCAGTTCTTCCAGACCTTCGGCTTCTACGGCTTTGCCGCCTGGGTGCCGACGCTGATCACCCAGCAGACCGGGATCAACCTCCACGCGAGCCTGCTCTATTCCTTCATCATCGCCATCGCCAATCCCTTCGGTCCGCTGCTTGCGATGAGCTTTGCGGACAAGTTCGAGCGGAAATGGCAAGTGGTGGGCGCGGCCTGCTGCATCGGGATCTTCGGCATGCTGTTTTCCTATCAGAGCACCATGGCGCTGCTGATCCTGTTCGGCGTGCTGATCACGCTGTCGAACAACGTGCTGTCCTACTCGTTCCACAACTACCAGGCCGAGCTGTACCCCGCGCGCGTGCGTGCCCGCGCGGTCGGATTCACTTACTCGCTCAGCCGGATCAGCGCCGTGTTTGCGAGCTTCATCATCGGCTTCTTCCTTCAGACGGCAGGCACCAAGGGCGTGTTCGGCTTGATCGCGGTCGCCATGCTGATCGTGGTCATCTCGATCGGCGGGTGGGGGCCGCGCACGCTCGATCTTGAGCTCGAGGAGATATCGCGGTAGCCGAAGCTGATGGTCCCGGGCTAGCCTTCTCGCTCCGGGACCGGAGGTGAAGCGGATGACCGCAGACCGAAGCTCAAGCGTACGCGTCCTCGTGCCGGCGGGCGTGCTCGGGTGGGGCATCCGCGCCGATGAGATCGAGCTGGGCCTGAAGCAGGCGCCGCATGCGATCGCCGTCGACGCCGGTTCGACCGACAGCGGTCCGGCCTATCTCGCGACGGGGCGGACCAAATATGGACGTGGGTCGATCAAGCGCGATCTCTCCATCCTGATGGACGCGCGCCGGCGCGCCGGCATCCCGCTCCTGATCGGCTCCTGCGGGACGTCCGGTTGCGACATGGCCGTCGATCAGACGCTCGAGGTCGCCCTCGAAATCGCGCGCGAGCAGGGGGACGCGCCGAGGATCGCGGTCATCTATTCCGAGCAGAGCGCGAGCGATCTGAAGGCCCGCAACGCCGCGGGCAAGGTGACGCCGCTCGCGCCCGCCGGTCCGCTCAGCGACACCAGCCTCGATGCCTGCACGCACATTGTCGCGCTGCTGGGACCGGAGCCGTACATGGAAGCAATCAAGTCCGGTGCCGATATCGTTCTCGGCGGGCGCACCACCGACACCGCGGTGCTGGCCGCAGTCCCATTGATGCATGGTGCCGACGTGGCGGCATCCTGGCATGCGGCCAAGATCGCCGAATGCGGCGGGCTTTGCACGCTCAATCCGACCAGCCCCGGCGTGATGATGAGCGTCGACGGAGCCGGCTTCACCATCGAGCCGCTGTCACCACAAAATCGCTGCACCCCGGAAACCGTGTCAGCGCATATGCTGTACGAGAACAGCGATCCATTTCGGCTGGTCGAGCCGGGCGGCGTGCTCGATGTCATGGACGCGCGCTATGTCGCCAGCGACGACAGGTGCGTTCGCGTCACGGGATCGCGGTGGGAGCCCAAGCCCTATACCATGAAGCTGGAGGGAGCGGGCGGCGGTCCGTTCCAGACCATCATGCTGGTGGGAATCGAGGATCCCGACGTGCTGGCGGACGTGGATTCCTTCATCGCGCGTATGGAGCGGAGCCTGCGCGAGCGCATCACGCGCACCATGGGCCCGGACACGAATATCGATATCTCGCTTCGTCCCTATGGCTGGAATGCCGTGTCGGGACGCACGCCATCGGAGGCAACTCCTCCGCCGCGCGAGATCGGATTGATGTTTGTCGCGACCGCCTCGACCCAGGCGATGGCGACTGAAGCGGCGCGCGTATGCAATCCGCTATTCTTCCATTTTCCGGTTCGCGAGGGAAACGAGTTGCCGAGTTACGCGTTTCCGTTCTCGCCGGCAGAGATCGAGCGGGGGCAGGTCTTCGAGTTTCACCTGAACCATGTGGTGCATATCTCGTCCCCTCTTGAGCTCGCGCGCACGCGCTGGGTCGATGTTTCGCCTGCGCTAAAGACCGTCGCCCATGCCTAGGCTCAAGGACGTCTGCCGTTACGTCCGCTCCAAGAACGCCGGCCCGTTCTGGGTCACGGTTGATCTGTTTTTCGACAGCGCCGATACTTACGCGCAGTATCACGGCGATCCCGCGATCTCGGCGGAAAGCATTGCCGCGATCTACGGCGTCGATAAAGCCGACGTGAAGCGCTTCGAGGTCAAGTCGCTGAACATGGTCAAGATTTCATACCCGCGCACGACACCCCAGGGCGGGGTGCTGGAGCGCGACATGCATAGCGGCCAGCAATTCGTGCCGCTCCTGGAACTGCAGCTTCGTCGAAATCAATAGCGCCCCCGCGGCGCAATCATCGGGTACACGCATCTTCGCCGCCTCGCAGCCTTTCCTGCTCCGCTGCGTTGCGGTAGAAGCGGCGCCGACCGCCCAATCCCGTTTTCAAAGAAGAGGCACTCATGACCGCCATCGTCGACATCATCGGCCGCGAAATCCTGGACAGCCGCGGCAACCCCACCGTGGAAGTCGACGTGGTGCTGGAGGACGGCTCGGTCGGCCGCGCGGCGGTGCCGTCGGGCGCCTCGACTGGCGCGCACGAGGCGGTGGAACTGCGCGACGGCGACAAGGGCCGCTATCTCGGCAAGGGAGTGCGCAAGGCGGTCGAGGCCGTCAACGGCGAGATTTTCGAAGCGCTTGCGGATGCCGCGGTCGAGGAGCAGGTCCGGATCGACCAGACCATGATCGATCTCGACGGCACGCCGAACAAGAGCCGGCTCGGCGCCAACGCCATCCTCGGCGTGTCGCTGGCCTGTGCCAAGGCGGCCGCCGAATCCTTCGACATGCCGCTCTATCGCTATATCGGCGGCACCTCGGCGCGGACGCTGCCGGTGCCGATGATGAACATCGTCAATGGCGGCGTGCATGCCGACAATCCGATCGACTTCCAGGAGTTCATGATCCTGCCGGTCGGGGCTGCGACCTTCGCCGACGCGCTGCGCTGTGGCTCGGAAATCTTCCACACCTTGCGCAGCGAATTGAAGAAGGCCGGCCACAACACCAATGTCGGCGACGAGGGCGGCTTTGCGCCGAACCTGCCGTCGGCCGATGCTGCGCTCGACTTCGTGATGAGCGCGATCGGCAAGGCCGGCTACAAGGCGGGTGGCGACGTCATGCTCGGGCTCGACTGCGCCGCGACCGAGTTCTTCAAGGACGGCAATTACGTCTATGGTGGTGAGAACAAGACCCGCTCCCGCTCCGAGCAGGCGAAATATCTCGCCGACCTCGCCTCGCGCTATCCGATCGTGAGCATCGAGGACGGCATGTCCGAGGATGACATGGAAGGCTGGAAGGAGCTGACCGACCTGATCGGCGCCAAGTGCCAGCTCGTCGGCGATGATCTCTTTGTCACCAACGTCAAACGCCTCTCCGACGGCATCAAGAACGGCCGCGCCAATTCGATCCTGGTCAAGGTCAACCAGATCGGCACTCTGACCGAGACGCTGGCCGCGATCGAGATGGCCTACAAGGCCGGCTACACCGCCGTGATGTCGCATCGCTCCGGCGAAACCGAGGATTCCACCATCGCCGACCTTGCGGTTGCCACCAATTGCGGCCAGATCAAAACCGGCTCGCTGGCGCGCTCCGATCGCACCGCCAAGTACAATCAGTTGCTGCGCATCGAGCAGCAGCTGGGCAAGCAAGCGAAATATGCGGGGAAGGGCGCGCTGAAGGCTCTGGCCTAGCGCATGATCCGGAAAAACCTGCCCCGCACTTGATGCGGGGTGGGAACCGGTTTTCCGGGAGGATCATGCGCCACCAATAAAGCCAGAGCGCCATTGCGCTCTAGCGATCAGCGATGGCAACGAGCGACAACAGCTAAATCGGGAGGAATGTCATGAGTGACGGCAAAAACGGCCTGCAGCTGCGTTCGCTGATCAAGAAGAGCGGCGAACTTGAGCTTTCGCTGCTGAACGTGCCGACGCTGGAACCAGGGCCGGACGAAGTGGTGGTGCGCGTCGAAGCCACACCGATCAACCCGAGCGATCTCGGTCTATTGACCGGCGCAGCCGACCTCGCCACGGCGAAGGCTTCGGGCACCAGTCAGTCGCCCGTCATCACCGCCAAGGTCCCGGAAGCCGGCATGAAGGCAATGACCGGCCGGCTCGGTGAGTCCATGCCGGTCGGCAATGAAGGCGCGGGCGTGGTGGTCAAGGCCGGCTCCTCCGATGCCGCCAAGGCGCTGATGGGCAAGACCGTCTCCATGATCGGCGGCGCGATGTACGCGCAGTACCGCACCCTGCGGGTCAACGAGTGCATGCCGCTGCCGGCGGGCACGAGCGCTGCCGAGGGCGCCTCCTGGTTCGTCAATCCGCTGACCGCGCTCGGCATGACCGAGACCATGCGCCGCGAGGGCCACAAGGCACTGGTTCATACCGCCGCTGCCTCCAACCTCGGGCAGATGCTGAACAAGATCTGCCTGAAGGACGGCATCGGGCTCGTCAACATCGTGCGTAGCCAGGAGCAAGCCGAAATCCTGCGCAAGATCGGCGCCAGGCATGTGGTGGATTCTTCGACGGCGGGCTTCATGGACGACCTGACCAATGCGCTGGCGGAGACCGGCGCCACCATCGCCTTCGATGCGATCGGCGGCGGCAGGCTGGCGGGCCAGATCCTGACCGCGATGGAAGCGGCGATCAACAAGACCGCCAAGGCCTACAGCCGCTATGGCTCCAGCGTGCACAAGCAGGTCTATATCTACGGCAGCCTCGATACCCGGCCGGTCGAGATCAACCGGGCTTTCGGTATGGCCTGGGGCGTCGGCGGTTGGCTGTTGACCCCGTTCCTGATGAAGATCGGACCGGTCGACGGCCACAAGCTCCGGCAACGGGTGATCGGCGAACTCAAGACCACCTTCGCCAGCCACTACACCAAGGTGGTGTCGCTGCAAGAGGCTTTGGACCTGTCCAATCTCGCTGTCTACGCCAAGCGCGCGACCGGCGAGAAATTCCTGATCAACCCGAACAAGGGTGGATGAACGGCGGCTTCCCGGGGTTTCCCGACCGAAGGACGCTTGTCTTCTCCCGATGAAGGGAGGACATCCGCGGCCTCAACAACGGCGGGAAAGCCGCTGACGGTCATACCCTAGGGAGAACATTGATGACTGATCTCAATCGTCGCCAGCTTCTGGCGGGTGCAGCGTTGGCTGGCGCAGCCAGCGCCTTGTCGCCACTTGGCATTCCCGCCGCAAAAGCAAGCGCACCGGCGGCCGGCGCGCAGGCCGCGGGCTTCTATCGCTACAAGGTCGGCGATTACGAATGCACCTCGATCAACGACGGGGCGCGCACATTCCCCATGCCCGACAAGCTCGTCGTCAATGTCACCAAAGAGGAGGCGCTGGCTGCCGCCGAGGCCGCCTATATGCCGAAGGGCATGGTCACCATCCCCTTCAACCCGCAGCTCATCAATACCGGGAAGAAGCTGATCCTGTTCGACGCCGGCAATGGCATTGTGAATTTTGAGCCGAGCAAGGGCGCGGTTGGACGCACGTTGCAGAATCTCGCCGCGGCCGGTGTCGATCCCAAGAGCATCGATGCCGTGGTGATGACGCATCTGCATCCCGACCACACCAATGGCATCCGCGCCGCCGACGGGTCGATGGCATTCCCGAACGCTGAAATCATGGTGCCGGCGAAGGATTGGGAATTCTGGATGAGCGACGAGAACGCCGCCAAGGCTCAGTCCAACGAGATGATGAAGAATTACTTCGCCAATGTCCGGAAGATTTACGCCGGCATCGAGTCCAAGGTGACGAAATACGATTGGGGCAATGAAGTCGCGCCCGGCATCACCTCGATCGGAACGCCCGGACATACTCCGGGCCACACCTCGTTCGCCGTGGCTTCCGGCAATTCGAAGGTCCTGATCCAGGCCGACGTCACCAATATCCCCGAACTCTTCCTGCGCAATCCCGATTGGCACGTCGCCTTCGACGTCGACGGCGATCTGGCGCAGCAGACGCGTCACAAATTCTACGACATGGCGGCGGCGGAGAAGGCGACGGTGGTGGGCTTCCACTTCACCTTCCCCTCGATCGGTCATGTCGAGAAAGACGGCAAGGGCTATCGGTTGATCCCATCGGCCTGGAATCCGACCATCTGATTTCAACCGGCGGATTGGCGCGACGGGCTGCCCGAGGAGGGCGGCCCGTTTTGCATCGGCCCATTTCCACGAACGCAGCATTTCCAAAATCGTGCGATGCATGCACTTGCATGCTCTTCGCAATCTGGTCTATGTGGGGGAGGGCCGTCTCGGCTTTTCGCTCACAAGGATTTCCCATGTCAACGCATCACATCGTCACCATCGCCGGCAGCCTGCGCAAGGAGAGCTTTTCGCTGAAGATCGCCAATGCGCTCGCAAAACTCGCGCCGGCGTCGCTGAAGCTCGAGGTGGTGACGCCGCACGGCATTTCCTTCTTCAGCCAGGATCTCGAAGGAACGCCGCCCGCGGACTGGGTCGCCTTCCGCGAGAAGCTGCAGAAGTCGAACGGCGTGCTGTTCGTGACGCCGGAATATAACCGCGCGATCCCTGGCGTCTTGAAGAACGCCATCGACGTCGGCTCGCGCCCTTATGGCAAGAGCTCGTTCATGGGCAAGCCCGTCGGCATCATCTCCAATTCGCCGGGGCCGCTCGGCGGTGTCAACGCGGCCAAGAGCTTGCAGAACATCCTGCCGGGTATTTCCGGCCCGATCATGGGCCAGCCGGAAACCTATCTCACCGCGGTCGGCGACGCCTTCAACGAGAAGGGCGAGCTAGTCAAGGAGTCGCTCCAGAAGGTGCTCGAGCAGTTTCTGGCGGCCTTCGCTGCCTGGGTCGAGAAGCAGAATCGCTGACCCTGGCGCATGATCCGGAAAAGTGTGCAGCGGTTTTCCGAAAAGCATGCCCTCGGGCTTGACCCGAGGGATCGTGCGCAAACAAGAATCTAGAGCGCGATGACGATTTTCATCCTGATCTCATCGCGCTCGAGCGGCGAGGGCGCTTAGGCGAGCCTCTCGCCATCGAGCGAACGGCGCACGTCGACGGCTGCATTGCCGATTCTTTGGCCTGAGGGCAGCTCAAACCTGAAGGCGTGATAGCCACGGCCTATCCCGGCTGCCGCGAGGTCCTCGCGGAAGCGGTTCGCGAGCGCCTGCCCGGCGCAACGGCCGCCGATGAAGATGTCAAGGCAGACCGGCGCTTCCGGCTCGTTGTCGTTCTGCGCCCAGCCCTCGATCGCATCCGCGGCGATCGCGTCGACAGAGCCGCGCACGGCGCCGGGCGAGGTGGCCGAGGCCAACAGCAGCCCTGCGCGTTGCGCGATCGCCTGCCGCACGGCTTCGACCAAGTAGCCGGTATCGAGCCGTGGCACGCAATAGTGCTTGTTGCCGGCCGCATCGGGATAGAGCACATAAAATTCTTGCGCGTTGTGGAACATGCCGCGGCTGTCGTCGTCGATGAAGGATTCCGACATGGCGCCTTCGGCGATGATCACGTCGTGCGTGTCGAGCTCGATGTGAAAATATTCGATCGTCTCGATGCTTTCGGCCTGCACGATGGTGGCGCCGTTGACGAGGTCCTTGGCCTCGATCAGCACGCCGTCACGGCAGGCCGCATCGGCCGCAGGGAAGTCGCCTTGGAAATACATCGCGTGATGCGGTGAGATCCAGAGATCGCGCCGCGGCATGTTTTCCCCGAGCGCGTCGGCCTTGATGCAGACCGGCAGGATATCCTTGCGGCCGAGCACGAAGCGTCCGGAATAGCCGCGCCGGCCGATCCATTTGATCGGCCGCAGCATGCCGGACCTGGTCATCACGAGATCGCCGATCTCAAGTTTCTCGACCGGCACTTCCCCGCGCTCGGCCAGGATCAGCGTGCCGGGGCAATAGCAAGGCGTCGTGTTCTCGACGATATCGGTGCCGGCGGTGGGATCGGCGAAGAGGTGAAAGAAATCGCCGGCAAAATCCTGCGTCGGATCGAGCTGCAGGGTGTGGGTCACGCCGTTCTCGGTCACGTCGAGCACGTTGTTGGCGACGAGATCGGCGCTGCCGTTCGGATCATCGGCGATGTCGGAAAGTACGATGCGGTCGCCGCTCGCGAAGCCGGAGATCGTCCCTTTCATGCCGGGCGTGTCGTCCAGCTCGAGCGTGCCGCCGGCGCCGGTAAAATCGATCGTCTCGTCCGCGGTCACCGCGCCGTGCACGGCGTAGGTGTAGCCGTCCTGAACGATCAGCGGGCCGGTGCCGCTGAGATCGGACACGTCGATCTGCGCCACGCCGATGGTCCCAAGGCCCGCAACCTCGGAGGAAGTCAGCGCCTCGATTTTTGCCGCCGTGTCGGAAACAATAACGGTTTCATTCGGAGGCAGAGTTGGCGGATTGGCCTCATAGCTGACCGCTTCCGCCGCGGTGAGGGCGGCGATGAACGGCGTATTGCCCAAAGCGGTGATCTGATCGTTGTTGGGATCGCTGCCCTGCAGGAAGGCAATCGCGCCGTCGACGATGAACTCGCTGACGCCGATCGACAAGGCCTGGGTGATCTCCGGCGCGGTGAGCGATTCAATGTCGAAGGCGCTGTCGATGACGACATAGGAATCTCCCGCTGGCGGATCGACGCTGCCCGGATTGATCTGATCGAGCGTGAGATTCATCATCAGCTGCCCGGCGCTGAGGATGATGTCGCTCGAGGTAAGCGGGATCGGCGAGAGCGGGGGAGTGGCGAAATTGTAGCCCAGCACATTCATCAACGTCGCATCGGTCGCCGTGAATGGATTGACGCCGCCGCCATCGCTTTCGTCGTCGAAGGAGTCCGGTGTGTGCACCAGCGTGCCGTTCACGGTGGTTCCCGACCAATCGCCGAGATCGCCGTTGTCACCGGTCTTGTAATTGTTGAAATCCGCGAGATCGGTCGCGCCGTCGTCAATGGAGAAATAGGATGGATCGTTGTGCGGCCTAAGCGCCCGCGTATCATCACCGCTGAAGCGGTAGAGGTCCATGAGCGAATACTGGTTAGTGAAAGTTTCGTTGGTGGAATCGCCCATGAACGATCCGCGGCCTAAAATCTCGGTGAGCTCGTGCTCGACGGTGCCGAGGAAATCCCACTCGCCGGAGACCGGTGTTTGATTGGGATCGGCGCTGTAGTTCCAGGAGGTGTCGGACGAAAAGCCGACGTAACCGTCTGGGTTGGCGTCGGAGCTGGCCCCGGCATTGGCAAAGCCGAGCGTCTCGGCTTGCGCCTGAGAGAGATAGTACGTCCCGTTGGTCGGACTGGTCGCGGGCAGAGTCGAAAGGGCCTGAAGCTGCGCCGGCGATGTCGCGTCGGAGGTGAGCTGTGATACCAGGTCCGAATAGGACTCCTGCGGCGCGCTGTCGTAGGAGCTCTCGCCGAGATCGTCGGAGCCGAGCGCTGAGCCGTCCACCTCGCCAAATCCGACGTGAAAATGCAGCGTGACCGGCGAGGAATAGGTATCCGCAAGCAACTGAAATGCTTCGTCGACATCGATCTTGAACGCGGCCGGCGCCGAAGCCACCGAGGAATCCCAGGTGATGTCGAATGTCATGCCGCGGCCGGCGATGACGGTGGTGCCGTCGTTCTGGCCCGGATTGGCCCCGGGGGCGACGATCGCAATTCCAGCCCTGCTCAGCGCATTGATCTGATTGGTGGTGAATACGGGCGGCGCATTCGTGCCTGCGATCTCGGTGACCGCGCTGGTGCCGCTGTCCTTGCCTGCCGCTGTCGCCGTGTCGACCGCCTTGCCGAGATCGGAAATCTGACGTGGGGTCAGCGTTTCCAGATTGGCAGCGGTATCGACCACGATCAGGTTCTCGCCTGGCGGCACCAGCGTCGGTCCTCCGCTCATGTTGTATTGCACGTCGAGTGAGATCGCCCCGGAGACGCTGACATGGGCATCGATCGTGATGCCAGCGCTCTGGAGGGCGGCCTGTTCCGGTCCGCCGGGCGTGAAGGTGACCGGGCCGTCGGTCGAAACGATCGTCGTGACACTGAGCAGCGACGAGAAGTTCGAAATGTCGGTCGCGGTCAGCGTGTCGATGTTTCCGGACGTATCGATAATGTCGAAGACTGTCCCCGCTGGAATCTGGGAAGGATTCTGTTCGTAGCTGCGGGCTTGGGCGACAGTGATCGAAGTGGCCATGGCCAAGTTCCTTTCGCCACCTCTCTTCTGCGCAGCGGCGTGCTCGAACAAGCCCCGCCGGCCCGCCGAGAGGATGGCCGCCTTTCACAAAACCTAGAGTCGCCCCGAGTCAGTTTCTCAATCCGGGGAGCCTAAGGCAAGCACTGCCCCGCGCGCCTGCCGGCGCGACGGTAGATAAATTTCTCTTGATTATGAATTGCTTGTGGGGCAGGCGCGGCAGCGCCGCTGACGCCGACGGGCGATTAGCGGTCCGTTAACCGAGCCGTCGCATGTTCAGCCATGGTCAGCCGTTCGCGCCTCAAAGCCTTCCTGACGGGGCTCGCCCTCTACACGATGGCGGCCGCCATGATCGGCTATTTCGGGGTCAACGCGTATACCGGCAAATACGGCCTCAATGCGCGGCAGGAGCTGGATCAGGAAATCATCGCACTCACCTCGGAGCTCGCGCGTCTAAAGCGCGAGCGGGCCGAGGGCGAGCAGCGCGTCTCGTTGCTTCGCTCGGACAGGGTCGACCCCGACATGCTGGACGAGCGCGCGCGCTATCAGCTCGACTATGCCAATCCGCACGATCTGGTACGCATGATCCCACCGCCCGCGCAGCCCGATTCCAAAAATTGACTAATTCGATTTCGAAAGTTTCGTGCGATCTCGAAATAGTTTCGTGTCGCGTTGCACTGCGGCATAGTTGACCTTCCGGTGCATTACGCAATCCTTTGACGCGCCATTGAGTTGGGCTAGAGAGAGCGTTCTCAACCCCCTCAATCAGCCGGATTTGCCATGGCCGCCTCACCCAAGAAAACCGACACCAAAGAAAAGGGGTCGGATAAGGAACAAGGCAAGACCAACGGCTCGTCGCCGCCGGAATTCACCAAGGAGCAGGAACTCCAGGCGCTGCGCCACATGCTGCTGATACGCCGCTTCGAGGAGAAGGCCGGCCAGCTTTACGGCATGGGCGCGATCGGCGGCTTCTGCCATCTTTATATCGGCCAGGAAGCCGTGGTGGTCGGCATGCAGATGACCCTGAAGAGGGGGGACGAGGTCATAACGGGATACCGGGATCACGGACACATGCTCGCCAGCGGCATGGATCCCAAGGGCGTCATGGCCGAGCTGACCGGCCGCCGCGGCGGCTACTCCAAGGGCAAGGGCGGCTCGATGCACATGTTCAGCAAGGCCGAGAACTTCTACGGCGGGCATGGCATCGTGGCCGCGCAGGTTTCGCTCGGCACCGGGCTCGCCTTTGCCAATCGCTATCGCGGCAACGACTCGGTGAGCCTGACCTATTTCGGCGACGGCGCCGCCAACCAGGGCCAGGTCTATGAAAGCTTCAACATGGCCGAGCTGTGGAAGCTGCCGGTGGTCTACATCATCGAGAACAATCGCTACGCCATGGGTACGTCGGTGGCGCGCTCCTCGGCCCAGACCGATTTTTCCAAGCGCGGTGCGTCTTTCAACATCCCCGGCGAGCAGGTGGATGGCATGGACGTGCGTGCGGTCAAGGCGGCCGGTGACAAGGCGACCGCCTGGTGCCGCGCCGGCAAGGGGCCCTATATCCTGGAGATGCAGACCTACCGCTATCGCGGCCACTCGATGTCGGACCCGGCGAAATATCGAAGCCGCGAGGAGGTCGAGAAGGTCCGCCAAGACCAGGATCCGATCGAGCAGGTTCGCATCCGGCTTCTCGCCGCCAAGGTGAGCGAGCAGGAATTGAAGGGCATCGACGCAGAGGTGCGCGAGATCGTCAATGCGGCGGCGGATTTCGCCCAGCACGATCCCGAGCCCGATCCGTCCGAGCTTTACACCGACGTCTACCGCTAACGCAGGCGCAAGCTGCATTCGGAGTTACCATGCCCATTCAAGTGCTGATGCCTGCGCTGTCGCCCACCATGGAGAAGGGCAACCTCGCGAAATGGCTGAAAAAGGAAGGCGACACCATCAAGTCCGGTGACGTCATCGCCGAGATCGAGACCGACAAGGCGACGATGGAGGTCGAGGCGACCGATGAAGGCAAGCTCGGCAAGATCCTGATTCCGGAAGGCACTGCTGACGTCGCCGTCAACACGCCGATCGCGACCATTCTGGCCGATGGCGAGACGGCGGCCGATCTTGCCAAGGCACCCGCACCGGCGCCGGCCAGGCAGGAGAGGCCGGCCGAGGCTGCGCCGCCTGCGCAGGCCAAGGCTGAACCCGTCATGGAAGGCGGTGAGAAGAAAGCACCTGCCGCACCGCGGATTGTCGCCGAGCCGGATCCGGAAGTCCCCGCCGGCACCGAGATGATCACGCAGACCATCCGCGAAGCGCTGCGCGACGCGATGGCTGAGGAGATGCGGCGCGACGGCGATGTCTTCGTCATGGGCGAGGAGGTCGCCGAATACCAGGGCGCCTACAAGGTCACGCAGGGGCTGTTGCAGGAGTTCGGTGCCAGGCGCGTCATCGACACGCCGATCACCGAGCATGGCTTTGCCGGCGTCGGCGTCGGTGCGGCGATGGCGGGATTGAAGCCGATCGTCGAGTTCATGACGTTCAACTTCGCCATGCAGGCGATGGACCAGATCATCAACTCCGCGGCCAAGACGCTCTATATGTCCGGCGGCCAGATGGGTTGCTCGATCGTGTTCCGCGGCCCGAACGGCGCCGCCGCGCGCGTCGCCGCCCAGCACAGCCAGGACTATTCGGCCTGGTATTCGCAGGTCCCGGGATTGAAGGTGATCGCCCCGTTCTCGGCCGCCGACTACAAGGGCCTGCTCAAGGCCGCGATCCGCGATCCCAATCCGGTGATCTTCCTCGAGAACGAGGTGCTGTACGGCCACACCGGCGAGGTGCCAAAGCTTCCCGATTACGTGATCCCGATCGGCAAGGCCCGCGTGGCGCGCAAGGGCCAGCACGTGACCATCATCTCCTGGTCGAACGGCATGACCTATTCGCTCAAAGCCGCCGACGAGCTCGCCAAGGAAGGCATCGAGGCCGAGGTGATCGATCTGCGCACGCTGCGTCCGATGGACACCGAGACCATCGTGGCCTCCGTCAAGAAGACCGGCCGGGCGGTGTGCGTCGAGGAGGGCTGGCAGCAATCCGGCGTCGGCGCCGAGGTCGCAGCGCGCATCATGGAGCACGCCTTCGATTATCTCGATGCGCCGGTGGCGCGCGTCTCCGGCAAGGACGTGCCGATGCCCTATGCCGCGAACCTTGAAAAGCTCGCGCTTCCCTCCGTGGCCGAGGTGGTGGAAGCCGCCAAGGCCGTTTCATATCGGTGAAATCATGGCGGGCCCCAAGGAGCAGCCGCTGCCGCCTGACGTGATCGGCCGCGAGGACGCCACCGAGGTGCTGCGCGCTTTCGTGGTCGACGGCGGGCTTTCGATCGCGTTCCAGCGCGCCTTCGAGGAGCCGGAGATGTGGGGTCTCCTGCTCGTCGATATCGCGCGCCACGCCGCCCGCGCCTATGCGCGCGAGAGCGACATTACCGAAGAAGACGCGCTGGCCAGCATCGTCGACATGTTCGAGGCCGAAATCGAGCGGCCGACCGACATGGGCAGCACCACGCCGCGCTCGCAACAAGGTCACTGACAATGCCGATCAACATCCTGATGCCCGCGCTGTCGCCCACGATGGAAAAGGGCAACCTTGCCAAGTGGCTCAAGAAGGAAGGCGACAAGGTCAAGTCCGGCGACGTGATCGCGGAGATCGAGACCGACAAGGCGACCATGGAGGTCGAAGCGGTCGACGAAGGCACGCTTGCCAAGATCCTGGTGCCCGAAGGCACGCAGGACGTGCCGGTCAACAACGTGATCGCCGTGCTCGCCGGCGATGGCGAGGATGTGAAGGCGGCCGCCGCGGCCGCCGCGAATGGCGGCGGGGCCAGAGCCCCCGAGCCCGCCAAGGCGGAAGCAGCGCCACCCAAGCCTGCTCCAGCTCCCGCCGCCGCGCCCGCTCCTGCGCCCGCACCAAAACCTGCCGCGGCGCCGCCACCACAGGCGGCTGCGCCCGCGCCGCAAGCCGATGGCCGCATCTTTTCCTCGCCACTCGCGCGCCGTCTCGCCAAGGAGGCCGGCATCGAGCTCGGCCGCATCACCGGCACCGGACCGCATGGCCGCGTCATCGCCCGCGACGTGGAGGAGGCGAAGTCCGGCAAGGGCCTGAAGGCGCCCGCGGCCGCGCCTGCCGCGGGGCCCGCACTCGCGCCGTCGATGTCGGACAAGCAGATCCTCGCGCTGTTCGAGCCGGGGAGCTACGAGGTCGTGCCGCATGACGGCATGCGGCGGACGATCGCACAGCGGCTGACGGCGTCGATCCAGAACGTTCCGCATTTCTACCTCACCATCGACTGCGATATCGGCAAGCTCCTGACCGCGCGCGAGGAGATCAACAAGGCGGCTCCGACCGACAAGGACAAGAAGCCGCTCTACAAGCTCTCGGTCAACGACTTCGTGATCAAGGCGATGGCGGTCGCGCTGCAGAAGATCCCGAACTGCAATGTGAGCTGGACCGAAGGCGGCATGGTCAAGCACAAGCATTCCGACATCGGCGTTGCCGTGGCGATGCCGGGCGGCCTGATCACGCCGATCATCCGCAAAGCCGAGACCAAGACGCTCTCGACGATCTCCAACGAGATGAAGGATTTTGCCGCCCGCGCCCGCGCGCGGAAGCTCAAGCCGGAGGAGTATCAGGGCGGCACCACCGCTGTCTCCAATCTGGGCATGTACGGCATCAATCACTTCACCGCCGTGATCAATCCGCCGCATGCGACCATCCTCGCGGTCGGCACCAGCGAGGAACGCCCCGTGGTGCGGGCTGGCCGGATCGAGATCGCGAGTATCATGAGCGTGACGCTCTCCTGCGACCACCGCGCCATCGACGGCGCGCTCGGTGCCGAGCTGATCGGCGCGTTCAAGCAGCTGATCGAGAATCCCGTGATGATGATGGTGTGACAGGGCCGCGTCATTGCGAGCGCAGCGAAGCAATCCATATTACCGACCGGCAGGCTGGATTGCTTCGTCGCTTCGCTCCTCGCAATGACGGGAATGTACAGTCGAGCCGGTCAACGTTGAGAACGAGCGCATAGCATGGCCGACACATCTTTTGACGTCATCATCATCGGCTCCGGTCCCGGCGGCTATGTCACCGCGATCCGCGCAGCCCAGCTCGGCTTCAAGACCGCGATCATCGAGAAGGCCTATCTCGGCGGCATCTGCCTGAACTGGGGCTGCATCCCGACCAAGGCGCTCTTACGCTCGGCGGAAATCTATCACTACATGCAGCACGCCAAGGATTATGGGCTCTCGGCCGAGAAGGTCGGCTATGATGCGAAGGCCGTGGTGCAGCGCTCGCGCGGCGTGTCGAAGCGGCTCAACGAGGGCGTCGGCTTCCTGATGAAGAAGAACAAGGTTCCAGTCATCTGGGGCGAAGCCACGATCGACGCGCCCGGCAGGATCACGGTGAAGAAGTCTCCGCTCGAGGCGCCGAAGGGCGCGCTGGGTGAGGGCACCTACCAGGCGAAGCATATTATCATCGCGACCGGCGCGCGGCCGCGCGTGCTGCCGGGCCTTGAGCCCGACAACAAGCTGATCTGGACCTATTTCGAGGCGATGGTGCCGGAGCGGATGCCGAAATCGCTGCTGGTGGTCGGCTCGGGGGCCATCGGCATCGAGTTCGCCTCGTTCTTCCACACCATGGGCTCGGAAGTCACCGTCGTCGAGGTGCTGCCGCAGATCCTTCCCGTCGAAGATGCCGAAATCGCGGGGCTGGCGCGCAAGCGTTTTGAAAAGCAGGGCATCAAGATCATGACCTCGACCAAGGTCACGAAGCTCGAGAAGAACGCCGACGGCGTGGTCGCCACCATCGATGATGGCAAGAGCCAGCAGACCAAAGAGTTCGAGCGGGTGATTTCTGCCGTCGGCGTGGTCGGCAATATCGAGAACCTTGGTCTTGAGAAGCTCGGCGTCAAGACCGATCGCGGTATCATCGTCATCGATGGCATGTGCCGGACCAATGTGCCCGGCATCTATGCCATCGGCGATGTCGCCGGTGCCCCGATGCTCGCGCACAAGGCCGAGCAT
>Ga0207661_10000231_pt1 | contig 36612 bp, 33 predicted proteins | sample KBSC713LmetaG_FD_184337 | JGI IMG/M metagenome (GOLD analysis project Ga0207661, IMG submission 184337) | Corn rhizosphere microbial communities from Kellogg Biological Station, Michigan, USA - KBS C7.1-3L metaG (SPAdes) (version 2) | ecosystem: Host-associated > Plants > Roots > Rhizosphere ...
CTGCGGGCATTGAGGCGCTTGCCCTGTCTCCGCAGACGGGCGACTTCAACGAGGACCTGAATGCATTCGGCCTCAGCGAGTTGCGGGCGGCACTGCGCATCCAACTCGCGCCACAGGATGCCGTTCGGTTTATGCTCTTCGCTGAGGCCGGAGCGGTTTGACCGATCGGCCTCTGGCGCCGGCAATTGGGCAGATTATGTCGCGTTGTCAGTTATGTTGCGGACTGCATTTCGAAGTTGGACACTGGAGCGAACAGCCGCCGTTGCCTGTCTCTGCCGAGGTGAAGTAAGTCGGGAGCTATCTGAGGTACAGCGACCCTGGCGCTAGCGCATTTGGACAGGTAGCCCTTGACCCAAGGCGGACGTGAAGCAAATCGCAGCATTCAAGCGCCCCTGGGGCTTTTTGCCCTCCGTGTGGCGCCCCTTACGCGAAACCGATAGCTTCTTTTCGTGCTTGCTAAGGCTGGCTCCGTCGGCTTGGTGATCGGAAACGTCTCGCGCATATGCGCGGCGAGCATTGCGCAATGGTCGGTCGCGAAACGAGGCAAGGGGCGCCGCTTGTCCCATGAAATGGTTAGGGGCTCTTGCAACACGCGGCGTCGAAGCGTGAGGCCGGCAACCCTCAAATCGTAACGCCCGCACTGAAGCTGGGAGGGAACGATTGCTATGCCGTGCCCCGCCTCGGCGAGTGCCAACAATGTGTGCGGGTTCCGGCTCTCGAACATGATTGTCGGTTTAAGTCCCGCCATTCGGCTTGCTGCATCGAAAGCACGGCGAAATCCGAACCCGCCGTCCATGAGCAGCAACGGAAACCCGGCAAGGTCAGCTACCTCGATGGTACGACGGGGCCCAAGTGGCATTGACGGATGACAGACAGCCAGCAACTGTACAGATCCAAGCGGAAGGCTGCCGAAGTGCTGTTCATTAAGTGTGACCGCGTGCAGCAGGTTCTGGCCGAGGTGGATTTCCCCGCGTTCGAGCATCGTCAATATTTCGCTGCCTGTACCCTCCCTGATCTTTATCTCGACACTGGGATATCGTTGCGCGTACCGGTGCAAAAATTGCGATAGCACGCTCTCGATGTGTTGCGGCGACCCGGCGATCTTTAGGACCCCTGTGTCTCCATGACGGAGCAGTTCAGCTTGCTCTTTTAGCGAATTGGCGCTGTTAAGCAGCAGCCGGCAACCTGCAATCAATTGCTCGCCTTCACCGGTCAACAGAAGGCGCCGCCCGACACGGTCGAAGAGCCGCAGGTCTAGCTCCTGCTCAAGACCAATGATTTGCCTGGACAAGGCCGGCTGGGCGACTCGCAACCGCAATGCGGCCTTCGAGACGGTGCCGAGCTCGGCCACGGTCAGGAACGTGAGGGCCTGTCGAAAATTCATGCCGGCTTATACCATTAGAGCATAAGAGTTGCGACACCTCATGTATCGCGCTCAATCTGAACTCCCGCCAGCGGCCGGCTGCGAGATCGAAAAACGCCTCGCGCATGGCGCATCCATCGCCGAGCCTTATGCCGGATCGGCATCAACTGTCAGAGTTAGAATCTATTGGACGCAAGTTCGCGGTCGATGCTCAGATGGCTCCGTCCAGAGTCGGAGCAACACGATGATCAAGTCACTCGCAGTTTGCACCGTATTGGCCTGCCTCATGATGGCGAGCACAGCGCAATCGCAGGAGGCGCCGCCACCGTCCGAGAAGGCCAAACAGATCGAAGATCTCGTCAACCGGGCTGCTGCTCTCGTCGACCAGCGCGGGCGGGCTGCATTCGACGAATTCAGAAAGCGCGACAGCCAGTGGTGGTTCGGCAACACATACCTCTTTGCCTATGACGACCATCTCAACGTCCTGCTCAACCCGGCATTTCCCAAACGCGAGGGGACTAACCCCAGTGGCGAAAAGGATGCGAACGGGATGATGTTTCACGACGAGTTCCTGAAGAAGGTGCAGGCAAGTGGGGCCGGCTGGGTCGACTACATGTTTCCGAAGCCGGGCCAGACGCAGCTGTCGCACAAGTGGAGCTATGTCAAAGGGTTCAGGGCCGCCGACGGAATGACTGGCTTGATCGGCGCCGGCTTCTTCGTGGAGTAAGGCGCCCAGTTCGCAGATTGGGGCTGAGAGCTCGCGCGCAGATCGCCCGCTGTTCTTGTCCTGACGTCAGCCTGTCAGGGGTAACTCCGACTTCGTCGGCACAGGGTCAAATCGACGCTCGTGAAAAAAGGGGACATCGGCTTGAGACACTCTCAAAACTCAGTTCCGATTGAGGCCACCACGGAAAGGTATCGCTTCGAGTTCAACCCTGACGGCGTCCCCCGATTCAATGGCGGGTCGTGCCTCGAATACAAAAGCTGGAAGCGTCGAACGGAACTTGTGAACGGCCGTCACAATGCAAGTTGCGATCGCAAGGGCTGCTGCTGAATCGCCAGTACGCCCGCCATCCAGTCCATGTAGACATACACTGCGTCGGTTCGGTTCCTTGGACCGACGTACGCGCATCCGCGCGATTACCGAGTGTTCAAATCGGCCCAGCGTTGTGCACGACAATCCTCAGGTTCGTGATGACGATCCCGTATTTGTCGACAATGACCAGGTTTGTCGTGCCGATGCCCAGCGGCTTGAGGAGCAACGAGAGCTTGCCCTGCGCCTGAAAATCGATCACGCGGGGGTCTCCGATCAGCACGAGGCCAAAGGGTCTATCGATCTTGAGCGTGGTCCTGGCGCCGAGCTCGAGATTGACGCTGGCGCGGCCAGCTTTAATCTCCGTCTGAGCGCGAGCGGGGGATATCGCGGGCCATATCGCAAGTTGGGCTGCAAAGATGGCGACAATCACTGAATGACGCGTTTGCATTTTCTGCGTTTCCAAACGGCTCCGCCAAACAAAGACAATCACCGAAAGCGCGCAGGAGCCTGACCGCGCTCCGTCGCACATAGCCAAGGGGCGCCCTAAAGCGACGTGCGACCTTTCAAGGCATTTTGGCTGGTGACGAGAACGGCTTGGTGGCATCGGCAAGGAACATGACGAGCACACTCAAATCGCTGGTTCCGCTACTGGACACTTCCATGGGCATTCCGGGCCCATGTCCAGGCATCGCCTGTCCTGCTGCGGCGTGGCCAATGCCGTGTGGCGTCTTTTGGCTTAGCTCTCCCGTCAGCACATAGAAGCTTTCGGATCCGGGATGCGTGTGCACCGGTGTTCTAGCCCCTGGTGCTCCGCCAGCGCTATTAACCCGCAATAGATACTCAGGCGCGGGAAACGGGGGCACCGGGCCTACTTCCGTGACCATGGTGCCGCCGGGCGACGATCCACTCTTTGCACCAAGGGTGAACAACCAAACCTTTCCGGCCGCTTCGGCCGCGAGTGCAGTCGGACCGGCCACCGCTTGCGCTTGGGCGAGCGTAGGGAAATTGTCGATGCGCCAGTACAATGGACCGGACGGCAATTGCGGAATTTTTTTCTCCGCTATCGGCTTGATTTCAAATTGCTGTGCTGGGGCGGTCGATGATGTCAATGCCACGCCAATAATGGCGGCCGACACCAAAGCCGCATGTCGAGAAACGAGCCAGCCGAGTGCCATTGATGCGTCTCCGGGGCTTTTGCGATCATCGTCGCGATGGAAAGCCTAGTCAGGGTGGAGTGGAGATTGCAGTGAATCGGGGCAACCAGGCTATTCAGTTTGCGCACCGATATTCAAAAACCGTCGAAAACGCAGTATCATGTGCCGTGCGAAATAGTCGTGCCGGCGAATAGCCGTGATACGGCAGACGGTCAAATGAGCGGAGTTGATCCCTACGACGGAACCTTGGACGGGCAGGCATTCTCGAATGCCTTACCGGCAGATCTCGTGCGCGCTCTAGGCTGGCTTCGCGGTCACCTTTCGGAACCCGTGCAACTCGATCTGCTTGCCCAGGCCGCTGACGTTCGTCCTCGGACCCTGGAGAAACATTTCAAGATGTTTCTTGGCACTACGCCGCTTGGGTGGGTGCGCCACGAGCGGTTGGCACGCGCGCGCCAAGAATTCATGCGTCTTGGAACGAAGGCTACAGTCACGACCGTTGCGCTTAGCAACGGTTTCAGTCAGCTCGGTCGGTTTGCGGCCGATTATCGTAAGGCGTTTGGCGAACTGCCTTCAGCGACCATCAAACGTGCAAAGAGCGCGTCGACGACGACTTCTGACAGCGACCTTGACGAAGCCATTCGCCTGACATTGGACGCCCTCCCATTTGCGTTCGCGGTAGAACGCACGGAATGCAACATAGCCCTCGAAAGGCTGAGCCGTCCGCAAGAGCTGGCGCCCAGCTATGGATTGGCGAAGGCGGTCGCAGGTTGGTGTTGGGCACAGCGCGCGGCCCATGATTTCGCTGCAACTCCCGTTGCCGATCGCAATCATGCATCTCGGCTTGCCGCGGAAGCCTATGACCTTGCCCCAGATGATGCCTTGACCCTTACGCTAAGCAGCGGCGCGCTCGTGCTGCTCCATCAGCTTGAAGCGGCGGATCAGCGGCTGGAGCGTGCATTGGCGCTTGATCCCTGGTTGGCATACGGTTGGATTCGTCGCGGTTGGATGTCCGCTTATGTTGGGGACGGCGATGGAGCACTCCGCGAGCTTAGGATCGCGCTTCATCTGATGCCGTTCGAGCCACTGCGGCACATCACGTGCATTGGCATTGGCTGTGCTCACTTTGCAACCGAACGCTACGATCGTGCAGCGGTGTGGGTCCGGAGCGGTGTGGAGGCTTATCCGCAATCTTATTGGGCACAACGAATCGCCGTGGCAGCCGTTGCCTTGACGGGTGCCCGTGCGGAAGCACGCCGCATGGGTCGGCAGCTCTTGCGGAAGGAGCCCAATTTGACGGCCTCGATGGCTCGGCGGGCGTGGCCATTTACTCCGAGATTCATGTCGTGCCTCGGGGATGGGCTCGAGATCGCAGGGTTGCCCGCCGCCTAGCGGAACGCGCACGTCCCGTGGACGCTTGGCCCAGGACTCCCGACTTGGGCGCCGCGCCAAGTCGGCAGCTATCTAATCTAAGGTACAGCGCCCATCAAATCACGTCGTCGTCACGCAGGGCCGTGGTCCCATGCGGTCCATCGAAAACAGACCACTGTCACCACTCCCAGCAATCTTGTTCCGCCAACTCGTCAAAACCTCTGTGCGATGGGCAGCACGGTCATTTGGTGTGGATGGCGGGGATGGCCGTCGGTTCACATAATCTCGCGACGGGAAGCTGTCGGCAAGATCGCGTTTCCATCAATATGGAGGCACGATCATGTTTGAAGAAATCTTCTTTCCCCGAACCGCTGAGAGATATCGAGCAGCGCCACTTGTTGAGCAACGGAAGCGATATCTCGTTCATCTCAGGGAGACAGGCGCCAGACGACCGACCTTGCGGAAATGCGCCAACGATCAATTGAGCCTGGTGCGCCTTCTGGAATTAAAGGATGGCGCAAGAGTGCATGTTTCGCAGATCAAGGCCGTGACCGCAATCTGGTCGCAGCCGAAGGGGCGCAGGTGTCATCGGTCAGCGTCATCTAAAACGAAAGCGCGCTTCGTCACTCATGCCGTTCGATGGCTGCGCTTCTTGGGCTGGCTCGACGAACCCGAACGTGAGCACCATCCGCATCACGGAGAGGTCGCGATCTTCGAGAAATGGCTGCGCCAAGAGCGCGGCCTTTCCGCGGCCACCATACAAGACTACTGCCGTGCCACCGATCACTTCTTCTGCCGGTTGGCTGGAAAGGGTATTCCCCTGAGCGCCGTCCGGATGACCGACATTGATGATGTCATTGCAGAAGAGCACAAGCGGGGAGCCTGGAATCGTCGAACGATACACGATTACGCCCAGCGCCTTCGCGCGTTCTTTCGGTTTGCCGAGGCGCGAGGCTGGTGCGTGCGGGGTGTGGCCAACGGCATCATGCCTCCACGTTTCATGCGGGACGAGGGTGTGCCGAAGGGGCTGAAACGGGCAGATGTCCAGCGCCTCTTGGCCACCACGGAAGGCGACCGGCCGGTTGATAAGCGCGATCGCGCGATTCTGATGCTGTTCATCGCTTACGGCCTGCGAGCCGGCGAGGTCGGCGGCTTGCGTCTGGATGATCTCAGCTGGGAGAATGAGATACTCCGGGTCCGCTGTCCCAAGCCGGGCCGGACACACATCTATCCCTTATCCCGAGGGGTAGGAGACGCCATTCTTCGCTACATCCGTGAAGTCCGGCCGTCTGGCTTCGGTCGCGCGCTCTTCTTCACAATCCGCGCGCCAATCCGGCCGCTCGACCGGCGCGCTTTGGGAAAAATTGTCAAAGACCGCTTGGCGAGCCTCGGCATTATCGCCGGGAAGCGGGGAACGCATGCACTGCGGCATGCAGCGGCCCAGCATCTTCTGGACCAGGGCATGTCGATGAAGGTCATCGGCGATTTTCTTGGACACCGCGACCCGTCCTCCACCGCGATCTACGCCAAGGTCAATCTCGCTGCGCTTCGCGAGGTGGCGGCCCTCGATCTGGAGGGACTAGCATGACGCTGCGCGAGGCAATCGAGCAATACATCGCCTGGCGGCGAGCCCATGGCGCGAAGTTCACGACCGCGGCGAACCTCCTGCGGCAATTCCTTGGATACGCCGATGGGGATGCAGCCTGCAGTGCAGTCACCCTAGCGCAAGTTGTGGCCTTTCTGGCGGGCAAAGGACCGCTGACCCGTCATCGCGAGAATAAATATTACGCCCTGGCCGGCTTCTGGCGCCATGCGATCAGTCGCGGCCATGCCAGCTGCTCGCCGCTGCCGGAAAACGAACCGAAATCGCCTGTCCGGGCGCCGCCTTACATCTACTCGCGCGACGAGTTGCGACGGCTCTTTGATCCCACGAATGTGGAGATCAGCCGGCGGGGCGCGGTTCAATTGGACGCCGCGACATTCCGGACGTTGCTTCTCCTGTTATACGGCGCTGCGTTGCGCTTCAGCGAAGCGACACGGCTCACGCTGGCGGATGTGGATCTACTGGAAGCCGTTCTGACCATACGCGCCACGAAGTTCTACAAGAACCGTCTGGTTGCGATCGGACCGCAGCTTGCAACGGTGCTGGCGAACTACATGCGCCTGCGGCGGCGCGGCGGGCTTGCGCAGGGCGAGACTGCCTTCCTTCTGGCGAACCGGGACGGCACGCGGCTGGCCAGCAGCACCGTTCAGGAAGCATTCGACGCGCTGCGGCGTATCGCTGGCGTCCATGGCACAGCAGGCGGGCGACAGATCCCGCGCCTGCACGATCTCCGGCACAGCTTCGCGGTTCACAGCCTGACTGCCTGGTATCGTCAGGGAGTCGATGTGCAACGGTTGCTGCCGGTACTCTCCACCTACCTCGGCCATTCCGATCTGGAGGGCACTAAGGTCTATCTGTCGATGACGCCGGAGCTTCTGCAGCAGGCGGCGCTGCGTTTTGGGCGCTATGCGGGCGGGGGTGAAAATGCCTGAACTTGTAACTCTCGGCCCATGGCTCCGGCGCTTCCTGGTCGAATATATCGTCACCGAACGCAATCTGGCCCGGAACACTCGCACGAGTTATCGTGACACCTTCAGCCTGCTGTTACCGTTCGTCAGCCGCAAGCTGCGCAAGCCCGTGGACCGGCTGGCCGTTCGCGATCTCACCTCTCGGCATGTGCTGCAATTCCTTACGCATCTCGAGGAGGATCGCGGATGCTCTGCCCGGACCCGCAATCAGAGGCTTGCTGCCATCCGGGCATTTGCCCGCTTCATCGGCAGCCGGGATCCAGCCCATGTCGAATGGTGCGGCCATATCCGGGCGATCGCATCGAAGAAATCCATGCCGCCAATGGTCGGATGGCTTACCAGGGCGGAAATGGAGGCCATGCTCGCCGTGCCCGACCGCAAGACCAAGCGGGGCCGAAGCGAATACGCGCTGCTTCTCTTCCTTTACAATACCGGCGCACGGGTGTCCGAGGTCACGCATCTGAAAGTGGGGGATTTGCAAATCGGGCGCCGCAGGGGCGGCCACGATCTCGCCACTCTGCACGGAAAGGGCGGCAAGACGCGCCAGTGCCCACTGTGGCCGGAGACCGAACGGGTTCTCACCGATGAGATCATCGGGCGCGCGGCAGAGGACGCCGTGTTCGTCAGCAGGTTAGGCACGCCGTTCACCCGCTTCGGAGTCTATCGGCTCATCGAGCGATGCGCGGCCCGGGTGCCGGAACTGGCTGACAGAACGATAACCCCGCATGTGATCCGGCACACGACGGCCTGCCACCTGGTTCTCGCCGGCGTGGACATCAATACCATCCGCGCCTGGCTCGGCCACGTCTCGATCAGCACCACCAACATCTATGCCGAAATAGACTTCACGCTGAAAGCCAACGCCGTAGCTCTTTGCGAAGTTGGTCAGCCACGACCCGCTCGCTCATGGAAGGAGGACAAGGATCTCATGGCCTTTCTGAAATCCTTGTGAGTCAAGTCGTGTTGCGGCGTTGTCCGCTGGAGCGCTCCTGCTCTTGCTAGACGCGGCACAGCTATCGCCCTCTTGAAGGCCGGCGCGGCTCTGTCCGGCATCGGCAAGGACGGCCCAGACTTGCCATCTGTCACCGCGTCCTGGCCATTCCCTGGTGGACGAAGCGAACGGCATCCTGTGGCGCGAGTTGGATGCGCAGTGCCGCCCGCAACTCGCTGAGGCCGAATGCATTCAGGTCCTCGTTGAAGTCGCCCGTCTGCGGAGACAGGGCAAGCGCCTCAATGCCCGCAGCTTCGGCGCGTTCGGTCAATGCCGCGAACGCCGCGTCACCGGCGGCATCGGCGTCGCGCGCGATGTAGAGCCGACAGAGCGCCGGCGGGAGCAGCAGGGCGGCAAGGTGGTTAGCCGAGAGCGCGGCGGCCATCGGCATGGTAGGCAGCGCACAGCGCAGCGACAGCATCGTCTCGACGCCTTCGCCGACAGCGAGGACGTCGTCGGCCGCGCCAAAACGGACGGCATGACCGAGGAGACCGCCCATAGCCCGTCGCGGCGTGTCGACCGGCGCCTTGCCGAAGCCGTCCGGCGCAAGCCAGGTGCGATGTGCGCCGGTGATGGCGCCGGAAAGATCGGTGACGGCGGCGATCATCGCCGGCCAGATCTCAGTCGGCGAGTGATCATCCGGGCGATAGTAGCAGCGCGGATGAAACCGCAGCGCGCCCGCATCGTGGACAGTCTTGATGCCGCGATTGCACAGGTAGGTCGCGACGAGCGTCCGGCGGATCGGCTGCGACATGGCGAAGAGCCGCTGCGCCGCTTCCGACGATCCGGCGGGGACAGGTGTGCGAACGGGCTTTGGACTGCGGCGCGGTTCGGCGCGCGGCAGACTCAGAAAACGTCGTGCCTCCTCGGCGACATCGCGAAAGTCGATGAAACCGCAGCTCTCGCGGATCACGTCGAGGAGATCGCCATATTCGGCCGAGGCGGCATCGCTCCAATGCCCGGCGGCGCCGGGACCGGATTCCGGTCCGCTGAGCCGGACGAACATCGACCGGCCGGGCGAATTGCGAACGTCGCCCACCATCCAGTAGCGGCCCTGGCGCCGCCCGTTGGACAGGTAATAGCGACAGACCGCCTCGGTATCACAGGCGAGCCGGCGCGCCAGTTCGGAAGCGTCGCGGGACATCACGCAACCTCCCGCAGCGCGCTGGCGTTATGTTGCGTAGAAGCTGCCAATCGTCCGTGAGACAGCCCCCAATCGCAAATGCGCAACATAACCCTCGGTGCAACATATTCTGTCCATTTGCCGGCCGGTCCTTTGGGTGATTCATAGAGCCGCACAAACAAGGAGCGGCCCGGCGTGTTCTGGACGTCGCCCACCAACCAGTAGCGCCCCTCGCGCTTGCCGTTGGAGAGATAATGGCGGCACACGGCCTCGGCCTCACGCGCGAGACGGCGTGCCAGTTCGGAAGCGTCGCGCGGCATCACGCAGCCTCCCGTTCACAGGTCCGCTCGACCGGATAGCGTTCGAGCACCTTGGCCAGGACGCCGAGGCCAGTGGCGTCGGTCGGCACGAACATGCGCAGCTTCCAGGAGATGATCTCCCCGAAGAGCCCATAAGCACGCAAACGATCGCGCATGGTGTCGCTGAAGCCAGATAGTTCGATGCGATGTGCGCCCATAACGCGGACGCGTAGGAGTTTCAGGCCTTCGGCAAGCTCCAAAACCGTGCGACCTTCGAGCAGCGCGGCCAAGGCCGCATCGGGCGTCAGCGCCGGTGCGTCACCAGCCAGCGCAGTCGCCACCCAGGCGGGCGAGACTTTCCGGCCGATGATGCGCTCGCCGGCATCCGTCTGAAGCCGGTAGATGCGGGTCGACTCATCCGGGAGCCGTTTCCAGATCGGCAGGAGCAAGCCCGCCACAATGTGGATGGTGCTGTCGGTGAACTCGGGCACTTCGGCGAGCTCGGCCTGCCAAGCCGTAGCGAAGCGTTCACGTGCGGCTTCCGCCCAATGGCTTTCCGCCATCATCTTCAGCGGAAGGCTGTGATGCTCCATCGGCCGGATCAGCCGCACACGCCGTTCGATCTCGCCGTCATCGAGCATCAGGCTTGGTGCCGAGACTATAACGGCGGCCCGGCCGGACCGCTCGTTGATCAGCAGGCCGGCGCCCGAGTCGGAGAGCCGATCGAGCGCCTCCTCCAGCGTCACGGGACGATTGCGCCGGCGTTCGGTGATGATAAGCAGCCGTGTTTCCGCGCCGGTCCCAGGATGGGTGTAGATGACGCGCCGGTCAGCAACGACGAAGCTCTCGGCCCGCAGCGTCTCCAGGCCAGCATCATAGGTGCCAGATGCGATGGCGCCTTCAATGCGGGCATTAAGCAACTGCTCGAAGGCGGTGAACAGCACGTTCTGCAGGTCGATGGTGAGCGCCAACAGCCTGTTCAAGAAGGTGGTGATCGGCGGCAGTTGATCCTTGATGCCGTTGGCATCGGTGAGCTTCAGGCCGGTCGCATCCTCGAACGCCTCGAGCGAGCAGCCCTCCACCTTGCCGCGAACAAGGAGATGATAGAGCTGACGCAGCGCGTCGCGGCCGTAGTGGCTTTCGAGATTATCCTCGGGCCTAAACAGGCCCTGACCACCGGTCTGACGCTGGCCGCGCGTAATCGCGCCCAACGTGTCAAGACGGCGGGCGATGGTAGAGAGAAAGCGCTTTTCCGCCTTCACGTCTGTCGCAATGGGCCGGAACAGCGGCGGCTGGGCCTGGTTAGTGCGGTTCGTACGACCCAGGCCCTGAATGGCGGCGTCTGCCTTCCAGCCCGGCTCGAGCAGGTAGTGAACCCTCAGCCTGCGATTCCGCGCAGAGAGTTCGGCGTGGTAGCTCCTCCCCGTGCCGCCGGCATCGCTAAAGACGAGGATGCGCTTGTCGTCATCCATGAAAGCAGCGGTCTCGGCGAGATTGGCTGACGCGGCGCGGGTCTCGACTATCAGCCGATCACGCTTGCGAATGACGCGGCGCGAGCGGCCGGTAACCTCGGCGACCATGTCCGTTCCGAAGCGCTGGACGATCTGGTCGAGCGCACCCGGCACGGGCGGAAGCGAGGCTAGCTTTTCGATCAGTCGGTCACGGCGCGCAACGGCTTCACGGCTTTCGACCGGTTGGCCGTTACGGTAGACGGGCCGGGAACAGAGATTGCCCTCGGAATCCGTGAACGGCTCGTAGAGCTGCACCGGGAAGGAATGGGCGAGGTAGTCGAGCACGTACTCGCGCGGGGTGATGTCGACCTGGATGTCGCCCCAATCCTCGGTCGGAATCTCCGCGAGCCGACGCTCCATCAGAGCCTCGCCGGTCGAGACGATCTGGATCACGGCGGCGCGGCCAGAGCCGAGGTCGTGCTCGATCGAGCGGATCAACGAGGGCGTCTTCATCGAGGTCAAGAGGTGGCCGAAGAAGCGCTGCTTGGCGCTCTCGAAAGCGGAACGCGCGGCGGACTTGGCCTGCGCGTTGAGCGTACCGGTCTCGCCGGTGATGTTCGCCGCCCGCATGGCCGCATCAAGGTTGTTGTGGATGATCGAGAACGCGCCGGCATAGGCGTCGTAGATGCGGATCTGTTCCGGCGTGAGCCGGTGTTCGACGAATTCGTATTCGACGCCCTCGTAGGACAGAGAACGCGCTGCATAGAGGCCGAGGGCCTTTAGGTCACGCGCCAACACCTCCATTGCCGCGACGCCGCCCTCCTCGATCGCCTCGACAAATTCGGCCCGCGTGGCAAACGGGAAGTCCTCGCCGCCCCAGAGACCGAGGCGCTGGGCATAAGCGAGATTGTGCACCGTAGTAGCGCCGGTCGCCGAGACATAGACGACGCGAGCACTCGGCAGGGCGTGCTGGAGCCGCAGGCCGGCTCGCCCCTGGTGAGAGGCGGCCTGGTCGCCACGTTCGCCCTTACCGCCCACCGCGTTCTGCATGGCGTGGCTCTCGTCGAAAACGATGACTCCATCGAAGTCGGAGCCCAACCATTCGACGATCTGACGGACGCGCGAAAGCTTCTCGCCGCGCTCATCGGTGCGCAGCGTAGCGTAGGTCGCAAAAAGGATGCCTTCCGACAGCCGGATCGGGGTGCCCTGCCGAAAACGAGAAAGCGGCGTAACGAGCAGCCGCTCCACCCCAAGCGCCGACCAGTCGCGCTGCGCATCCTCGATGAGCTTGTCGGACTTGCTGATCCAGACCGCGCGGCGGCGACCTTTCAGCCAGTTGTCGAGCAGGATGCCGGCGACCTGCCGCCCCTTGCCTGCGCCCGTGCCGTCGCCCAGAAACCAGCCTCGACGAAAACGGACAGCATTCGACGCATCATCGGGCGCTGCAGCCACGACATCAAAGGTCGCATCCACCGTCCATGAGCCCGCGAGAAATGCCGAATGCGCCTCGCCGGCATAGATGATGCTTTCGAGCTGGGCGTCCGAGAGGATGCCGTCCGTTACGACATTGGCTGGCAGATGCGGTCGGTAGAACGGCTTTGGCGCTGCGACGGAGGCCATGGCTGCCGACTGCGCGAGCTTGGTCGGATGCGCCTGCGCACCGGGGATGCGGATCGACTGCAGCGTGTAAGCCTCATAAAGCGCATCGGTGATCTTGCTGCCATCCGTGGGAATCCAGTCGACTGGCTCGTAGGCGACTTCTGTCGCCACCAGATCGACGGTCGGCGCGACCGCCGCCGGCGGACGCCGGCTGACGTAAGCGCGGACCGTTCGAGGCGTTGAGATGCTGGCAATTGCTGACACCGCCGCCGCCGGAGTGCTCACGATCGGGCCACGCGGCGGCACGTGCCGCATCACCCAGCCGAGCAATGTCGGCAGGTCGGGAGCGATACCGGGGGAAGCCGGGAATGACGCGACGTCGCTAGGCGGCACTCGATCGATTACAGTGAGGCGAGTGTCGATGTGGGTGCCGTGCTTGGCATAGACAGCGCCGTCGATCGCCGCCGAGAATACGACACGGCCCTGTTCCTGCAGCCGCTTGAAGGCGTCGGTCCACGCGGGATTGTCCGGCGCGACGTTCGCTCCTGTGATGGTGACGAGCCGCCCGCCCTTGGGGAGACGTGCCAGAGCTGATCCGACGTGCCGTAACGCCGCCTCCCGCATCTGGCGATCGACATGAACCGCTGCCGAAAACGGTGGGTTCATCAGCACTACGCTCGGCACAATGCCGGCATCGAGGTGGTCGTTGATGCACGCGGCATCAAAGCTGGTCGTGGAGACGGCGGGAAAAAGGTCGCTAAGGATGCCGGCACGGCTCTCGGCAAATTCGTTGAGAATGAGCGAGGCGCCGGCAAGTTCAGCGAGGATGGCAAGAAGGCCGGTGCCGGCCGACGGTTCCAGGACCACGTCGGCGGGAGTGATCGCGGCAGCGACGCTGGCGACGTATGCCAGTCCAATCGGCGTGGAGAACTGCTGAAGGGATTCACTTTCCTCGGACCGCCGTGTCTGTGTCGGAAGGAGGCCCGCAATCCTCAGCAGCATCGGCAGCATGGCGGCCGGCGAGGCCGCCTTGGCGCGCATGGCGGCGCCATACCGTCGCAGGAAGAGGACGGTCGCGGCTTCGCAGGCGTCGTACGCCGTCTTCCAATTCCAGGCGCCGGTCGCATCGGAGGTGGCAAACGCTGCCTCCATAGCATTGCGCAGAACAGCGGCGTCGACGCGCCGACCCCGTTCGAGGTCGGTCAAAAGCTGGCGCGCAGCCTTAACGACGGCAGAGGCGACAACCGCGGTGGCACGGATCGGGAGCGGGACGGCAGCGCCGTCGATGAGAGATTCGGTCATGGGAGGATTTCTCGGAGAGCGGGACTGGGCTGAGCCACCCGGCGCTCTCTTAAGACCGCGGCAGCTCAAACCCTTCCCGGCCCGGCTCTGCCTCTCCCTGCCATTCTCCTCATGCGATCAGAGAGGAGAGAATGTGGCGAAGGCTGCGGAGCGGCGTCTGCCGCTCCGCAGCAGTGGGTTATTCGGCAGCGACGGCCTGTGCCGGCTCGATCTCGCCGACCTCGCCCGCCTGCCCCTCGTCGTCGGAGAGGAACTCCGGCAGTGCTTCCTTGACGTCCGATGGCGGCGCCACTTCGGCAAGCCGCAGCGGCTCGGGGAGCCAACGGGTGTCCTCGAGCAGGCACTCGGCCTCCTTGGCCATCTCGCTTTTCTTGAGGTGGTCGATGAGCTGCATGGCGCCCTCGCCCTTGGCCTCACGAACCGCTTCGAGGATCCGAGTCTTGGTGACACGGCCGAGATAGTTGTCGACCGTCGGTCGCCAGCCAACCTCCGCCATGTCGAGATTGACGGCCCGCGCCAGGCGATCTGCCTGATCGAGGCGACGCTGCAAGCCATGGGCGGTCACACCTGAGCCGCCATAGCGATCGACCTTCTCGAACAACGCGTTGACGCCGAACGAAGTACAATGGGCGAGCAGCGCCAGCCGGCTGGCATCGTCAAGCGTGGCGAGCCAGTCCCACAACGCCTGTTCGTCGGTCGGCATATCGGCCTTCCAGGCCGCATGCCGATCCGCGACAGACTTCGCAGACGCACTCTCGTTCAGATCCGGCGTCTGGCCGGGAAGCTGAACATGGCGCACGCCGGCTTCAAGACATGCCGGCACGTGGGTCTGGTGGAAGGCATCCACACAGAGCTTGTGCAGAAGCGCTGTCATTGCGACCTGCGGATGACAAGCGACGGCGTCGCGCAGCGCCAGCGTGCGATGCGCGGTCAGCTCCGCCACAAGCCGGTCGGGCAACGGGCGGACTGCATCATCGTCGTCCTCGTCATCCGCACCTGCCCCTGCGATCGTGACGGTGGCGCGCTGAACCGGCGGCACTCGGTGATCGCTACCATCGGCGTCAGGGGCTGTTGCGCGCGCTTCGGTATCAGGCTCGATCGTCGCCGCAACGAACGCGGTCTCGTCCTCGCGGCGGACGTAGCCCCGTTCGACCTGCAAGCTGCCCTCGCCATCGATGCTGACGAAGGCGCCGGCATGGACGATTTCGCCTGGATTGAACACGTCCGGCCGGTTCGCAAAGGCTTCGAGCGCTTCCTCGAGTTCGCCAAGACGCGCATCCACCTCATCCGGCAGTTCGTCGGCGTCTTCACATTTTGCCTGAAGCGTGTCGTATTCGGCCTGGAGGGTATCGAAGCTCGCCTGCTCCTCGGAGGTCAGATCAGCCGGTATTCCCTCGAGCCGGCGGTGCCCGTGATCATGGCCGTAGGGAAAGCTGGCGGCGACATCCAGCCACTTCCAACCTTCGGCAGCGACCGTTTCGGCTTCCGTCCGCAGCTTCTCGGCGACAAGACGTTCGAGCAGGGCGACATCCTCAAGCCAACCACCGCCATCCTCTTCGAAGAGGTCGCGCAACACGCTACCGCCAGCCGCCTCATAGGCCGCGAGGCCGACAAAGCGCGCGCGCTTGTCGGCGGCCCGCACCGCGCGCTCGGTCAGAAGGCGCCTGATCTGGTACGGCTCGTCGTAGCCTGATTTGTTGACGCTCTCCCAGACCTGTTCCTGTCGAGTGTGCTCTGCTGTGACGGAAAATGCCATTAACTGCTCAAGCGACATGCCGTCATCAGCATAGACGTCGAGCAGAGTCGGGGAGACGGCCGCTAGCCGGAGCCGCTGCTTCACCACATTGATGGAGACGAAGAAGATGGCCGCGATATCCTCCTCGGGACGACCTTGCTCGCGCAAGGTCTGAAATGCCCGAAACTGGTCGAGGGGATGAAGCGCGACGCGATGCACGTTTTCGGCAAGCGAGTCTTCTTCCGCAGAAATTTCCCCACCGGCTTCGCTGACGATGCACGGGACCGGCGCGGTCTTCGCCAGGCGCTTCTGCTTCACCAGAAGCTCAAGGGCACGATAGCGCCTGCCGCCTGCAGGCACCTCGAACATGCCCGTCTCCTGGCCTTCGGCGTCGGAGATTGGCCGAACGTTGAGACTCTGCAGCAGGGACCGCCGCGCGATGTCCTCGGCGAGATCCTCGATCGAAATGCCGGCCTTGGTACGGCGGACATTGGATTGAGCCAGCACGAGCTTGTTGAAGGGAATGTCGCGCGATGGCGATAACTTGATCTTCTGAACGGCTTTTGCCATGTCAACTTCTCCAGAACGGCCGGCCGAAAGCCTCTCTCTCGGCCTCCAAGCCGCTCACGGAGCGAAGCGCCGCCCTCTTGCTCCAAGAGGGCAGCGCCACGAAATAAGCGAAACGGAGAAATGCCGCAGATACACGAAATCGGTTTCCGCGACTTGGCGGGAGTCAGGCGGCGCGATCCAAGAGCTTCTTCGCCTTTGCCTCCATATCCAGGCGGGCGTCCTGATGCGGCTTGTCGCGCGCGACGGCGGTGATGCCCTGCACGAAATCGAAGATGCTTTCAGGCGGCCGGCCTTCCTCCGCCAGCACCGCGTCGATCACCTTGCCTGTTTCGGTCTTGGAGAAGCCGCGGCGGCGCAGAAACTCGGTACGGTCCTCGTCGCTGCGTGCCACGATCCGCTCGCGCGCGGCCTTGATGCCGTTGACGAAGGGCGTGGCTGAGGAGTTGGCGAAGTTCAGCAGCGCCGGGGCCGCCTCGTGCGCAAAGCGGGAGGCTGCATATTTGGAATGGCGAATGATGATTTCCTCGAAATCTTCCACACCCCACAGATTGCGATTTTGGCATACCGCACGGAGATAGAAGCTGGCCATGCCGAGCGTCTTCGCCCCAACTTCCGAGTTCCAGCAATAGAAGCCTCTGAAATAGAGGTCGGGAGAGCCGTCCCGGAGACGGCCAGCTTCGATCGGGTGCAGGTCGTCGACCAGGAAAAGGAAAACGTCCCTGTCGGATGCATAGAGGGTCGTCGTGTCCCTGGAAATGTCGACACGGGGATTGTAGATGCCGGTCGACCAGTCGAGCACGCCGGGCACCTTCCATCGCGTATCGCCCGTGCCGTTGCCGGCGATGCGCTGGACAGCCTCAACCAGCTCATGGTCAAAGATCCGGCCATAGTCTGGACTGGTGACGGCGCGAAGTTCAACGCGGCCGTCGTCGGTCTCGAGCGTTTTGATCTGTTCGGCGCGATTGGCGGTCAGGCCATATTGCAGGTTGATGCCTGCGAGTGCCGCAGGGAGCTGCCGCAGGTAAGCGGCCGGAGCGCCGACCTGGCTTGCAAGCTGGCCGAAGCTCCAGTGGGTCGGCGCGACGGGCGTGTCCGAGCCGGGCAGCATCAGGGCCAAGCGCTCGGGGTCGGCGCGGTTTGCCTCCACATGGATGAGCGCGCTTTCGACCACGCGGGTCCGGCTGCGGTCCGCACGATCGCGTACCGACCGGGCGAGTTCGTTGAGCGACAGATAACGCTCATCCGCCGGACGGGAAAACCACTCCGAGGACACCCGACCGACGCGTTCGCCGCGACTCACATCCACTCTGTAACCGCCACTGGCGTCGCGGCGGGCATCAAGAACCTGCATATTCATGGGGTAATCTCCATGACGAGCGCCGGAAGACTCTCCTCCGGTCTTCAACCCGTCATGGCCAACGCCGCCCCACTCTCCCTCTCCTGCACCGTCGATCGCACGCGGCCCACGGTGGCGGGATGTATCTCGGCTCGCTGCCGCTCCCGTCAGGGATGGACGCCCGGAGGGTGAAAACCCAGCGCAGCCGGGGTTTCAGCGCCAGCCGACAGCCCGGTCCCGAAGGGAGACGGCCCTACGCTCGCGAAAATGACGTCATGACTTTGCTCGCGCCAGACTCACGACAGCTCGACGTCCTCGCGAGTCTTTGTTTGCGCGTCGTAGATTCTGATTTTAAGCAAGGGAAACCGTTTCTTCAGCTCTTCGGCGCCCGTCTTTGCTCCGTCCCTGGTTGCAAATTCGGCCTTGAGTCGGCCGTCGACTTCGAGTGCATAACCTGAATCCGGCAAGTCACGGGCAGCAGCAACCATCCTATTCCCTTTGCGCAGTGAGGAGGTGACAGCGACTGCTTAGCGCGAGTCGCACAGATCGCGCCAGCTCACTCCGACGTTGATTTCGCCCTCTCAACTGATGAAGCTCCGAGTCGCCGCATGACGACGCGTTCAAGGATGTGCGTTTGCATCATCCGAATAATTGGTCGGAGTACCACTCGCCCTGATGCAGCCGCGAAACAACCACGGCTCCACATAGCTGCCCGCCCAGATCCCGCGACCCGAACGATCGGCCTCGCGCTGGGCGGAGGCGTACTTGCCTTTCGAATATTGCGGCCAATCCAGCGCGAGACCGTTGCGCACAAGCCATTCTCCGATATCGGCACCGCCGACAGAACAGGTTGCCACACTCCGCCCATATTGATCTTCGGCCACCGGCATACAATTGACTGGCCGCCGCGCGATGAAGGAATCGAGATCATTCGCTGCCTTCGCGCCACAGCGATAGAGGTTGCTGTCCGCACCTCGGCATAGCTGGCTGCTCTCGGGCGCATCGACGCCCCAGAGCCGGATGCGCGTCCCGTGAACTTCCAGCGTGTCGCCGTCGACGACGCTGGCTTGGCCAACTAAATCACCCGCGCAAGCCACGCTCGACAGCAACAGGATCACCAACATGACGGGGGTTCGATGCATGCTCTTGAACGTTGGCATCAGTGGTTACCGCAAATTGCGCGGATTGAATTTCGGCCAGTTCTCGAGCGGCTTGAGCGATGGCAGATTTTCCGGCCGCTCGGGAAAGTGAAACTCGGTGCCGCGCAACCAGCGCCCTTCGAACCGTTCCCAGAACAGGATCGCATCCATCTGCCAGGTGAACTCATAGACCCTCCACACGCCGTCATTCTGAATCACTTCGCCAGTCGCATTGAACGGCAGACTGTTCAGCCGACAGAGCGCATCAATTTCATGCCAGTGCTCGCGGATATAGCGGTCCTCCAGGGCGACGTGGTACGGCCGGTCGGCACGCCAGCGTGGACCGCCGCCGCGCGGATAAAACCCTTGGCGCGGCATCATGAACTCGGGAATGCGCGCGATCGCCCTGCCGATCCGGCGGGCCTCATCCGAGGATAGCTTGCTCACGCCGAAGCTGTAGCGCTGCGCGTCATCACGGCAATAGAGCCATGCCAAGGTCACGCCGTTGGCGTCCTTGACCACGTAGCACTCGGAATTTTCCCGGACCAACGTCCAGGGCGGCTTGAAATGGCGGCTTGACTCCATGAGAACAAAATAAGAACATACGTCGTCGACGGTCAACTGGAACAGCGCCATGTCCTCGGTCTTTCAGCCGAACGAACAGGACGATGGGCTAGAGGCGGCTGTTGATCAGGCGATCGCCGTTTGCGACGGCGACATGCGCGCGGCTGTTCGCGCGCTGATTGTCGCGAACAATCATTTGGAATCCGAGATCGCGGAGTTGATGAAGGCCGTATCGCATGCCTACACGCGCGGTCGCTTTCGGACTTACAGCGGATAGATGCAGAGCGAGGTGAGCGGAGATGAAACATCAGAACCAAACTTCATTCATCACCGATGATCAGGCCGAGCATATGGGAGCCGACATGGCGATCCAGTTCATGCTCATGATGCTGTTTCAACTCGTGTCGGAAATGGCGGATGACCCGCGCGGGTTTCGTGCAGATGTTCATAGGGAACTTGCCGAGCTGGTTGCGACCTATAAGCTGCCTTCGATGGATGTGGATACCGAGCGAAAGGTTCGAGCCGCTGCCGTCAAGATTCTCGACGGCATCATGTTGCGGTCATTTGAACAAAGCGGGGCGAGGAAGGCATCATGATAGCCGGGCACGCGGGTCAGCGATTTTCAAGCACGCGGAGTACCTCGGTCGGGCGAAGTCGTTACTCGTGATCGTCAAGAGTGAACGCTGAAATGTGCAATCTATATTCGATCACGACGAACCAAGCGGCAATTGCCGCCTTGTTCAGACGCATGAACCGCTATGTCGGTAACCTGCCGCCTATGCCCGGAGTTTTCCCGGACTACCCGGCGCCCGTGATCCGCAACGCCGGCGAGGCAGAAGAAATGGTGCTGATGCGCTGGGGCATGCCGCCGCCGCCAAGGACCGGCGGCCCGCCGGTAACGAATATTCGCAATACATCTTCTCTACATTGGCGCGGCTGGTTGAAACCGGAGAGCCGCTGTCTGGTGCCGGCGAACAGCTTCGCCGAATACGCGCCCGAGCCGAACCCGGAGACAAAGAAGAAGGACGTCGTCTGGTTTGCGCTTGACGAGAGACGACCCTTGTTCTGTTTCGCCGGCATCTGGACCGAGTTCAGGGGCGACCGCGGCACGAAGTCGAAGCCGATCCCTGGCCCTCACCTGGTCTACGGGTTTCTCACAACGTCGCCGAACGCCGTCGTCGAGCCGATCCACTCAAAGGCAATGCCGGTGATCCTGACGACCGAGGAAGAACGCGACGTCTGGATGCGTGCGCCATGGGACGAGGCGAAGGCGCTGCAACGTCCTCTGCCTGACAACGCACTGCAAATCGTCATGCGCGGGGCTGACAAGGAAGACAAGGCGGCAGCGTAGCCCTTTTTTGGATCCGCAACGCGCGGAAGGTCATTTACCACCTGCCTTACCGGCAGACGCGGCGTAGTTGATCTTGTTGCTGTTCCAGCGGGAATCATCGAGCGTTGAGTTTCAGCAGGGGACTGATTCGTGCTCGCTTCGACAGCTGCATCGTATCTCGAGACGCTCAATCCGGAGCAGCGTCGAGCCGTCGAGCACGGCATTAGTGCCGAGGGTCACGTCGGAACTCCTCTCCTCGTCATCGCCGGGGCCGGGTCCGGCAAGACCAACACCCTCGCCCATCGTGTTGCCCATCTGATCGTCAGTGGCGCCGACCCGCGTCGGATACTGCTGATGACATTCTCGCGGCGCGCCGCGTCGGAAATGGCCAAGCGAGTCGAGCGGATCGCGCGCAAGGTCCTCGGCGCCGATACCGGCATCATGACCGACGCGCTGAGCTGGGCCGGGACTTTCCATGGTATCGGTGCCCGACTGCTCCGCGAATACTCCGACCAGATCGGCCTCAATCCTGCTTTTACCATTCATGATCGCGAAGACTCGGCCGACCTGATGAATCTCGTCCGGCACGAACGTGGACTCTCAAAGACCGAAAGCCGCTTCCCCGCCAAGGGAACGTGCCTTTCGATCTACTCGCGCTGCGTCAATGCCGAGACCAAACTCGAAGAGGTGCTCGGCGCATCTTACCCGTGGTGCTCCGGTTGGGCTTCCGAGCTCAAGGAGCTTTTTGCGGCCTACGTCGAGGCCAAGCAGAAGCACAACGTTCTGGATTACGACGACCTCCTTCTCTACTGGGCGCAGATGATGTCCGACGCCGGCATCGCCGACGATATCGGCGGCCGGTTCGATCATGTGCTTGTCGACGAATACCAGGACACGAACCGTCTGCAATCATCGGTTCTCCTCGCGCTGAAGCCCGGAGGCCGCGGCCTTACGGTGGTCGGCGACGATGCACAGTCGATCTATTCCTTCCGCGCCGCCACCGTCCGCAACATTCTCGATTTTCCGGAACAATTCAGTCCAAAGGCTGAGATCGTTACTCTCGACCGCAACTACCGATCGACCCAGCCGATTCTTTCCGCCGCGAATGGCGTTATTGATCTCGCGAGGGAACGCTTCACCAAGAATCTCTGGACCGAGCGCACGTCGTCGGTAAAGCCTCGCCTGGTTGCCGTGCGGGACGAGGCCGATCAGGCGCGCTACATCGTGGAGCGCATCCTCGAAAACCGAGAGGAAGGAGCTCTCCTCAAGCAGCAGGCGGTTCTCTTCCGCACTTCCTCGCACAGCGGGCCGCTCGAGGTCGAGCTGACGCGTCGCAATATCCCCTTCGTGAAATTTGGCGGCCTCAAGTTTCTCGACGCCGCGCACATCAAGGACATGCTCGCGCTGCTGCGGTTCGTAGAGAACCCCCGCGATCGTGTCGCCGGCTTCCGCGTGATGCACCTCTTGCCGGGTGTCGGTCCCGCTTCCGCGCAGCGCATCCTCGATCGCATGGCGGAGGCAACCGATCCGCTCGAGGCACTTACCACCCTTCCCTCGCCACCCCGCGCAGGCGACGACTGGACAACCTTCGTCGAGACGATCGGAAATCTCCGATATTCGGAATGGCCTGCGGATCTGGAGCGTGCCCGCCTTTGGTACGAACCGCATCTCGACCGCATCCACGAAGACGCCGAGGTTCGGCGTGCCGATCTCATTCAACTCGAACAGATCGCTGGGGGCTATGCCTCTCGCGAGCGCTTCCTGACGGAACTCACCCTGGATCCACCGGATGCGACCAGCGATCAGGCGGGTGTGCCACTCCTGGATGAGGACTACCTGATCCTGTCGACGATCCATTCGGCGAAGGGCCAAGAATGGAAATCGGTCTACGTCCTCAATGTAGTCGACGGTTGCATGCCGTCGGACCTCGGCGCCGGCACCTCCGCAGAACTAGAAGAGGAACGCCGCTTGCTCTACGTCGCGATGACGCGAGCAAAAGACGATCTCCATCTGATGGTGCCGCAGCGCTTCTTCACCCACGGTCAGCATTCGCAAGGCGACCGGCACGTCTATGCATCGAGAACACGTTTTATACCCGAGAAGCTGCTCACCCTGTTCGAGCGCACAAATTGGCCAGTCGTGTCCCCGAGTGCCGCCGCGCGCGGTCCCAGCCAAGGCCCTCGCATCGACATCGGCGCGCGCATGCGGGGGATGTGGCGCTAGTGGACATTCCGAATAGGCCGGATCCGCCTGGCAGCAACCCGCAACCGGGCCAGATCTCGCTTTCCTAATCTGTGACATCGGCCCGGAACGATCGGCCGGGTGTGGGGATTCATCCAGCAGGAGATTCCAATGCTTATGACGAAAGAGCGTCGGTCTGCGACCCGCAGCCTGCGGGGCTGGGCCATCTCGGTCCTGCAGGCAGCAGGCGCCATCCGCGAATGCGAGACACACGGCTGGATGCAGGAGCGTGCCGACCCGCACGCCCGCGAACGCGCTTTCGACATCGCCCGCCAAGATCCGCCGGACGGAGTCTCTGCGGCCAAGGCGACCGCAGAGATCGAGGACGTATTGAACTCGATCGGCGACACGTGCCCCGAATGTCCGCCGGACTGCTAAAGGGCCTGGCGCCGGTCCGAAACATTCAAGGTGATGGAGCGTCGGCTGCTGAAGGCGATCATCAATCCGGCGATGATCGCAGGCGGATGTGGACGCGTCCCGGGTTCCTTGTTGGACCCGGCCGCCGCATCAGGTTTGAAGCCTCCTCGGCGCTTTCCTTGCTTAGACCTGCGGACCTTCTGACTTCGGTTCGCAGAGACCGGCGCCAGCCAAGCAGACTGGCCGCGTCGGTTTTCGACTCGCTTGCGGCTATTGCCGACCTTCTTGACAGCCTTTGACCGCGGGCGCCGCTTCTGGCAGCGGGCAGAGAAACCCTTGGATACGCCCTGATCGTGCCTCAAGCTACGGTGTTCGTCTCCAAGGGCATATCAAGCTGGACGGTTACGCCTTTTGGCGTGTTGGACGCCACTGCCATGCGTCCGCCCAGTTGAGCGATCAGACTCTTGATCACCTTGAAGCCCAGGCTTGCGCGTGGCTCGTCGATGTCGAAATCCTTCGGGAGTCCAATTCCACGATCAGACACCTCGACATGCAAATCGGCGCCTCGCCGTTCACTGGAGACCTGGATTTCGCCGGATCCATCGGGGTAAGCATGCTTGGCGGAATTCGTCACGAGCTCATTGATCAACAGGCCCAGCGGGATCGCCTTGTCGGCCGAAATCATCAGATGACCAAAACTGCAGACTAACTTGTGCGAAATCGTTTCCTGTAGCTTGCCGCAAAGCTCGCCGGCGAAATCGGCGATGTCGACAAACCCGATCTTATTGCTGCGCCACAAATGGTCGTGGACCTGGGCAATGGTGGTGATGCGCGACGCGGCGTCCTTGAGCGCATTTCGGACTTCCTCTGACTGCGCGCCACGGCTCTGCACCCGCAGCAGCCCGACCACCGATGCGAGGCTGTTCTTGACGCGGTGGCTCATCTCGCGCGTCAGCATGGCCTGGTGATCGAGGGCCTGCCGCAGATCGGCGTCAGCATGCTGGCGCTCGATGGCGATGCCGAGCAGCCCGGCAAAGCCGGCGAGGAAGTCGGCGTCAGCGACGTCGAATTGCCCGGGTTCGGGACTGTCAACCTCGAGGACGCCGAATGGCAGATGCCCTTCGCCGCCTCGCGCGATCAGGACGTTGATTGCGCGCCGGATGCCGTGATCCGTCAGGAGCTTCGGCGTTCGAAACCGCGTTTCCTCCTGAAGGTGGTTGGAGATGACCATTTGTCCGGTTTGGAAAGCGTAGCCAGCAGGCGATTCCAGGTCGAGCCCCAGAGATATCCGACCAACGGTCCCTGGTTCCCAGCCGACGCCGGCGCGGACCAGCAGGCGATCATCGTCGGGCAGATACTCCAGTACCTTGGCAAACCGGGTGTCGAGTCCCTGGGCGCAGAGTTCGGTGGCGCGCTGCAGGATTTGTCCGATGTCACGCGTCTGCAGCGCGGAGCGGCCGAACTCGCCCAATAGCGACTGCTGCCGCAGGCGGTAGGGAAGCTCTTGCCTGGTGACATCGGTCGCAACGGTAGGTGCCGATGTCGACTCCTTCCCAGGTCGGTCGCTCATGCATTGTCCCGTCGGATCGAGGTCGCGGTTGCCTTCGTGGAAACGTAGCACGACACCGTTTGTGTGGTAGGGGATTTCAAGACGGAAACCGCCCCGTGCCGGTGATCTCGGATCAAGTGCTCGCACGATTATCCGCTCGTCATGCTGCTCCTTCGCGGCCTCATCGGTCAAATATGGCGGTTAGAGAGATAATAAAGGCGCGGGGCCTAGGTATATGGGAACGAAAGGTCACTGATGCACTTGGGGAGTCAAAGGGACAAACCGAAGAGGACAAGAAGAGAAGCCATGATATGGAGCGATTGAAGCCCGTCGTTCTGATCGTCGAAGACGAGTTCTTGCTCCGGATGGATTCGGCTGCGGTGATGGAAGAGGCTGGGTTTGAAGTCGTGCAAGCCGCCAATGCCGACGAAGCGATCGCAATCTTCGGGATGCGGTCGGATATCGGGGTCGTATTTACCGACATTCAAATGCCCGGATCGATGGACGGTCTCAAGCTTGCTCGGTTTGTCCGAGATCGCTGGCCGCCGATCAAGATCGTCGCAACGTCAGGCCTTGTAGCAATCGGAGACGGCGACCTGCCCAAAGGCGGCCTGTTCATCTCCAAGCCCTACAGCGCGGCAGAGATTGCCGTGACGCTCCGGAGCCTGACTGGGCTGGCGTAAACTGCCGGTCGTTGCGATCGTCGCCTCTAGGCTTCTTTAGGCGTCGCGTCTGAAGCGGACCGACATATAGCGAAGGTCGCGGCCAGATCGATGGTGGTCACTGTTTGGCCCGCCGGGTGCGATCAGGCGTCCAATGAATCTCCGATGGACTCTTACGCCGGCGAGCTGCCCGCCGAACAAGATCGGACGGCTCCAGCGGTAACTTGGGAAGGCATGAGGCACTGGCGCACAGCAGGAGAAACAGCGCGCGCTCCGCTTTATATCGCGCGCCGCCGCGACTGCATTCCGAGCCACTCATGACGACAAGTCCGTCGGTCGCCCGAACAGACCATTTCCACCTGCCACGACCGCGCCGCTTCAGCACGATGTCGAACGTGGCGAAGCGATCGTCGTCCGTCCGACAGGTCACGCTGCGAACCTATCCGGGAAGCGGCCGTGGAGCTCGTCCAGCTGCCGCTGCTCACGCTCGATCCGACTTCTGTATAGTTCGCGCTCCTCCTCGTTCTTTGCGCTCGCTAGCAACAGGCGATAGTGGCCGATAACCTTCTCGCTGCTGCGGATCAGCAGGTCTCCAATGCCGCTCATGACGCCGCTCCCATGCTCGAGGAAGTTGACGATGAATCTTTCGGAAGCGGAAATGTCACCGGGAATGTCTCGGCAACCAGAGCGTCAAGCGCGGCCTGCTCATCGGCCATCCGTCTATCGATGAAATCGCGCTCAAGATCGGACAATTCCGTCCGGAGCAGCCTGCGATAACGGTGGATGTTGTTGCGATGGGTGCGGATACGGGCCAAATTTTGTTCGAACATCGTCGTCCCTCTTGACGGTCGTACGGTCTACGCTTCAGGCCGCTGCGCGGCGTTCGGTCGACCGAAGCCGCATAGGTTTCCCGCCAGGCGGGTGCCGGGGACCGCCATCAAGCGCGCAAAGCGCCTCGAGGATCTCGTCGATGTTGACGGGCGCCTTCAATCCTTCTGGCGCCCTCAGCGACGGGCAGGACGCGATCGCGGAGGCGTCGGAGGCCCACGAAGCGAGGATGGCTCGCTTCTCGCCAAGCGTGAGGCCCGAATGAGAAACAACGTCACTCGGGTGCTCGAACTTGGTGCCGGGATGAAGGAGACAGTCGAAGTCGAAAACGTTGTCGTCAAGGGCGGTCGTCGGCCGCATGGCTGCCTCCAAATCTGAGACGAGTTGAGGGGTGGCCGCGCGGGAAAGCCCCGCGCGGCGTCGATCGATCCGAATCGCCTGCGTCCGGTCAGGCGGCTCTGGATTCGATCTGAGTGACGTTGTTCGGGGCGGCGCCGTTGATCGCGATGCGGCGCGGCTTCATCGCTTCCGGGATTTCCCGCTGCAGGTCGATGACGAGCAGGCCGTCCTCAAAGCGAGCGCCCTTGACCTCGACATGGTCGGCAAGCGTAAACTGGCGCTTGAAGTTGCGCGCCGAGATGCCGCGATGCAGGAAGGTCTTGCCTTCCTTATCGCTCTTCCGGCCCTCGAGGGTCAGGACGTTCTGCTCGACCGTCAGTTCGACCTCATCCGGCTTGAATCCGGCGAGCGCGACCGAGATCTGGAAGTTGTTCTCGTCGAGGCGTTCGATGTTGTAGGGGGGATAGCTCTCCTCGCCCACGCGCTGGGCGGCTTCGGCGAGGTCGAACAGACGGTCGAATCCGATGGCCGACCGGAACAGGGGCGAAAAATCTACAGTGCGCATAGCCAGATCCTCCTGGGAGCAAAATGGTTACGAGCGGCACCGGACACTTCCGGTGCCCGTCTCAAGTGACGGGACCCTGACGGCATCCCGATCGCCTCATGGCGACGCCGAAAAAATTTGTCAATCCGGAAAAAGTTTCAAGGGGGTCGCCCAATTTTTTTTCGCCGAGAAACGGCCAGGGTTAACCCTTTCCGACCATTGGCCAGCCACTGGACGGGTGCAATGGCCACGGCTTTTTGGTCCTTTTGGAGGCCAAGGTCGCCGTCTTGTTAGGCCGACCGCCGCGGCTTTGAGCCGTTCCGGACGGCCGCGTGCGCAGGGAGCCGGCGGAACGAAGGCCCATCGTGCTCGCGGGCTGACGCGCGCGGACCAAATAGCTCTTCCGCAGCACGGGCAGCCGATCCTGGAGGCCGAACTCTGCTGGACTTCGAAGGAAGGACCCAAAGCAACGGATGCGCAGTATAATCTGCACATGACGTCGCATCAGGACCAGGACACTACCGAAGTGCGAGACCGCAAGATCATCCATATCGACATGGATGCTTTCTACGCGTCGGTGGAGCAGCGGGGCAATCCGGACCTGCGTGGCAAGCCGGTCGCCGTGGGCGGCTCGAAGGAGCGCGGTGTCGTCGCCGCTGCGAGCTATGAGGCACGCAAGTTCGGGGTTCGCTCGGCGATGTCCTCGCATCATGATCGCGCTCGGCCTCATCGAAAGCCGCCTGGGCTTTAGCGACCGCCCTCTCCCCGCTCACGCTTCTTGGCCTCGGCGGCGAGCTCCGCCCGGCGCTTGGCCTCGTTCCGCTTCTGCTCCCGCTCAAAATCCAGTGCAGCTTTCCGGGCAGCCTTTTCACTGATTTCCGGAGGCGGCCGCTTTTTCGCCTTCGGCCGGCGCCTTTCGCGGCCACCTCGGGCTTCATCGCCAGTGGGCAGGTCGGAGTGCTCTGCGAAGCGTCCGCTCGATCCCGCAGGCCGCCTGAGGATGACGCCCGGCTTTGACATCGTTGCGGCGACCACGTCCGGGTCGTCCGTCTCTCTGGCAACACCCTGATGAAAGAGGTTGCTACCCGCGCCCCAAGCCTCCAGGGCCGCCTTCATGGAGGGGGCCGCGATCGCAAGATCGAAGAAGCCCAGCGACGTCTGATAGGTCTTGAGTTTCCTTGCCATTGATCCCGTGCAACGCCGCCGATCCGTCCACCACCACCTCAACGCCGACGGGCGGCCCATACTCCCAAGATGAACGCCAGGAAAAGCGACCGCAGCGGCGCCTCCAAGGTCGTCTGCCGCAACTACTCGGAGAGACGCGCTACGGATGAGCGCAGTTGTGTTTCAAATTGGCTGGCATGCGTCCCACGAGATGAACTTTCGAGACTGCCCTGATCATCCGTCAGTCCTGAGGCTTCCGTGATTGCCGAGGCTTCTTTCTCATCCATAGTGGCGTCCAGGAGTCCCCGAGCAATGGCCCCCGGGGGACCCTCTCGGGCCTAAGCGGACCGGCGTTGCGGCTTTGCCGTGGATTTCTTTGCAGCTGCTGCCTTCTGCTTTTTGCCCTCGATCGGCATCAGCATCTCCTTCTGGCCCGCCGCTGCCTTGCGCGGCTTCTTGGCCGCCTTTCCCGGAGACTCTTTTCCCGAAGACTTGGCCGTGGTTTCAGCGGCACGTCCGCCGACGCTGCGCCGCAGCGCCTCCATCAGATCAACCACATTCTCGCCCTTCGGCCTTTCCTTCGGCGTTATCGGCTTGCCGGCACGCTTCTGGTTAATGAGGTCAACCAGCGCCGTCTCGTAGTGATCCTCGAACTTCTCGGGCTCAAACCTGCCTGACTTCTGATTCACGATGTGCTTGGCGAGATCGAGCATGTCCTTGGTGACTTTGACGTCCTGGATCTCATCGAAATATTCGTCCGCGCTGCGCACCTCGTATGGATAGCGGAGCAACGTACCGACGAGTCCCTTGTCGAACGGCTCCAGCGCGATGATGTGCTCACGATTGGTGAGCACGACCCGGCCGATCGCGACCTTGTTCATGTCACGGATGGTCTCGCGAATCTCCGCCACAACTAAGGGTTGGCGCGTTACGCTAGTCCATTTGCCCCTGAGTTGCAGCCCAGAAGGGACCGTCCGCTTCATTCGCACTTCAGCAGGTTTACTTTTTCCGTCTCTGACGCTGGAATTGCCTTGATGTTAGAATGACATAAGAGGTTCGGACATTCGACGATCTGCCAAGTGCCCCATCGTCCGAACCCATTCCGGCGGCCGGCTGTTTCTCAGTTTCAATGGCTCCGCGCGCCTCCGTCAATCCAGTCCAGTTCACCGAGCGTCAGATAAACGACAGCACCGCGCGGCGCACCGACCGCTTCCAGGTACTCCAGCAGCTGCCCGGCATAGGCCTGGCGGTCGGCGACAGTCGGCGCGACGTCGCTCTTCCAGTCGAACGCGACGACGGGCCGGCCGGCTGCGACGGCGACAGCGTCTGCGCGCCCGGCCATCAGAACGCGGCCGGCGTGGCGGGCGGCATAGAGTGCCAACTCCGGCACAAGCGTGGCGCGGTGTTCCGCGACACCCGGCAGGCGCAGGGTTCGCAACGCGGTCGCAGCCATCTCCGCCGGATCGGGCAGCGCCTGCGCTTCGGGTGGGGCCAGTTGCGCGAGCAGGTTAGTGGCACGGGTTTGCAGATCGGATGCCGCCTCCTCGATCTCGCCCGTCAATATCTCTTCGATCAGCTTGTGCAGCAACGCGCCCCGGATGGCGCTGCCCGCTACCGGCACGAGACCGGCAGGGTCAGTGTCGACGCTCTCGTCAACGCGAGCGACCTCGACCAGGCGATCGGCGTCGCCGTCGCTCGGCCGAACCCAGCGGATGGGCCGGGACGCGTCCGTGATCGCCGCTTGCTCGGCGGCGAATACCGCCTCGCTCTGAGGGTTCTCTTCTGCTGCGACGCGCGCCAGAGGACGCCGAGAGAAACGCGCGGCATCCCATTCGGGGATATCGTCCTGCCCGAGATCCAGAAGGTGCGCCCAGCTATTGGCGCGCGGCACCGACAATGTCGGCAGGATCAGCATTTCGATTGCCCGCGTGCAGGCGACGTACAGAAGCCGCTCGTGCTCCTCTGCGCTGTCCTGATCGTCGAGGCTGATGGCGTCCGCGATCGCTGGCGGGACGACATCCCCCAGCACCCAATGCAACGTGTCGTCGTGACGGCGGTGAATAAACGGCTCGCGCCGTCTGAGTTCGGAGCCCATATTGATCGGAATGACGATCGGCCATTCGAGGCCCTTGGCACTGTGGACCGTGATGATTTCGATGGCTTCGCGGTGGGCATCTAACCGCGCCTCATCGTAGGGCTCGGGCCCGAGTGGACCACCCTCCCAGTCGGCGTCGATGTCCTGGGCCAATTGCTTGAGGCCACGCACGCCGTAGCGGCGTGCGCGCTCCATCAGAAGATCGAGATTGGCCAGAGCCCGCGCGGCCTGGTCGCTGCCCCGCGCGGCAAGCGTGGCCCGCACACGCAGCCGATCGATCGCCTCGCTCAGCAGGAGAAACGGCGTCGTTCGCCGCACGCGCCGCCGCAGATCTGTCAGCACGTTGAGCGTCTCCCGCGCCAGCGGATTGTCGATCTGATCGGGCTGTGTCTGCAGCGTCAACTTCGGCGCCCGCGGACGATCTTCTGTATCACCCGGGGCGAGGGCTCGCGTGATATCGAGCAATTCATGATCGGTGAGACCGACGAGCGGCCCGCGCAGCAGAGCGCCGAGTGCCAGGGTATCACCTGGATCAGCGAGTGCGCGGATCAGCGCGACGAAATCCTGCGCTTCCTGACGCCGGAACAGGTTGCGGCCGGCCTGTGAGACAAGCGGCAGGCCGCGCTCCTCGAGCGCCCGCTCATAACGCCAGAGCTCGGTGCCGACCGGCGCGAGCAAGGCGATATCGCCAGGCACGATCAAGGAAGTTTCTCCACCAGATCGCCGCACGCGGACATTTCCGATAAGCTGGGCGCAGATATCGGCAACGGCACGCGCTTCTTCGTCGCGCACGAACGCCGCGCGGCTTTTCTCGCCGATACGAATCGTGGCCTTCATGACGCAAGGCAGACCGTGCTCCGCTGGACCAAGCGAGGAGACAAGAGGAACGTAGCCCGGGGCCTGTCGGCCCAACGGATCGCGGAAGCAACGATTGACGTGATCCAGGATCTCGCCGCGTGACCGGAAGCTCGTCGTGATCCGCAAGATATTGCCCGGAAACTGGCGCTCGACGGCATTGCGCGCCTCCATATAGGTTGCGACGTCCGCGCCTCGGAATCTGTAGATCGCCTGCTTCGGATCGCCGACCATAAACAGATTGCCCGGAATCAGTTCCCGCTCCTGCCAGGCCGGAGCCGCGCTGGCAGTGCTGGCGATCAGAAACAGGATCTCGGCCTGCACCGGGTCGGTGTCCTGGAATTCATCGACGAGGATCCGCGTGTAGCGGTTGGACGCGGCCTGCCGGACGGTTTCGTGACCGCGCAAAAGCGCGCGTGTGGCGAGCAGCAAATCGTCAAAGTCAAGAACGGCAGCGTTGCGCTTGAACGCCTCGAAGTCCTCAAGGAGCTCATCAAGCGCGCCGGAGAATGTCGCGACCAGCGCTGTTGCGATACCGCCGAGAAGAGCACGAAACTCGCCGGCGCACCGGTCATAGTGGGATGCGGCCTCTTCTGCGAGGCGCGTGCCTTCGTCCTTGCCGGAAACGTACTTCCAGGCCCCCAAGCGCCGATACGATCGCAGATCGTTAGAACGCCAGGCCATGGCATTGACGCGTGGTGGATGGGCAAGCTCCCAGAGCCGCTCGAATGAGGGGGCAGGATCGAAGGCCCCCGCGAAGAAGGCGGCGAGCCTCTCAAGATCGACAACGTCTTCGAGCGCACGATCCGGCGCCCGGGTGCCGTCGATCCAGCGGCGAAATTCCCGTACGCTCTCGACAAATTCCAGATCGGCGTGTTCGTCAAGATCGCGACGCAGAGGCTTTGCGGTCCGAAAGTCGCGCCGGAACTTGCCGAGCTTTTTCAGGGTGTCGACCGCTTCCTTTGGGTCCCGGCGCGCCATGACGATAACAGGATCGGTCGGATCGGCGTTCTCGCCGAGACGCCGCCGCAGCCAACGCTCGAATACGGTTGTGAAGGCAAACTCGGTCTGGACCGCATCGAGGACCTCGGCGCCAGGATCGACGCCCGCCTCGATCGCATAGCTGCGAAGCAGCTTGTGGCAGAAGCCGTGGATCGTGGTTGCCGTGAGTTCGTCCAGTCGCGCACGCGCCGCTTTGAGCGCGGCTCTCTGTGGCGCGGTCAGGGTTTTGTCGATGGCGAGCGCCAGGTCATCGGGTACGTTTCCATTCAGCAGCTCGTTGACGAACCGCTCCACGCGCACGCGCAGTTCTCCGGCTGCGAGCTCGGTGAACGTGATGGCGGCGATGTTGCGTGGCGCGACACCGCTGGTCAGGAGCATGGTCACGCGACCGGCCAGTAGCGAGGTTTTGCCGGTGCCTGCCGCAGCCTCGACCAGCAAGGTTTGGTCAAGGACAGTGAGGGCGCGCCGCCGGTCGGCGCTGTCAGTGAGCGCGTTCATGGCAACTCCCAAAGCCGGGCCAGATCGCCGGCCGCAGCGATAAACGCAGCCTGCTTTCTGCGAAAATAGGCTGGGGAGGCAGGAAGCGCGAGCCGTAGATCGTTGAGTCGGTCGTCGGCGGCCGGACCCGGCACAGCATGGCCGCGCCTCAAGGCAGCGCAGGCCGCGTTAACGAAGGCTGCGGTTTGCGCAATTGCCTCGTCGAGATCCGGCAGCAAGAAGATCGCTGGCTCGTCTTTTAAATAGATGAGCCGGGTTCGAATGGCGGGCACGTCGGGCAGAAGTTGGCGGCATGCCAGCGCGTACAGGACGCGCTGCAATTCGGCGCCGCCGGCAATGACCCTGTCAGCGGGATTCTCCGGCCGCTCGCCAGTCTTGTAGTCGGTGACACGGACAGCGACGTTACCTGCGCGCAGGTCGACGCGATCGATTTTTCCGCGAATAGCGACCGCCGTGCCGGGCACGTCAACGCGCAACGCAGAGTCCCACGGACAATCCGGATTTTTGGACTCTGGCGGATTGGCGTGCTCGCCGAACGGCACCTCGGTCCAGCTGCGCGTGCCGCTCTCGGTGAACGTCTCGTTCGTCAGGCCAGCCAGCGCCATGGCGGATGCCTGGCGCACAGTGTTGACCCAGAGCACCTCGGGCGGCACCGGCCGTTCCAGCGGCCACGCTGCGATCACGTGATGCACCACCGCCTCGAGCGCGGCCTCGATCTCCTCCTTGCCGGCCACGGTGAAACCGGGGTTCGGCTCGAGCGCGTCGACGGAGCGGCGCAAAAGCTCATGGACCAGCCGGCCGAATTCATCGGGTGGAAGGATCAGTGGACGCTCCCGGTCGTCCGGCGCACGCCAGCCGAGCGCGTATTTCCAGACAAAGCCCAGGGGATCGCGCAGCAGCCGCGCCAGCGAAGTCGGCGACTGGATGTCTGCGAGGCTTTCGGCGATGACGGCGTGATCCGCGACCAGGAGCCCGTCATGGGCCGTCAAATCCGGTCCATGCCAGCTCTGCCAGCACCGCAGGGCGGCGCCGGTCGCGAGGTGTTCGGCGATTTCTTGCGGGCGCGCGGTAAGCCGGTCCGATTCGCTTGCCGCGTGCTCTGCGATCCGCGTTCGCGCGAGCGCGATCGCATTGCCGCCTGGAGCCAGCAGCGGGCTCGGGCCTGCCCGACCGCCCTGCGCGTTGCGACGGCTACGCGAAAGAACAATGCCCCGTGTCGCGCAAGCGGCGATGATGCCGAATGCGCGCCGGTCCGCTTCAGCGGGCGGATCGGCGTCGAGAGGACCCGGAGGTCCAATATGGTCCGGCAGCAGAGGGTCTTCGCCGGACGAGCGCGGCCATCCGCGCTCCGTCAGTCCGAGCAGACGAACCCAAGGGCGGGGCGCCGCCGCCAGCTGCCATGCCGGCGCCCACGCCACGGCGTCGCTGGCATCTCGCTCATCCTCGACGCGAATTTTGCGTAGCGAAAGCTCCAGGGCGGCCGCAGGAGCGCTTCGTGTCGCCCGCTCCCAGAGGCGGCGCGCGCGGCCGCGCAAGAACGCGTTCGTCGCTTCTTCGGCCGCTGTGGTTCCTCTTTCCAGCAAGGTCAGCAGGGGCATCACGATCGGACGCGGATCGGTATCCGGAAAGGTGAGCTGGTCGAGGGCACGAGCCCATTCGGCGGCCGAGGCCAGCGAGGCGCTGCGCGGCACACGCAGCCAGTCGCGCGGTAACGCGTCGAGCGCCGTTCGCTGGCCTGCGGCCAGAGCCAACAGACGCCGCACGCGGGCCTGGCTGAGGCCGTGAAGCAGTACATCGGCAAGCGCGGCGCAACGCTGGCCATCGGCGGTGCCGAGACACGGCCGGCCGTGCGGAAAGCTCACCGGCAGTTCGGTTTCATCCGCCAGCGCGACGACATGCTCGTCCCATTCGTCGGTGGTGACGCCGCAGATCGCGATGTCGCCGGGCTCGGCTTGTCTCGAAGAGATCAAGGCGCGTGCCCAGCGAAAAGCCTCGAGCACCTCGTGGCGCGGATCGGCGCATGTGACCTGGACGGGCGTAGCCGCCACGGCGGTCACCGTTCTGACCTCGCCTCGAAACCAGGCTGTGTCGGCGCCGGGCGGCGCGGTCCAGATCACCGGCGCCATGGTGCAGAGCTTGTGGATCATCGGTCGCCAGACCGGCTCGATGAAGTGTACCCCCATGATGGAGACCGGGCCCAAGACCGACGAAGCCCATTGCATGCGCGCGCACGCCTCGTCACGGAGATCCGTCGGCAGGTGCGCGCCGCCGGCAAGAAAGCCGCGTACCCGGTTCTCCAGCAGGGCAAGATCGCGGATTCGCGCGTTGCCGTCCGGCGCGTGAGCGAGACGGGTGTCCGCGTTCCATGCCGCTCTCAACGTCCGCGCAACGGCGCGCGTCATCCCGGGAAGATGGCGGACGGCCTCGATGTCCTCAAAGCCTCCCGCATCAAGGGCGCGGGCGACAACAAATTCCAGCTCCTCGGCTGTCACCTGATGCAGGAAACCGCCCGCCAGCCGCGCCGCCAATTGCGTTGCGGTCATGATCTGCAGACCGTTCTCGCCATCACGGGCGGCGGCCGCGCGGCGGGCGGCGAAAGCCAGCCCACCCTGAACGATAACGGTCCTCCTCATCACCACTGTCGCGTCCCCATTTCCGGCAACAACCTTATCAAAGAAGCCGACCCACTCAGAGATATGGCGCAGCGGAGCCCACAGCATTGGCCCTGCGCCAAATCGCGGAAAAGAAGGGAGCCCGGCGGCAGGCTCCGCCAGGCCCGTCGTTATTTGCCCGAGACCCAGTGCCAGACGCGGCGCCAAATGCCTGGCGTCGCCTTGGGCGGGCTGGGCTGAAGCGGACGCTCGACCTGTGGCGATTGGCCGTAGAAGCGCGCTTTGGCGGCTCGATCACGGCGCCGTTCGGCTTCGACCTGCTCATCGCTCCAGGACCCGGCTTCGATCACCTTGCCATGGTCGATCACATAGTGTGACCGGCACTTCAGCGTCCAATTGCCGATCGATGGGCGAAGCGAGATGGTCTCGCCGTCGAACGTCATTTTCCAGTCCGTCGGCGTGAACGGCGCGACCACCTCCTCGCCGCAGCCACAGCAGCAGTTATGCGCAGACGTGGCATACTCCATCGAAACATAGAGGATGCCTGGCTGAAGGCGTTCGGGAATATGCTCGACGAACCGATGCTCCAATTTCTTGTGCCGCATCACGTCAGGTCCCCATTGATCAGCATGTTGCCGTCGGTCGTGTACGTGCAGTGATGCTCGCGTTCGAGGTCTCGGTAGAAGCCGCGGATCTTCTTCCATTTGATCACCGCAAGCACGGCATTGAGGGCGTTGAGGTCTGCGACCTGGATGTTGGACGCGTAGATGTCCTCGGCGCCACCGCCGACAAAGGAGATCCGTTGCCGCGCATGATCCCGCTTCTCCGGCGTGCTGGCGGTCACCCGCAGGATGCCGCCGAGCGAGCCTTCGTCGAACTCGAGACCCATGCCGACATCGATGAACCCGGCGCCGATCGCCTCGAGCTTCTCG
>Ga0207661_10000232_pt1 | contig 36587 bp, 38 predicted proteins | sample KBSC713LmetaG_FD_184337 | JGI IMG/M metagenome (GOLD analysis project Ga0207661, IMG submission 184337) | Corn rhizosphere microbial communities from Kellogg Biological Station, Michigan, USA - KBS C7.1-3L metaG (SPAdes) (version 2) | ecosystem: Host-associated > Plants > Roots > Rhizosphere ...
CGGCGACAAAATCGATCATCAGAACTGGTCTCTCATGGTTTCGGGCTGAGGCCCCGGCTCCCGCGCGATCCAGTAGGTGTCGGATGCAGGCTCGCGTTTCAGCCTGAGCAGGTCCCGGCCGCGCAGCCGCATCACAAGGCCGGTCGGCCATATCGTGCCGAAGAACAAGAGTCCCATCACAATCGGATTGACGATCCTGTGGAGGAGAAGGCCGAGCTTCATCCAGATCAGGTTGAGAGGATGCAGTGATGACGGCTTGATCCCGGCCGCGAGCAGGAACAGCACCGCGGCCGCAAGCTCCCAGCGCCACAACCGCTCGTCATGCCAGCCATTGATTAGAGCGAGCAGCGCCAAGGCGCCGGCCATGACAAGCCCGAACGTCCGGTCAGAACCGGGCGAAGCCGCCTCATCCCGGCTAAAATTCTCGTGGGTTGACTGGTTCATCGCAAGTGTCGACAAGACGGCCGTTTTTCGGGTTCGGGTGCTTTATCAGGTGAGAAAGCCAAGGTCCCGTCCTTTTTGGCCTTTTTCCGGCCAATCCCATGGAGCGAGAATGCAGGAAAAACTACTGGATCAGGCAGCTTCGCTGCCGAAAGGCAGCTTCTTGAAGGCCGCCTTCGCGCCGCGGCGCATCGTGCTCAATTGCCTGATGTTCCTGTACTGCCTCGCGCTGTTTCTGATGTTCGACTTCGCCTACTCGACCTTCACCCGCGGACAGGAACAGGAGCGCGTCGCGCGCGTCTATGATCCCGTCTACGACCACGGCTTTGCGCCCAAATTCGACGGCTATGACGTCTGGGGCGAGGCGCGCTACCGGCTGATCACGGACAGTCTCGGCTTCAAGGATTCCTCGACGCGCGACGTGCCGCTGAAATCCGACCACCGCCGCATCCTCTTGATCGGCGATTCCTTTGCCGAAGCCATCGGCCTGCCCTTCGAACGCACGTTTGCCGGCCTGCTCGAGCAAGCGGGACAGGCGCGGCCCGACAAGGTCGAGTTCCTCGACGCCGGCGTCGCCTCCTATTCGCCCAGCATCTACTACAAGAAGGTCAAATACCTCCTCGATCGCGGGCTGAAATTCGACGAGGTCGTGCTGCTGTCCGACAGCTCCGATGTCGAGGACGAGGCGACATCCTACTTCTGCATCGATGACGATCCGAACTACCACAAGTTCTGCCACACGCCGCCCGGTGCGGCGCCGGAGCCCGCGATCAAGCGCGACTTCTTCATCGACCACTTCGTCGTCACCAATCGCGTCCGCGTCACCATCAAACGGTGGATCCAGAAGGAGCTCGGCAACAAGAGCGCGGCGATCGACTCCGATCACAACCGGATCGGCTGGACCACGAAAAACCCCGATCCGGCCAAATACCAGCCGCTCGGCGTCGATGGCGGGATTGCGCGCTCGCTGCAAAACATGGGCAAGCTGTCAGACCTGCTCGCAAGCCGCGGCATTCCCTTGACCATCGTGGTCTACCCCTGGGCGCAGCAGATCGCGCAGGGCGATCGCGACAGCCGTCAGGTCAGGCTGTGGCGCGACTTCTGTCCCACGCGCTGCAAGGCCTTCATCGATCTGTTCCCGGTGTTCTTCGCGGTCGCCGATCGTGACAAGGACTGGTATGAGCACCTCTACATCCTCGGCGACGACCATTTTTCCGCTGCCGGCAACCGGATGCTGTTCGAGGAGCTGTCGAAGCGGCTGCTTCCTTAGCGCATGATCCGGAAAAGTGGGCGCCGGTTTTCCGACAAGATCATGCGCCAAAAAAATCGCGCTATTCGTTGATGATTCTCGCGACACAGAGCAGCACCACCGCTGCGAGGAAGAACAGGTCGATATAAGCTTTGATCTCGCCGTCACGGCGCAGCAGCGCGACGTCGGCGACTGTCTGCTTCTTGATCGGCGATGTCACCCCACCCTGGGTAACCAGCGCGATGACGCGCCGGGCTTCGATCTCCAGCCGCTCGATGCGCTGGAAGAAATAGAATGAGCGCAGCGCGATGGCCCCACGCATGCCGGCATAGAGCAGGATCGCAATCGCCAGGATGGCGCGGTTGTTGTATTTCTCGATGTAGTTGAGACTGAGATAGACCGTCGCCAGGAACGCGAAATTGGTAACGAAGCGGTAGACGAAGCTCAGGAATCTCATGCGTGTGCCCGTGTCGACGGCTGTTCAGGCCTCGTTAGAATCGAACGCATATGTCGGATTTTTCAGGCCTACGGGCCGGACGCGCCACGTTTGTTCCCGGCAGACGGTGTAAGCCAGCGTTGTAACAGGAAGGCAACGGTGGCGCCGACTCGCGGCGCTCTTTTGATGATTGACCCGGGTAGCCCGCGTTTCAACCCCGATCTTCCGCTGCGGTGCCGTTGACGCCGGCTCTTCCCCCACTCAATTCGTTGCGATTACGATGCACGCAGGAACAGCCGGGGCGAGATCATGAAACGGCGCGAATTTCTGGGATCCATGGTTGGAGCTGCGACCTTGTCGGCGCTGCCTGATCTGGCTATGGCGGACGCTCAATATCCGAATCGTCCGGTGCGCATCGTTGCCGGCTTTGCCGCGGGCGGCGGGGTCGACATTACGGCGCGCCTGATGGGCCAATGGCTCAATGAGCGGCTGGGTCAGCCCTTCGTCACCGAGAACCGGACCGGCGCGGATGGCAACATCGCTACCGAAGCGGTCGTGAACGCGCCGCCGGACGGCTACACCCTGCTGCTCGCCACGCTGCCGAACGCGGTCAACGCCTCGCTCTATCCGAAACTGAATTTCGTGTTCCTGCGCGATATCGCAGCCGTAGCCGGCGTCATCCGTGTGCCGATGGTGGCGCTGGTGCATCCTTCCTTGCCGGCCAAGTCGATCGCGGAGCTGATCGCCTATGCGAAGGACAATCCCGGCAAGATCAACATGGCCTCGGCCGGCACCGGCAGCGCGCCGCATATGGCGGGCGAGCTGTTCAATTCCATGGCCGGCGTCAACATGCAGCACGTGCCCTATCGCGGCCAGGGTCCGGCGCTGTCCGACCTGATCGGCGGCCAGGTGCAGATCCTGTTCGCGGCAGCTCCCGGAACTGTCGATTACATCAAGACGCAAAAGCTGCGCGCGCTTGCGGTGACGAGCCCGACAGAGGCCGACGTGTTGAAGGAGTTGCCCACGATCGCAGCCACCCTGCCCGGTTATGAGGCAAGCCAGTGGTACGGCCTTGCCGCACCGGCCAAGACGCCGGCCGACATCATCGAACGTCTGAACCAGGAAACCAACGCGGCCTTTGCCGATGCCGCAATGAAGGCGCGTTTTGCCGCCATCAGTGGCGAGCCGATCGAGGGAACGCCTGCCCAATTCGCGACGTTGATTGCGAACGAAACCGAGAAGTGGGCGAAGGTCGTGAAGTTCGCCGGCCTCAAGGTGCAGTAATCGCGGGCCACTCAACCTCGATGGCGGGGGCCGCAAGATCGCGGTAGACTGGCCTCGCCACGGAAGGTGGGGTGAGCTGATGCCAAAGAAGGGAGTCACCGGCCACGACGAATGGGTCGTCACGGAAGCTTTGGCGACGGCGCTGGTCGCCCTCGAGCAGCTCCCGTCGAAGCATCAGCCGCGGGCCCATATGGACGATATCAGGAAGCTGCTCGCCAACGGCCGCGAGCCTGCCACCGTCAGCCTGCATCTGGCCCAAGCCAAGTGCCGCCTGTTTCCCGATCTCGACCGGGTCGAGATCTACCGCGAATACGGCATCAGCAGCGACGAATACGGCTAAGCGCATGATCCGGAAAAGCGTGTAGCGGTTTTCCGAAGAGATCATGCGCAAACAATAGCCTGAAGCGCGATGACGGATCGTCATCGCGCGTTAACCGCGATCATCGCGTTGGCCGGTCTATTAAGGTTGAGCCCAATTTGAGGTTGCCTTGCCGCGCGGGTGCGACATTGTTCCCGCCGAAAACGCCAAGGCAGATTCCATGGTCACGGTTTCGGAAGAGACGGCGGTTGACTACGAGCTGACCGCAAAGATCGCCACCGAGGCGTTTGCATTCGCCGAAGGTCATTTCTCCGCTGAAAGAACCAAATGGCTTTATGAGCGCGGTTTCGGCCGGGGCACCACGGTGCTCGCCGCGATCGACGAGGGCAGGAAGGTCGGACAGATCGCGCTGATCGGCCAAAGCGTCTGCGTCGCCGGCCAAGTCTACCCGGCAGTACAGCTGGTCGACCTCTTCATCCTGCAGGCCTATCGTTCGGCTCAGCTCGTGCGCAAACTCTACAAGGAGGTCGAGCAATTCTGCGCCAGGCGCGGCATCCGCTTCATCCTGGCGCTGCCGAACGACAAGTCGGTGCTCCTCAACGCCCGCTTCCTGAAATTGAGCCCGCTGTTGTCGCTGCCGATCCGCGCCGGCGTCTCGCTACGCCAGCCGACACCGAACGCGATCAGCCATTCCGGCCTGCTCCGGGCGATGGCGCGCGAGCAGGCGATCGAACTGCTTTCCACCTTCAGCTCTCCTTCGAGCGAGAACGGTTCGCACTGGGATGCGGAAACCCTGTTCAACCGGCTCGACGATCCGACCGGCGATTACGCCGTCCATTCGACCAAAAACCTGCTGCTGGTGTCCTCGCGCCGAAAGACCCGGGGCGTGAGCTATACCGCGCTCTGCGCCTTCTTCGCCCGGCCCTCGGCCGAGATCGCCGAGACCGAGGTTGACGAACTCGTCCGCGCCGCCTGCCGCCTCTGGAGATTACCGGCGTTCGCCTATGCAGGGACCAACAGGCGATTGCCCAAACTTCCAGGCGTCCCCCTGCCGGCGAAATTGCGGCAGCCGATCCTGGTGCAATTGCGCGACGTGTGCAGCGACGGGCATGACGTGCGCTTCGACCGCTTCCAGCTGATCGATTCCGATTTCGCGTGAGAGCGCCACCGCTGTGCAACGACGCGTGAGCGGCGTCATAGTCGATAACTGCGGCGGTCTGCTAGCAGTCGATTAGTCGCGCCGTTCTGCACGACCGTTCACGCTGTCATCAGAAAGGATCACGCCATGTCGATTGAGCAGAGCACGCCTGAGGAGTGGAAGAAGGTCGAGGAAGCCCTCCAGCGGTCGAGCGAGATCGGATCTGCCGACCTCGAGAAGGTGTCAGGGGGTCGTCGCGGAAACGAGGATGACGATCTGAAGGACCTCGAAATCCAGCGCTAATGCCGACGGGACCGGTGGCGGGTCAAGGCGCATCCGCGGCCGGCCGTCTCCGCTCCAACGGCCTCGGTGCCTCGACAAACCCAAAAACCTCCACGAAGTTCTTGCAATTCGGCAATTTGCCGCTATTTCTTGGGCATGTTGCCGGCCAATGGAGGCCCGAAATGTCGGTCGTTGAAATCGTGGCAAGAAAGCTTGGCGGTCGCGCCGTGCTTGGCGGCGTCGTGCGCTCCCAGGCTGATCTCGCCTTGGCCGTCCGAAAGCGGCTTCCACTGGCGGCGCTTCGCGGCCTGGCACAGGCGGGACTCACAGACCAGGAAATCGAGCAGTTCGTCATCCCTCAGCGAACGCGGCGTCATCGTGCCGAAAAGCAGCAGCCTCTGACGGTTGAGGAATCCGATCGCGCGGTTCGGCTGCTGCGCATCCAGACCGTTGCCGAGGAAACGTTCGGAAATATCGAGAAGGCGAATCTGTGGCTCCGCCGTCCGCTGGCAGAGCTGCACAAGGAGGCGCCGCTCGCGGTGGCGCAAACCGAGGCCGGCGCACGCGTTGTCGAGACCATTCTCGGCAAGATCGCTTGGGGTGCCGCAGCCTGATGCTGCTGTGGCGATTGTCAGGTGTGCAACATGCCAGAGCATTCGATGGCGGCTACGGGCTGCTCTTCGACGGGCGCTGGAACACGATCGGACATCCCGTCACCTATTGCGCCACATCGCCGGCGCTCTGCGTCCTGGAAAAGCTCGTGCATGTGGAAGACCCCACGCTCCTGCCCGAGCTGATGATGGTCCGCTATGATGTGCCGGACGATCTTGCCGTCGAGACCCGAGGCCTCGATGACCTGCCTCAGGACTGGCGGCAACAGGAAGGCTGGACGCAGCAGCAAGGCGATCAATGGCACGCTTCGCTCGCAGCGCCGCTGCTGCGCGTGCCCTCCGCCATCGTTCCCCTCGATCAATCTCCCGACCTGAACGTGCTGATCAACCACCGCCATCCCGCGGCGGCGCGCATCTCCATCCAGGCGGTCGAGCCTTTCGCACTCGATCCGCGGCTATTCTAGCGGCTGGCGCAGAATTACCACCCGCGATGAATTGCGCGTGACCTTGAGCGCATGAAAGCAGCGCTGGGGCCGCGCGGCGATCGCGGCAGCACGTACCCGCTTTCACCCCTTCCAGAGGCAACTTGAGCATCAAAGCCGCACGGTCGATACATGGACTCAAGCTGCCTGCCGCGCAGGAACATCATGTGCGGCGTCAGGCCGCCGCGGCCGGCGATCCATCGCTGTACCTGCGGTGGGTACTGCGAATAGAGCATCTCGGTTGCTTCGGGGTTGGTGACAGTTCGACCACGACCGACAAAATTGAAAGCGGCGTGAAACCCGAGCGCCGCGTTCGGCGTGACACAGATCCTGTCGTGAGGGACTGCCCCCAGGACGATGGTGCAGGCGGAAGCGCATAAGCCGTCGATCATTACGGTTTGACCTGACGCGCTCAGTCCTTCGTACTTGTCGAGGTAATCGGCGATTAATCCTCCCCGATCATTTCCGATTCGAACCGTCGCATGGCCCGTCCCCGCGCCCGCGAACAAAACCGCTGCCGTGAGCAGCGCATAGATATATTTCATGAGTTTGACCTGCCCAAGTTCAACGTGTGATGCGGACGTCCCATTAGTTCCGGAAGCCGGAACCATCGCTCTCCCAAAGCAGATCAGGATGGGGACAGGCGATGCTCAGTCGTGGTTCCGCGTTATCGCGTAACCAAGCGCAATGCTTGTTGCTATTGGGAATGCCCTTAGAAATCTTGTTCGGCCGAAATGTGACTGCGCGCGGAACTCGAGCAAGATCGCCGCAACCCGGAACGCAACCGCGCCGGAAAATCCCTCCATCCCTCTACTTGATGGCGAGCGCGCTTTTTGAATGGGATAACGACGACCGTCTACCATTCGCCAAGCACGATATTTGGATGGCGCTGATGACGATAGCGAACCGGAGCACCATGCCCTTAGGGGGTGGACCGCTTGGAGCTCAGTTTCAGGCAATGCGAATTGAAGCAAATCGCAATTCTCGCCTACTTTTTGACCGAGTTGTATGATCTGATTGCGTATGCTTGGCGTTGCACCGCAAAGTGAGCATGAAACGGTACGGGACGCCGTCACTGCATGTGCGGTACCGACGCGGCGCTCATTGCTCGCGACGACGCTTGCGGCATGCGCCAGCCTTGTCGCCAGCCGACATGCCAGCGCCGAAGACGATAAACCCGGCAGCAGCGATCGCCCACAAAAGGATGATCTTCTGGTTGCGACCGACGACGCGCAGGCCGGACAAGTCATCAAGCCGTCTGATCTGAAACTCAACGGTCCGCCGGTACACGCCTGGCCCCAGGATCCCAAAACGGGAGTGATCCGCAGCGGCTCGCGGCTCAACGAAATCCTTATCATCAAGCTCGATCCTGCAGAACTCGACGACGACACGCGGTCGCGCGCGGCCGATGGCATCGTCGCCTATTCCGCGATTTGCACGCATGCGGGATGTCCGGTCTCTGCGTGGGTGAAGGGCGAGACGGGTGACAAGAACGTCCTCAAATGCATGTGCCACAATTCCGAATACGACGCGCGAGCCAGCGCGCAAGTCGTGTTCGGACCGGCGCCGCGGCGACTTCCGGCGCTGCCATTGGTGGTATCCGGAGATTCGTTGACGATCGCCGGGCCCTTTGCAGGAAAGGTAGGCGCTCAGCAATCAGGATGACGACGGCGGCGTCATTGGAACTCTGCAGACCACGACAAAACAAACTGGGAGGTAGTGTCCATGACCATCAAGCAATATCTGCTATCAGGTGTCGTTGCGTTCACATGCGTGGCCGCGAGCGCGGCGATCGCGGGCCCGATCGAGAACTACAGTCCGGTGACGGCGAGCCGTCTGGAAAATCCCGAGCCCGGTAACTGGATGCTTTACCGCCGGACTTACGACGGACAGGGCTATAGCCCGCTGAGCCAGATCAACACCTCGAACGTCAAGAACCTGACACCGGTCTGGACTTTCTCCACCGGCGTGGTGGAAGGCCATGAGGCGCCACCCATCGTCAACAATGGCGTCATGTTCGTCGCAACGCCGATGGGGCAAGTGATCGCGCTGAATGCGAAGACCGGAGATGAATATTGGCGCTACAAGCGCCAGTTGCCGGACGATCTTTTCCAATTGCATCCGACCAGCCGCGGCGTCGGCTTGTGGCAGGACAAGCTGTATCTCGCCACGACGGACGACCATGTCGTCGCGCTCGACGCCAAGTCGGGGAAGGTGCTGTGGGATCAGAAGGTGCAGGACTACAAGAAGGGCCAGTACCTGACCCTGATGCCACTGGTCGTCGATGGCAAGGTGATTGTCGGCGGCTCGGGCGGCGAGTTCGGGGTCCGCGGCTATGTGGTCGCGTTCGATGCCAACGATGGCAAGGAATTGTGGCGAACGTTCACCATTCCCGGTGAAGGCGAACCGGGCCATGACACCTGGCAGGGCGATGACTGGAAATCCGGCGGCGGATCTGCCTGGATGACTGGCAATTACGACAAGGACACCAAGACGATTTATTGGGGCGTCGGCAATGCTGCGCCATGGCCCGGCGCGACGCATCCCGGTGACAACCTCTACACCAGCTCCGTGCTCGGCCTCGATCCCGACACCGGAAAGATCAAAAGCCACTTCCAGTATCATCAGAACGACTCGTGGGACTGGGACGAAGTCGATGCACCGATGCTGATCGACATGCAGCGCGACGGCCGCTCGTTCAAGAGCCTGGTCCATCCCGGGCGTGATGCGATCCTGTGGGTGCTGGAGCGACAGCCAGACCGCATCAACTATGTCGCGGGCTGGACGTTTGTGAAGACCGACGTGTGGAAAGGGATCGAGGCCGAGACCGGACGGCCGATCGTCGATCCCGACCACAAGCCGGTCGTCGGCAAGCGGGTCGAGTTCTGCCCGTCACTGTGGGGCGGCAAGGATTGGCCGTCGGCGGCCTACAGCCAGAATACCAAGCTGGTTTACGTTCCCGCCAACGAGAATTTCTGCGGCGGCTTCACCGGAGAGAAGGTGCCGCTCAAGCCGGGTGAGCTCTGGCTCGGCACCAAGGCAGAGGATATCGGGCTGACGCCGCGGCCAGGCGCCGATCATTTCGGCGAACTCCAGGCGTGGGATCCGGCGACCGGCAAGAAGGTCTGGTCGCACGGCTTCAAGAGCTCACAGCTGTTCGGCTCGGTGACGGCGACCGCCGGCGATCTTCTCTTCGCTGGTGGTACCAACGACCGCAACTTCCGCGCCTTCGACGCCAAGACGGGCGAAATCCTTTGGGAGCAGAAGACCAACTCCGGCATTATGGGCATGCCGATCTCCTATGAAGTCGACGGCACCCAATATATCGCGATCCAGTCGGGCTGGGGCGTTGACGCCCAGCGCATCCAGGATGCGCTGGCCGGCAAGACGCCCGGTTTCGAGAATAATGTGCCGCAGGGCGGCGTGGTCTGGGTGTTCGCCCTCAAGAAGTAGGCGCCGGGCCATCGGATGAAGAAAAAAGCGGCGGACTTTCGTCCGCCGCTTTCGTGCACAGCGCCGATCCGGTTTGCTTCGTCGACGCGTGTTGCGAGTGCTGTCTGCATGGCGATCCCCCTATTCTTATGGAAAACAACGGGTGCGAGCGCCATCGCAGGGAGGCTAAGTCATGGTGCCTGGCATGAAGCAGCGGATTTTCAGCGCCTGAAGCTTGTGTTCGCTCCAGACATAGATGGGCCAGACGATGGTGCGCCCGTCCCGGTTTGGCTCCTTGATGACCGCTTCGTCAGGAACGTCCCACCATTTGCCCTCCACGAACACGCGATAGTGGCCGTCCTTGGTGTCCCAATCCACATCCCTAAGGGTCATGCCATCGGCATCGGCGCAGCATGGGCCACTCTTGCTGCGCAGACTTTCGAACCAGGGCTTCAGTGGAGAGTTGGCATAACGCCCGTCATCGTGGGCCTGCGCCAATCCACCGCCAAGTGCAATCAATACTCCAAATGCTCGAAGGCAACTCCTGGGCTCCATTCGCGTCTCCACACGGTCGTGGGCTGCCCATCATGGAACGAGCAGCGGGCGCGCCATGTTCCTATTCCGGGATGCAATGTGACTGGGCCAGGTGGAAGAGCACGAAGAGAAAGGCTGCTGCCACGGCGGCGCACCAGACGACATGTACATCAGCGTTTTGTTGTCAGACGCGAACGGCTGAAGGTCGCCATCCACGCCAGCTAGATGTTTGCATTCGGCTGCCAAGGGTAGGCTGGCACCAGCGGGTCTAAGCGCCTGCTGGTTCGGCCTTGTCGCGCGGGCACAGCGCAAGTCTCGGCAAACAAGAGCGAATGTCAGTTGCCTCCGACGTTGCGTCCACCTCGGTCATAACCAATGGCGCTGCGGCTTTTCGCTATTGCAGCAAGCGGCAATGACGTTTCTGGACCGTTGACGGCCTGCGTCACAACAAGCACTAATAACGAACTTGCCCATCACTCGTCTCATTACAGTAAAACCCAAAACAGCAGGGGGAAATCATGACTTACGTGAAAGGGCTTGCGGCAGGCGTTGTCTTGATCGGTAGCTTTGTGCTTTTGACCGCGACCGCCAGCGCCCAGGAGGTCAAGCAGGAAGGTAAATCGACGTTCGGCAATGCCAAAGTCCCGCCGGTCACCCAGCAGCAACTCAACACCGCCGACAAGAACGCCAAGGACTTTCTGCTGACCAACGGCAATTACGCCCAGACGCGCTTCTATCCGGCCAAGCAGATCGATCGCGACAACGTCAAGCACCTGCATGTGGCCTGGATCTTCCAGACCGACGTCAAGGAATCGCTGGAGACGTCGCCGATCGTCGTCGACGGCGTGATGTATGTGACGACGTCGTTCAGCCATGTCTACGCGCTCGACGCCAAGACCGGTCAGCAGCTCTGGCATTACAATCACAAGATGGGGCCGATCACGACCTATTGCTGCGGTCCCAACAATCGCGGCGTCCAGATCCTGGATGACAAGGTCTATCTCGCCACCCTCGACTCCAAGCTGGTCGCGCTGAATGCCAAGACCGGCGAAACCATCTGGATGACCGATATCGCCGATCCCGAGCTCGGCTACAGCGAGACGATGGCGCCGACCGTGATCAAGGACAAGGTCCTGATCGGCACCAACGGCGGCGAATACGGCATCCGCGGCTTCGTGCGGGCCTATGATACCAAGACCGGCAAGCAGCTCTGGAATTTCAACACCATTCCGGAGAATTCCGTGGGCGTCTGGGCCACCAAGGACGCGACCGGCCGCGACATGCACCGCGACATCCAGGCCGAGAAGGATCAGTTCGCCAAGACCGGCGACCCCTATGCCAAGCTCGGCGGCGGCGTCTGGCAGAATCCCGCGGTCGATCTCGCCACCAACCGGATCTACTTCATGGTCGGCAACCCGTCGCCCGACCTCGACGGCTCGAACCGCCCCGGCGACAATCTCTATACGAACTCGCTGGTGTCGCTCGACCTCGATACCGGTAAGTACGTCTGTCACTTCCAGTATATCGCCCACGACGTTTGGGACCTCGACGCGGTCAGCCCGCCGGTGTTGCTCGAGGTCAAGGACAAGAGCGGCAAGACCATTCCCGGCGTCATCCACGCCGGCAAGACCGGGCATGTCTATGTGCATGACCGGAAGGATTGCAGCCTGATCCGCTTCTCGGATGCGATGGTGCCGCAGGAGAACATGTGGGTGCTTCCGACCAAGGAAGGCGCCCGCATGCTGCCCGGCGCGAATGGCGGCGTCGAATGGTCGCCGATCGCGACCGACCCGTCGCAGGGACTGGCCTATGCCATCAACCTGCACCAGCCCATGCACTACCGGGTCGAGAGTTCGCCTTATCCCAACGGCAAGCTCTGGCTCGGGGGCGCGTTCACGGCGATCCCGGGCGAACAGCAGTCCGGCAACATCACCGCGGTCAACTACAACACGGGCAAGATCAAATGGCAGGTCAAGACGCCGGAGCCGATGATCGGCGGCATTCTGGCGACCGCGGGCGGGCTGGTGTTCACCGGCGAAGGCAACGGCAAGTTCGCAGCCTATAATTCGTCGAACGGCAAGGAGCTGTGGAGCTTCCGCGCCGGCGCAGGTGTCAATGCGCCGCCGTCGAGCTACATGGTGAACGGCAAGCAATACATTGTGGTCGGTGCGGGCGGTAACACCCAGGTCGACTTCCACCGCGGCAACAACATCATTGCCTTCTCGCTCGATTGAGCGCGAAACACTTTGCGGGATGTCACAAGCGGGACCGCCTTCGGTCCCGCTTCTTTTCGGAGATGATGAGACAGATAGATGGGCGGCAAGCTTTACCCCTGCGTCCTCGGCGCGGTCGCGAGCATGACAGCTTTCTTGGTGATGCCGCTGCACGCGCAGAGCTTGGAAGAGAAAGTCCAAGTCTGCGTCGGCTGTCACGGCGAAGACGGCAAGCCGGTCGACAAGACCATCCCGAACATCTGGGGGCAGCAGGCAGGTTATCTTTATATCCAGCTTCGCGATTTCAAGCGCGGCGATCGCAAGAGCGAGACCATGCAGCCGATCGCCTCGGCTTTTGAACGAAATGATATGCTGGCGATTGCCGATTACTTCGCGAAAAAGCCATGGCCCGATCTCGGGCAGCCGCGCGCATCGAAAGAGGTCGCAAAGCGCGCGCAGACCGCCAACACTTCGGTCGGTTGCACCGGTTGCCATCGGGAACAGTTTCAGGGCGACAGCACCGTGCCGCGCCTTGCTGGCCAGGGCCGCGATTATCTGGCCCAGACGATGACGGATTTCCGCACCCACGCCCGCGGTAACAATCCCGGTATGAGCGACCTGATGATTGCGACGCCGGCCGATGATCTAACCGCGCTCGCGGAATATCTCGCCGGCCTGTGACTCTCTCAATGTGCTCCCTCTGCCTCTCGCCATGAGAGAAGCAGACACTTGCGAGCCTCACCACGAGCTAATGTGTCGTTAGCATTTCGCGCAGCGCGGTCAACATGGTCAGATCGGCGGCGCGCTTACCCGCCTTATCCTTGAGGGTCGGGTCGGCGCCGTGCGCCAGCAGCAGCTTGACGATTGCGGACCGATTACCTTCGGCGGCGATCATCAGAGCCGTGCGCCCACGCGCGTCACGGGAATCGACATGTGCACCGCCATCAAGCAGGTAGGAGACGACCTCCAGTGCTTGCGCCTCGGCCACCTGCTCGTCGGAACCCGCCGCCCACATCAGAAGCGAAAGGTCGTTGGCGTAACGCGCGTTGATGTCGATGTTTTGCGCCAGCAACTGCTTGACGATATCGAGCTGGCCGCTGGCGGCGGCGTAGACGATAGGCGGCTTCCCGGTATCGTCCACCGTTCGCCCGTCGGCCCCGTGCGCCAGCAGTATTTTGACGATCAACGCCCTGCCGGCAAAAGCGGCGGCTGCCACAGGCGAGACACCGCTTCGTCCTTTGAGATCGACATCGGCGCCTTTGTCGATGAGGCGCTGCACGACCGCCGCTTGGCCGCGCTCCGCGGCGACATAGAGCGCGGTTGAGCCTGCGAGATTGCGTGCGTCGATCGGTGCACCCCGTTTTAGCAAGAGATCGACCATCTCGAGATGGCCAGACCGGGCAGCATGGCTGAGCGGCCGTGCACCCAGTCGATCTCGCGCATCCACCGAGGCGCCCTGGTCAAGTAGTACGGCTGCAAGATCGACGCAGTTGCGGTCGGCCGCGGCAAACAATGTCAACGACACTTCAATCGCGGTCAATTGTGGCTTGTTGCTTTCATAGCGGCGGTTCAAGTCGCGGCACCGCGCTGGGTCGGCCGCGAAAGCTGTGTGGGCGGCGCTGAACACGAACACCGCAGCCAAGGCAATGTGACGCAACGTGCCGTCAGCTTTGACGGCCCATGTGCTGGGAGCCGAGAATGTTTTCATCTGTCGCTCGCCATCTCCCGCAAGTCAGATCAGCCAGCGCGAGCCGCAGCCCAATCCATCCTAAATCATCGGTACGAAGATGCCAGGCGACGATGAAAGGATCTTACGGTGCAGATCGGAAATGGTGCGGATCGAATCCACTGACATTTTTGGAAGATAATCGGAGGGCGCGGAGGGAAGGCAAGGCAAATCCAAATCGATCAGGCGTCCGCTCCTGGGAACTCGGCCCCCACGGGGTCAACGCCAAACGTAGGGGTGGTGCGCTCGGAGGGACTCGAACCCCCACGATGTTACTCACTGCCACCTCAAGGCAGCGCGTCTACCAATTCCGCCACGAGCGCGATAGGTTTGGCCGGCAGGATCAGGTCAGGCCGGATCAACGGCGCCATGTAACAAATCGACCTTGGGGGTACAAGACCTGCGTGCCCGACAAATCCCCGCTTTGCGCCCGGGTTTTTCACCGCTTCAGCGGCTTCCCGGCGTTTTCGGCAGCATCTGCTTGACCTCGACCGCGATGCGGTTGCGGTCGACCAGCACCACCCCGCTCGCAATCGGCAGGTTGTTGGCGAGCACCTTGACCTCATCGGCTTCGGTGGCGTCCAATTCGATGATGGCGCCGCGGGAGAGCCGCATCACCTGATGGATGGGCATGGAGGTGGTCCCCAGGACCACCATGAGATCGACGGTTACTTTATCGAGGGTTGGCACTTTGCGACCGCCGAACTGGACTAAAATTCTGGCTTAGAGATCACCACGTTATGGTTATCCAATGGTTAATGCCCGGCAAAACCTCGATCTGACCCGCTTCGCCGCGCCCGCAGGCAACAGCGTGGAATGGCGGATTTCGGATGAGCCGGTGGATTACCTCGCCGCCGTCGCCGCCATGGAGGCGCGCGCGGCCGCGATCGCCTCCGGCGAGGCCGGCGAGATGGTCTGGCTCCTGGAGCACCCCCCGCTCTACACGTCCGGCACCTCAGGCAAGGATGCCGACCTGCTCGATGCCAGATTCCCCCTGTTTGCGACCGGGCGCGGCGGCCAGGTGACTTATCACGGGCCGGGCCAGCGGGTGGCCTATGTGATGCTGGACCTGAAGCGGCGCCAGCCCGACGTCCGCGCCTATGTCGCAGCCCTGGAAGAATGGATCATCCGGACGCTGGCCGCCTTCAACGTGCGCGGCGAGCGGCGCGAGGACCGCGTCGGCGTCTGGGTGAAGCGGCCGGACAAGGGCGTTGGCTTCGAGGACAAGATCGCCGCCATCGGCGTGCGGCTGAAACGCTGGGTGTCCTTCCACGGCATTGCCGTCAATGTCGAGCCGGACCTGACCCATTTCTCGGCGATCGTGCCCTGTGGTGTCGCCGATCCCCGCTACGGAGTTACCTCTCTGGTCGATCTGGGTCATCCGATCGGGCTTGCCGAGGTCGATGTCGCCTTGCGAAAGACCTTCCAGGAGATCTTTGGCCCTACCGAGGTCCGCCTGCCGGACGCCGCAGCCTGAGCCCCTCCCCTACTCCTGAGCCTCCTCCTACGAAAGTAAGTCCAAGGCTTAGGAACGGAACTCACGGATCGGCGTTCGAACTAATTAAGGCAGGGCGTCGATACCATCTTGAAGAACCTGACACAGCAACGAGACCCGTTCGAGAGTGAGCGTAGCTTCCGGCTTCTCGTCGAGGGGGTCGCCGACTACGCGCTCTACATGCTGGACCCCACCGGCATCATAACCAGCTGGAACATCGGCGGCCAGCGCATCAAGGGTTACTCGGCCGACGAAATCCTCGGCCAGCATTTCTCCCGCTTCTACACCGAGACCGACCGCGCCAACGGCAAGCCTGCGCGGGCGCTGCGGATTGCCCGGGAACGCGGCCGCTACGAGGAGGACGGCTGGCGCGTCCGCAAGGACGGCACCTTTTTCTGGGCCAGCGTCGTCATCGATCCGATCTACGAGGACGGCAGGCTGATCGGCTTCGCCAAGATCACCCGGGACATGACCGAACGCCGTGAAGCCCAGCTCAAGCTCGAGCAGATGCAGAAGCAGCTTGCGGAATCGCAGAAGCTCGACGCGCTCGGCCAGTTGACCGGCGGTGTCGCCCACGACTTCAACAACATCCTGATGGTGATCTCCGGCAGCCTCCATTTTTTGAGAAAGAGCGCCGGCAGCGACGCCAAAGTTCAGCGCGCGATCTCCGCGATCGAAACCGCGACCAGGCGCGGCGCGACCCTGACCAGCCAGCTTCTGACCTTCGCCCGCCGCCAGAGCGTCAATCCGAAAGCGATCGATGTGGCGGACCGGATCGCGGCGATCCGCGAAGTCCTCGACACCGGCGTCGGCAGCTCGGTGCAGCTTGCGTTCGATCTCGGCCAAGATCTCTGGCCGGTCACGGTTGACGTCTCCGAGCTCGAAACGGCCCTGATCAATCTCGCCATCAATGCCCGCGATGCGATGCCGCAGGGCGGCACGATCACGGTTGCGGCGCGCAATGTCGCGGCCGATCCGTCGCTGGGCGGCGATTTTGTCGCAATCAGCGTCGCCGATACCGGCCAGGGCATCGCACCCGACGTGCTCAACAGGATCTTCGATCCCTTCTTCACCACAAAACCGGTTGGCAAGGGCACCGGCCTCGGGCTCTCGCAAGTCCACGGCTTCGCCCATCAGGCCGGCGGCACGGTCAGGGTGGAAAGCGAGCTCGGCAAGGGCACCAAGGTCACAATCCTGCTGCCGCGCGACCAGGTGAGCACGGTCGCGGATAAGACCGGCGCGGTGGAAGTCGGCGGAGCCGGCACGGTGCTGCTCGTCGAGGACAATCCCGAAGTCGCTTCGGTCAGCTCCAGCCTGCTTGAGCAACTCGGCTACAGCGTGCGCAAGGTTTCGGACGCCGAAGCGGCGTTGCGCGAGATCGAGCGCAACGACGTCGACTTCGTCTTCTCCGACATTGTGATGCCCGGCGGGATCGACGGTCTCAATCTGGCTCGCATCCTGCGCGAGAAGCGGCCCAATCTGCCCATTCTGCTCGCGACGGGTTACAGCGACGCGGCGGCCGGCGTACGCGGCGATTTTCCCATCCTGCGCAAGCCCTACGAGATTCACCAGCTCAGCCAGGCGATCGCCAATCTGCCGCGCTAGAGCCGGATGGTTGATTCGGTTTCCCGCAGACTCTGATCCTTCTTCCCTTGTGGGCTAAGGCGGCGGAGCGCGTCGATAGATCGAACCAACTAACTGATTCTCCTTAGACCGTCGGCAGCACAGAAAATGCTTCGCCGGCGTTGCGCTGGCTGAGTAGCTCTTCGCCGCCGGCTTCATTGAGCACCGCTTCGACGCGCGAACCCGGCGGGCCGTGCCGGCACAGCGCGATCATCTCCGCGACCGCCTTCGGAGCGCCGGCGAACAGCGCCTCGACGCTGCCGTCGCGACGGTTGCGCACCCATCCCTCCAGCCTGCTCGCCGTGGCCTGGTATTCGACCCAGGCGCGATAGCCGACGCCCTGCACCCGGCCGCGGATCGTGACATGAAGGATGGCGCGCGCTTTGCTCATTTCAGGCCGAGAAACGCGGCGAACCGCGCTTTGGTTTCCACTTCGCGGGTGACGCGACCGGTCAATTCGGCGGAGGCCAGCCCTTTCAATTGCTTGGGCGCGGTTCCATCGCGCAGTGCTTTAAGCGTGTCGTAGACCGCCTGCGTGGCGGCTGCGATCGGCGCATGGCCCTGCAACGCGATCTTCACGCGCTTGCTCGAAAGCCAATCGAGATCGATCATCTCCTCCGGCGCGCCGCCGAGCACGATCGGAAGCCGTGTCGCCTCCGAGATGGCCTGCACCTCGTCACGCGACTTGATGCCGGTGAAGAACAGCCCGTCGACGCCGGTCTCCTGATAGGCCCGCGCCCGCTCGATGGCGTCGCCGAGGGAGGTAATCGACAATGCACCCGTGCGCGCCAGGATCACCAGCGTCGGGTCGCCGCGGCCGTCGACCGCCGCCTTCATCTTGCCGACGCCCTCCTCCAGCGAGATCAGCTGCGTCTTCTTCTCGCCGAAGGCCTGCGGCAGCAGCGTGTCCTCGATGGTAAGGCCGCCGGCGCCGGCGGCCTCCAGCTCCTGCACCGTGCGGCGGACATTGAGCGCGTTGCCATAGCCGTGATCGGCATCGACCAGCACCGGCAGGGTCGCGGCACGCGACATCCGCCGCATCTGCTCGGCGAGCTCGGTAAGCGTGATCAGCGCGATATCGGGATCGCCGAGCACGGCCAGCGAAGCGACCGAGCCGCCGAACATGCCGACCTCGAAGCCGAGATCCTCGGCGATGCGGATCGAGATCGCGTCATAGACCGATCCCGGGCGAATGCAGCGCATGCCCGACAGGATCGAGCGCAATTTTTCCCGGCGTTGACGATAGGCCATCACTTCCTCCACCGTCATTGCGAGGAGCGAAGCGACGAAGCAATCCAGAGTGCATCAGCGGTGAGATTCTGGATTGCTTCGCTTCGCTCGCAATGACGGAATGTCTGTCAGGGTTGGTTCTCAGGCAAATTCCAAAATCAGCGCGTCCACCGCGAGCGTCGCGCCGGGGGCCGCATGGATCTTCTTCACCGTGCCGTCGCGCTCGGCGCGCAGCACGTTCTGCATCTTCATGGCCTCGACGACCGCGAGCGCCTCGCCGGCCTTGACCTCCTGCCCCTCGGTCACCGCGATCGAGACGATGAGACCGGGCATCGGACAGAGCAGCTTCTTGCCGGTATCGGTTGCGGTCACGACCGGCATGATCCGCGCCGACGCGGCTTCCGCTTCGGTGAAGACATAGACCGGCACTTCGACGCCCTGATGGGCGAGGCGAATGCCGTTCGCAATCGGCCGCACCTGAACCGCGATATCAGCGCCGTCGATCGTGCCGTGCCAGACCGCATCACCCGGCGCCCATGACGACACCAGCCTGTGCGGCTTGCCGGGCGCGCCGTCGACGCCGACGAAGCGCACGGCGATGGCGCCGTCCTCGCGCGCGATGTCGAGAATGATCTCATCGCGGGTGAGCCAGACCGCGCGGCGGGTTTCGCGCTTCACCGGCCGGCCAATCAGCTGGCCGGAAATCTGCCGCTTGCGCTCGCCCAGCACGTGATCGATTGCAGCGCCCACGGCGGCCAGCCGCCGCGCGATCTCGCCCTGCGGCACCGGGGCGGAAAAGCCCTTTGGGAATTCTTCCGCGATGAAGCCGGTCGATAGTTTCCCCTCGCGCCAGCGTGGATGGTTCATCAGCGCCGACAGGAAGGGAATGTTGTGCCTGATGCCGTCGACATAGAAGGCGTCGAGCGCGGTCGACTGCGCCTCGATAGCAGCCGCCCGTGACGGTCCGTGCGTCACGAGCTTGGCGATCATCGGATCGTAGAAGATCGAAATCTCCCCGCCCTCCTGCACGCCGGTGTCGTTGCGCACGGTGATTCCACCGCCAGAGCTCTCCTGCGGCGGGCGATATTTCACCAGCCGCCCGATCGAGGGCAGGAAGTTGCGGAAGGGATCTTCGGCATAGACGCGCGTTTCCACCGCCCACCCCGTCAGCGCGACCTCCTTCTGCGCCAGCGACAGCTTCTCGCCGGCGGCGACACGGATCATCTGCTCGACGAGATCGATGCCGGTGACGAGCTCGGTCACGGGATGCTCGACCTGCAGGCGGGTGTTCATCTCGAGGAAATAAAAACTCTTGTCCTGGCCCGCGACGAATTCGACAGTACCGGCGGAGTCGTATTTGACGGCCTTTGCGAGCGCGACGGCCTGCTCGCCCATCTTGCGGCGCGTCGTCTCATCGAGCAGCGGCGACGGCGCTTCCTCGATGACTTTCTGGTTGCGGCGCTGGATCGAGCATTCGCGCTCGCCGAGATAGATCACGTTGCCGTGCTTGTCGCCGAGCACCTGGATCTCGATATGCCGGGGATCGACGATGAATTTCTCGATGAAGACACGGTCGTCGCCGAAGGAGGATTTCGCCTCGGCCTTGGCAAGCTTGAAGCCTTCCGCGACTTCGGCCTTGGAATGCGCGATGCGCATGCCCTTGCCGCCGCCACCGGCGGACGCCTTGATCATCACGGGATAGCCGATCTCGTCGGCGATCTTCACGGCGTGCTTGTCGTCGTCGATGACGCCGAGATGGCCTGGCACGGTGGAAACCCTGGCCTTCGCCGCCGCCTTCTTGGATTCGATCTTGTCGCCCATCGCCGCGATCGCGTCCGGGTTGGGGCCGATGAAGACGATGGCGGCCTTGGCCAGCGCGCGCGGAAAGGCCTCGCGCTCGGATAAAAAGCCATAGCCGGGATGCACGGCCTCGGCGCCGGTCTTCTTGCAGGCGTCGACGATCTTTTCGATCACCAGATAGCTTTCGGCCGCGGCCGGCGGCCCGATCAGCACGGCTTCGTCGGCCATTTCGACATGGAGCGCGTCGCGGTCGGCCTCCGAATACACCGCTACCGTCTTTATTCCCATGCGGCGGGCAGTCTTGATTACCCGGCAGGCGATCTCGCCGCGATTCGCGATCAGGATTTTCTTGAACATCTTGTTGGATTTGATCCTTGGGCGGGTTGGCGCGCCGGCTCAATTGGGTACTACGGCGCGCCAGCTTAATATTGGAGCGCGCCCGGACGCAAAACCGGTTCCCACTTTTGCTGGGCGCGCTCGCCCCGCAATCTGGCATGCAGAGGCGGACGTCACAATTGCGTCTACAGCAAATTGGGGCGGTGGCAACCGCCTATCGCTTCCGGCGAGCTGCGCACCGCGGTCCCTACCCCGAATAGGTTTGAAATCGCCCGCGGGTATAGGCGTGCGACACCGCCTTCATCAGCTCGCTCACCTCGGATTCCAGAAAGTTGTTGGCAACGACCAGCGCGCGGATCGTGGCTCGCAAATCGCCATCGCAGGCCGCGATCGCCTGATCGACGGCCGCTTCCAGCTCGCCGTCTTCCAGAGCGGCGGTTTGCGGGCTGATGGGCATGGCTTTCGTTTCCTGGCGCGAAGCAACGCGTCATGTTCTCGTTATGTTCTATCAAAGTCAATCGATCAGTGCGTGTGTCGGCGCGGCCGCTTCGCGTCATCAACTTTGATCCGTCACCTCGCCTGTGTGACGAACGAACCGTCCGGCGCGATCTGGCGTTGCGGGACCGCCGCGTGTCTCGAAACCGGACACGCCCCTGCCCCGCCCGGAATATAGCCAAGGCCTGCTTCCTGTGTGAAACTCGCACCGGTAGATCGCAAACGCCGATGGCTGGCTCGAACAACACGCTTCCCGAGACTCTCCCTGCCGAAAGCCTGCGGCAGCATCTCGAAGAGATTGCGCGCGAGCGCGACCGAGCGCACCGCGCGCTGCAAGAACGCGAGGCCGAGCTGGCGCGGGTCCAGCGCGTCAGCCGCGTCGGCGGCGTCGAGATCGATCTTCGCGACGGCTACAAGAACCGCCACTCCCCCGAATATCTGACGATTCACGGGCTGCCGCCGGAATCGGCCAACGAGTCGTTCGAGGACTGGGTCGCGCGCATTCATCCCGACGACCGCGACCGCATGGTGCAATATTATCGCGAGACCGTCCGAGGCAGCACCGCCAAGGACTATAACGCCGAATACCGGATCATCCGCCCGAGCGACGGTGAGCAGCGCTGGGTTCGCGTCATCGCCGAGATCGAACGTGACGAAAACGGCCGGCCGCTGCGCCTGATCGGCGCGCATATCGACGTCACCGACCAGATGCTCGCACAGGAGGTGCTGCGCGAGAGCGAGGAGCGCTTTCGCCTGATCGCCGACAGCGCGCCGGTTCCGATCTGGGTGACGAAACTCGATCGCACGCGTTCCTTCGCCAACCAGGCCTATCTGGATTTCCTCGGGCTTCCCTTCGAGCAGGCGGTGGTCTTCGACTGGCGCAAGGCGCTGCACCCGGATGACCTCGAGCACATCCTGCAGGAGCAGATGAGCGGCGAGGCCTCGCTGAAACCGTTCGTGCTGGAGGCTCGCTATCGCAATGCTGCGGGCGAATGGCGCTGGTTGCGCTCGGAATCGCAGCCGCGCTGGGATGCGACCGGCAAGCATATCGGCTTCATCGGCGTTGCTCACGACATCACGGCTGCGAAAGAGGCCGAGATCGAGCTTCGCCGGCTGAACGAGACGTTGGAGCGGCGCATCCGCGACCGCACCGCGCAGCTCGAATCCAATGAAGCGCAGATGCGAGCCATCTTCGAGACCAGCAACCAGTATCAGGGGCTGCTCAACGGCGAAGGCAAGCTGCTTTACGCCAACAGGACGGCGCTCGAGGGCATCCACTCCGATGGAAGCGGCGTGATCGGCGCGCTGTTCTGGGAAACGCCGTGGTTCACCGCAACGCCGGGCGTGCCCGAGATCGTGCATGACGCCTTCAACCGCGTGTTGAAGGGCGAAGAGGCCCGCATCGTCGACATGCTCCTGCATCTGCCGATCGGCGAGCGCTATTTCGATTTCGCGATGCGGCCGCTCTATGACCGCCATGGCGCGGTGACCGGCGCGGTGCCGGAGGCGGTCGACATCACCGAGCGCCGCCAGGGCGAGGAAGCGCTGCGCCAGGCCCAGAAGATGGAGGCCGTCGGCCAATTGACCGGCGGCGTCGCGCATGACTTCAACAATCTCCTCACCATCATCCGCTCCGCGACCGATTTCCTGCGCCGCCGCGAGCTTCCAGAGGAACGGCGTCGACGCTACGTCGACGCGATCTCCGAGACGGTGGAGCGCGCCTCGAAGCTCACCGCACAACTTCTGGCCTTCGCCCGCCGGCAGCCGCTGAAGCCGCAAGTCTTCAATGTTGCCGCCCAGGTCGACGCCATCGTGCAACTCGTCCGCCCCCTCGCCGGCAGCCTGATCCAGATCGACACCGAGATCGACGACTTCAATGCCTACACCATCGCCGATATCGGCCAGTTCGAGACTGCGCTGATCAACCTCGCCATCAATGCCCGCGACGCCATGGATGGCGAAGGCCGGTTGAAGATCGCGGTGAACAAGGTCAGCGGCATCCCTCCGCTCCGCGCCCAAGCCGCGCGCCACGGGGACTTCATTGCCGTCTCGGTGGCTGACACCGGCACCGGGATTGCGGCAAGACATCTCGACGCAATATTCGAGCCGTTCTTCACCACCAAGGAAGTCGGCAAGGGCACCGGGCTTGGACTGAGCCAGGCCTTCGGCTTTGCCAAGCAGTCCGGCGGCGAGATTGCGGTCGCAAGCGCGCTCGGGCATGGCGCGACCTTCACGATCTATCTGCCGCAGGCCCCCGCGCCAGCGGATGATGCCGGCAACGCCGCAATCAGAAACGAGCCGGCGACGACCGGCCGCGGCTATCGCGTGCTGCTCGTGGAAGATGATGATGAGGTCGGACGCTTCTCCACCGAGCTTCTGGTCGATCTCGGCTACATCGTGCGGCGCGCTGCCGACGCGACAGCAGCGCTCGAGATCCTCGCGGAGGACGAGTTCGCCGTCGACCTCGTGTTCTCCGATGTCATCATGCCCGGCATGAACGGCGTGGAGCTCGCAGGCGTCATCCGCGAGCACTTCCCGGGTCTACCGGTGGTGCTGACGAGTGGCTACAGCAACGTGCTGGCCGAGAACGCCCATCACGGATTTGAGCTGATCCAGAAGCCCTACTCGGTGGAATCGCTGTCGCGCATCCTCAGAAAGGCGATTTCCGAGAAGGCCGCAATGGCGCGCTAGGCGCGCCGGCGCGATTTGCCTTGGAATAGAAAGGGCTCCTAATGAAAAAGAACACGATTTGCCTCTGGTACGACAAGGACGCCGAGGCTGCCGCCCATTTTTACGCCAAGACCTTCCCCGACAGCACCGTGGGCGCAGTCCACCGTGCCCCCGGTGACTTCCCATCGGGCAAGGCGGGCGATGTGCTGACGGTCGAGTTCACGGTTGCCGGCATTCCCTGTCTCGGCCTCAATGGCGGCCCCGCGTTCAAGCATAACGAAGCCTTTTCGTTCCAGATTGCCACCGACGATCAGGAAGAAACCGACCGCTATTGGAACGCCATCGTCGGCAACGGCGGGCAGGAAAGCGCGTGCGGCTGGTGCAAGGACAAATGGGGCGTCTCCTGGCAAATCACGCCGCGCGTGCTGACGGAGGCGTTGGCGGCCGGCGGCGGCGAAGCAAAGCGCGCATTTGATGCCATGATGGGCATGAAGAAGATCGACGTCGCCGCGATCGAGGCGGCGCGGCGCGGCTGATCCGAAAAACCCTCACGGGCGTGCAGTCAGCAATGGCTGCACATTTGCGCCACCCTCCATGAGGGGATTCGAAGGCTCGAAATGCTCCCGCAGTTCGCGCTTGCGGACGAGTGAGCGCGCGTCGAGAAACGCATCCTTCAGGCTTGCGTCATGCCGGAGCGCGACGTTGAAGAAAGCATCGCCGAAATAAGTCCACTTGGCCTTGTCCTCGCAGCCGAACGACGAATGATCGGCATCGGCCGCGGTGATGACCAGCACATCGGGGCTTGCGAGCCGCGGGACGAAGACCCCGGAATAACAGGCCGAGATGACCACCACCTTGTGTCGGACGCCGGTCTTGCCGAGCATTTCGGCGAGACGGGACGGCGTCAGCGTTTGCGTGAGCCGCCCCGCCTTGATGGCGAGGCCGTCGGGGGAGCCGTGCGAGGTGAGAATCAGGAACAGAACATCCTTCTCGGCATCCAGGCTGTTGGCCGCAACCTGCAGCGACCTGGCGAGCGCCTCGATCGTGGCACCTCCGCCCTTCTTCGAATTGTAGCGCACGTCGATCGCGCCGGTGTCGAAACGGTTCGCCACGACCTCGGCTGCGCCAGTCGCCTCGGATTTGAACACGCCTTGATCGCCGAACAGGCCAAAGGACACCACGCCCACCTTGCGCGCATCCTCAACAGCCCTTGCCTGCGAAAGCAACGGCCCGATGATGAAAATCAAGGCGACGAGCGGCGCACCGAACCGCTTGATCCAGGACTCGGAAGTCATCCAAACCTCGTTTCGAGATTACGCTTGCGGAATTGCGGCTTGATACAGGATAGCGGAACCATGATGAATTTCCATCGGTTCGGAAGCTCGCGATCCGGCGAGAGGTCACAGCGAAATCCGTGCAGGATTGCAGGACGGCTCCGCCTCGGCCGCACCGTCGGGCTGGACGCGGAGGGCAGCAACGGCAAACAAAAAACGGCGGGGAAATAATCCCGCCGCTTTCCAGTCGAGAGGATATGGGGACGCGCTTACATCCCGATATCGAACACGTAGGGGATATGCGCGAGCGGCAGCGCGGCGACGCCGGCGAGTGTTGCGACCATCGCCATCAAGGTGCGGTTGGAGCGGCGCATGCCGCGCATCTGGCTTGCGATCCACTCCAGCACCTCCGTGTTGACGCCGGCCGCATGGGTCGGCGCCCAGCTTTCGATGTCGGTGTCGGGCGACAGCGCCACCGTGCGCGGCGGCACCGGCAGGCCGGAAACGGAAGCGGCATGGTGGGCGACCGCCTTGGCCAGGAGGTCGTCGAAACGGCCGTCGTCGGAGCGCTCGGTTGCGGCATCGTTGATCTCGAACAGTGCCTCGGCCTCGGCCCGGCTCACCGGCTGCTGATCGACGGCGGTCGCGGTCAGAATACGCACGCACAAGGCGGCGTCATCGGCATCGAGCGCGCGGGAAAAATGCACACGGCCCTTGGTGGTCGGGCCTTCGCCGGTGATCACGCCGTCGCGCACGATGGTCAGCGCATGGGCGGCAGTGCCACAGCAGGATGGTTCGAGCGTGCTGAACGCGTCAGCAGCCTTCGTCGGGGCAGGCATAGTCTCACTTCTCAGTTTCTTGGTCTGGGCCAGCATGTCGGGGCGGGCGTAAACGAGTGGTTAATGATTCGAAACTCGCATTTCGAGTTTTTTAAATGGTTGCCAATTGGTCGCGTCCATTCCCGAACAGGCTCGCCAATCCGGCGGCCGGGGCGGGCGTGATGGAGGCCATAAAAGGCAACATCGGGGCAATCCCGGATTTTACGGACGCAGTAGCTTTTTCGCCGCAGCCTCCAGCATCGAAAGATATTGCCAAGGGTTCCATGGATGGGAGAATGATCTATCCTTATAAGTCCGCACCGTTCACATCAAAGCGCTTGCGCTCTATATAGTAACGGGAATTCCCCTGCAACTTTAATGACATGAGGCTATCACATGGCACTCCAAATTGGCGCCACCGCCCCCGATTTCGAAGCCGAAACCACCCAAGGTAAGATCAAGTTCCACGACTGGATCGGCAATTCCTGGGCACTCCTGTTCTCGCATCCCAAGGATTTTACCCCGGTCTGCACGACCGAGCTGGGTGCGTTGGCCAAGCTCAAGCCGGAATTCGACAAGCGCGGGGTCAAGCTGATGGGTTTGTCGGTCGATCCGGTCGACCGGCACGCAAAGTGGTCTGAGGACATCAAGGAGACGCAGGGAGTTGCGCCGAACTATCCGATGATCGGCGACACCGACTACAAGGTGTCGATGCTGTACGACATGCTGCCGGCCTCCACGTCGGGCGATCCGTTGAAGCGCACGGCCGCCGACAACCAGACTGTCCGCAACGTCTTCGTCATCGGCCCGGACAAGAAGATCAAGCTCGTCCTGGTCTATCCGATGAGCACGGGGCGCAATTTCCAGGAGATCCTGCGCTCGATCGACTCGCTGCAGCTGACCGCGAAGTATCGCATCTCCACGCCCTCCGACTGGAAGCAGGGCGAAGATGTCATCATCTCGGGCTCGGTCTCCGACGACGAGGCCAAGACGATCTATCCGCAGGGCTGGAAGTCGCCGAAGCCGTATATCCGGATCGTGCCTGCGCCGAAGTGAAGGCACCAGCCTTTCGGCAAGAGCCAGTTCGCCAAGAGCAGACCGGCGGTCGATGAGACCGCCGTCACTGCCGCCCCAGAGAACGTCGCTGCGCACGAAGCGAGTTTCAGGCGCTTGCTTTGACAGCTTTGTAAATCCCGCTATCGTCGTCAGCGGTAATAACATCTGGGGGACCACATGGACGACGAGAAACCTGAAACTGCGTACACGCCGGAGCCGATGAGTGCTCTGGCTCCGATGCCGGCAGCGCCGGCGGTGAAGAAGAAGAAAGCCAAAAAGGCCGCCAAGAAATCCAGCAAGAAATCCAGCAAGAAATCCGCGAAGAAAGCGGTGAAGAAGGCCTCGAAGAAGAAAGCCAGGAAGGCAGCCAAGAAGGCGCCGAAGAAGAAAAAGAAGGCGAAGAAATCCAGGCGTTGAGGTCGCCTCAACCCACAAAGGCCTCCGGTCGAAAACGCCGGAGGCTTTTAGTTTGGCCGAGGCATTCCGGCGCGCCGGTTGACGACAAAAACCGCAGCCGCGCAGGCCGCCATTCCCACAATGGCAACAGCGTCGAGCCGCTCGCCGAACAGGAGATAGGCCATGATCGAGGTCACGGCCGGCACCAGATAGAACAGGCTCGCCACCGAGGTCGCGGCGGAATGCCGGATCAGCCAATACAACAAGCCGATCGAGCCGATCGACAGCACCACCGCAAGCCAGGTCAGCCCCAGCACGAACTCCGTGGTCCAGTGCACCTCGCGGCTTTCGAACAAGAAGGCGCCGGCGGTGTAGAGCACCGTCACCCCGACATATTGGATGAGGTTGCCGGAGCGCCAATCGATCCGCTTGCCGTAGCGGCCCTGGTAGAGCGTGCCGAGCGTGATGCTGAGCAGCGAGACCGCCGAGGCGAGCCACCCCCACCCGGCCTCTCCCGTCAGCGGCCGGTCGTGCAGGATCAGCACGACGCCGGCGAGGCCGAGCAAGAGCCCCATCCATTGCAGCGGGCTGACGCGCTCGCCAAGCCAGCGATTGGCGATGGTCGAGGTCAGGATCGGCTGCAGGCCCGGCATCAGCGCCGACAGCCCGGCGGGAATCGAATGCGCGATCGCCACCGCCGTGCCGCCGAGATAGAAGCCGTGCACAAGCAGGCCCGCCACGATGCTGTGGCCGACGCCCGCCCAATCCGGCCATTGCGGCCGCGTCGCGATCACGATGATCGCCATCAGGCCGACCACGAGCGCCATGCGGATCGCGAGGTAAGTCAGCGGCTCCGCGCTGTGCAGCACGTATTTGGTCGCGATAAAGCCGGTGCTCCAAAGCAGGACGAAGATCGCCGGCGCCGCGCTCGCGGCTAGTCTGTCGAAGGCATCATTCATTGCTGCCTTGACTGCCCGATCATGTGCTATGTCGCAACGCCCATTTGCCGGGGTAGGCTCGCCCCGTATGTCATGACCAAGCGTTAGAATGAGGAATTCGCCATGGATGTTCGTGCCGCTGTCGCCATCGCCGCCGGCAAACCGCTGGAGATCACGACGGTCCAGCTTGAAGGACCGCGGGCTGGCGAGGTGCTGGTCGAGATCAAGGCGACCGGCGTCTGCCACACCGACGAGTTCACGCTGTCCGGCGCCGATCCCGAAGGACTGTTTCCCGCCATCCTCGGCCATGAGGGTGCGGGCATCGTGGTGGATGTCGGCCGCGGGGTGACCAGCGTGAAAAAGGGCGACCACGTGATCCCGCTCTACACGCCGGAATGCCGGCAGTGCCCCTCCTGCCTCTCGCGCAAGACCAACCTGTGCACCGCGATCCGCGCCACCCAGGGCCAGGGCTTGATGCCGGATGGCTCCTCGCGCTTCTCACACGAAGGCAAGCCGATCTTCCACTACATGGGCACCTCGACCTTTGCGAATTACACCGTGCTGCCGGAAATCGCGGTCGCAAAAATCCGCTCCGACGCCCCTTTCGACAAGGTCTGTTACATCGGCTGCGGCGTCACCACCGGCATTGGCGCCGTCATCAACACCGCCAAGGTCGAGGAAGGCGCCAAGGCGATCGTGTTCGGGCTCGGCGGCATCGGGCTCAACGTGATCCAGGGCCTCAAGCTCGCCGGCGCCGACATGATCATCGGCGTGGATATCAATCCGGCGCGCAAGGAATGGGGCGAGCGGTTCGGCATGACCCACTTCGTCAATTCCAAGGAGCTCGGCAAGGACCTCGTCCCCTACCTCGTCAACATGACCAAGGCGGGCGAGGACCAGATTGGCGGTGCCGACTACACCTTCGATTGCACCGGCAATGTCACGGTCATGCGGCAAGCGCTGGAAGCCTGTCACCGCGGCTGGGGTCAGTCGATCGTCATCGGCGTGGCGCCCGCGGGAGCGGAAATCTCGACCAGGCCGTTCCAGCTGGTGACGGGACGGGTCTGGAAGGGCACGGCCTTCGGCGGCGCGCGTGGCCGCACCGATGTGCCAAAAATCGTCGACTGGTACATGCAGGGCAAGATCCAGATCGACCCGATGATCACCCACGTGATGCCGCTTGCCGACATCAACAGGGCGTTCGACCTGATGCACAAGGGCGAGTCGATCCGCAGCGTCGTGACGTTCTAGTAGAAGCCTCCGAGCCTCAGGCAGATGGAAGGGGGAACCTTCCGGCCTGCCAAGCCGTTGGCTCCCGTCTAACGGGGAAGCGGCGAATGCGATGGAGCCATCTCCGGTCGCTAATTTGGGCAGCAATCGCAGTTCTGTTGACGGTGACGGCGGCGAATGCTGACGGCGAGAAGGCCTCGCATCCGTCCGAATTCCTGCTGCTGGTCCAGATCGCGCTCCTGATCGCGGTTGGCCGCGGACTCGGCGAGCTGATGCAGCGGATCGGCCAGCCCTCCGTCATCGGCGAGCTCCTGGGCGGATTGCTGCTGGGACCTTCCCTGCTCGGCTGGGTTTGGCCGCAGGCGCAGCACGCGATCTTCCCGCCCTCACCCGAGCAAAAGGCGCTCATCGACGGCATCGCCCAGTTCGGCATTCTCCTGCTGTTGCTGCTGACCGGCATGGAGACCGACCTCAAGCTGGTGCGTCAGGTCGGCAGGTCCGCGGTCGCGATTTCGATCACCGGGATCGTTGTTCCCTTCATCTGCGGCTTTGCGCTCGGCCAATTCCTGCCTCAAAGCCTGTTGCCGCATCCGGAAGCGCGCCTGGTCGCTTCGCTGTTTCTCGGCACCGCGCTCTCGATCTCCTCGGTGAAGATCGTGGCCGTCGTCGTGCGTGAGATGAACTTCATGCGGCGCAATGTCGGGCAGATCATCGTGGCCTGCGCCATCATCGACGACACCATCGGCTGGATCATCGTCGCCATGATCTTCAGCATCGCCTCACATGGTACCCTTGATCTCTCCTCCGTCGCGCAAGCGCTGTTCGGCACCCTCGCCTTCCTCGCCGTCAGCTTCACGATTGGCCGGCGGCTGGTCTTCCGGCTGATCCGCTGGGCCAACGACAATTTCGTAAGCTCAGCAGCCGTCATCACCATCATCCTGCTCCTGATGAGCGTGATGGCCTTGATCACCCAGCTGATCGGCGTCCATACGGTTCTCGGGGCGTTTATCGCCGGCGTGCTCGTCGGCCAATCGCCCATTCTCACCCGGCAGATCGACGAGCGGCTGCGCGGATTGATCAGCAGCCTGTTCATGCCGGTCTTCTTCGGCCTCGCCGGACTGACAGCCGATCTGACGGTGTTGAAAGATCCCAAACTCCTGGGCCTGACGGCCGCTCTCGTCCTCATCGCCAGCATTGGCAAGTTCGGGGGCGCCTTTGTCGGCGGCGCGCTCGGCGGCCTGACGCGCGGCGAGTCCTACGCGCTCGCCAGCGGCATGAACGCGCGAGGCTCGACCGAGGTCATCATCGCCACGATCGGCCTCTCCATGGGCGTCTTGAGCCAGAACATGTTTTCGATGATCGTCACCATGGCGATCCTGACAACCATGGCGATGCCGCCGATGCTGCGCGCGGCGCTGTCGCGGCTTCCGCTGAAGAAGGAAGAGCAGGAGCGGCTCGAACGCGAGGAATTCGAGGAAAGCGGCTTTGTCGCCAATCTCGAGCGGTTGCTGCTTGCCGTGGATGAGAGCCCGAATGCGAAATTCGCCTCTCACATCGCCGGCCTGCTTGCGGGCTGGCGTGGGCTGCCCATCACCGTGCTGCACGTCGATCCCACCACTCATGGTAAGGATCCGAAGCGGGAAGACAAGGAAAGCCTGGAGGCGATCGTGAAGAACGCCGCCACCACCATCGCCGAAGCCGGTGACGAACACAACGGCACGATCGACGTCACGACGCGCGCGCCCATGGAAGAGCCGGCAGATGCCATTGCGGAGGAAGCCGAGAAGGGTTTTGACCTGCTCGTCGTCGGCATGCACAAGACCCTCGAAGGCAAGGATCGCTTCGACAAGAAGATCGAGGACATTGCCAGCAGCTTCAAGGGACCGATGGCCATCGTCACCGCGAAGGGAGCCCACCTTGAGCAGCCTGCCGCGAACGGACTAAGGATACTCGTTCCCGTCTCCGGAAGTGCAGTATCCCGACGCGGCGCCGAGATCGCCATCGCGCTGGCCCATGTCAGTCCGGAGCCCCTGAGGGTGGTCTACGTTTCGACGACGCGGGACAAGGGCGCAAGGCGCGGCCGCGCCAGCCTCTCGCTCGCCAGGGAGGAAGCAATCCTCAAGGATACCGCAACCGCAGCGGCGCGCTACAATGTCGACGTCAGCACGTCGCTACGCGCCCATACCGCGCCCGAGCAGGCGATCCTGCAGGAAATCCGGTCCGGCAATGTGGACCTGGTGGTCCTCGGCGTCGACCGCATCCAGAGCGAGGCGCTGGACTTCGGCAGCGTTGCGCACGCAATCCTGAGCAAGTCGAAAGCTTCGGTGTTGCTGGTCGCTGATGGCGAAGCCGTCCAGAAGGGCTAGAGCATGATCGGGCTTTCCGAAAAGATCATGCTCCAACAAAGAGCTGAGACCATCATACGATTCCGCTTGATCGCATCATGGCCTTATGACTTCACCACTCGTCCGGGCAGGGATCGACGATCTTCCAGAGATCTACGCCGTTCTTGATCTTCTTCATCTCGGTGGTGAGCCCACCGTTCCGGCGTATCCAGTCTTTCAACGGATCGGGATAATAGGACATCAGGTCGGCTGTCCCGTCCGCGCTGGTCACCTTGATGCCGAAGGTGAAGGCCTTGTCGTAATAGGCCAAGTGCACGCCGATGCTGGCCTTTGGCGTCACGCAGATCTTGTTCATCGGCACGATGCCGAACACCAGCGTGCAGGCCGAATTGCAGATGCCGTCGATCACCACGCGCTCGCCGCTATCGCGAATGCGTTTGTACTTGGCCTTGTATTCGTCGACATAGCCGCCGTGATCGCGTGTGATGTGCAAAACGGCGCGCGCCGGCGTGGCGGCAAACAAGCCGAGCAGCAGCAAAGCGAGGGGCGTGATGCGCATGGGAAGGCGGAGACCCGGATACCCTTTGTGATGCGGGCAAGACCGACTGAGGTCGCCGGTCCGCCGAAACTGTCGCTTGACTGTGTTGGGAAAACGTTAAGCATCAGGAAAAGGGCAAAAATTGGCGCAGCCAATCGAGCTTTTACAGTGATTTTCTCCCGTTTCGGGTTACATTGTCACCAAAATGGGTTTAGCTGGGTTGTCTTAGCGGGATTTCCGGAGAATCGAGATGAACAAGTGGAAGCTTTTCGCTGCCGTCATGTTGTCAGCGGCCGTCCTGGCGCCAGGGCTGGCGGGTGCGGCGGACCTGGGCGTCCACCCGCGGCATCACCGTCATTTGGCCGGCTACGGTCTGCCCTACAAGATCAGCTATCTCCACAATTACGGCCCCGGCTTCGTGCCCGGCACCTTCGCCTTCTACGACGGCCCGTCGAGCAATTACTGCTACCAGGGCTCGGCCGCCTATATCGGCCAGGACCACCGCCGCCATCCCTGTTTCTGATTTCCGCTGGTGGAATGGCGCGGATATCTTTGGTATCCGGGCGCCCACGCGCTCGTAGCTCAGCTGGATAGAGCATCGGATTTCGATTCCGAGGGTCGGGAGTTCGAATCTCTCCGAGCGCGCCATTTCGAAATGTGTCCAGACCGGACACATAGGTGACGGAATGTACCTAAGACATGGGTGACAACCTCGTGCCGAACGGGTTGTTGAGAGGTTGCAAGGTCATTTACTCCAGAATCGATTGGCTAGGCTGGTGGGTTACAGCGTGACGCACTCATGGCATGGCCATTATTGCTCGGCCCGCGCTGTCGCCGTCAACCTCGCCCGCCAAGACCCTGCCCCAGCGAACGCAAGGGGATCAAAGCCCGCCCAAAAGCGCGGAAACCCACGCAGAGTTCCGGAAAGACTCCCGGACAGGTTGTCGGGATGTTCCGCGTGACCAGGCGCATCATCTGGCTCACTTTCGCGACCGCAGCCGCTTTTCTACCGATAAAAGTCTTACTCTGGACCGCTGGGTCGATCGTTTTCACGCTGCTAGCTTGTGGGGGCGCAGCGGCCGCCGCGTTGCTTTATGAGGCATGGAAACCGATTCCCTGATCTTGTTTGCTAGTGTACTGAGCAGGGCGGGGGAAAAGCACTCCGGACGATCTTGCCGCGAAGTCAGCCAAAGTTCAGGGCGCAGAGGGCGGTGCCGCTCAACAGCCAACGCCTTCCGCGCCTCGATGCCTGCGATCACGTTGTCGATTTCGCCGCCATCGATCGTACCTTTTTCGACGCAGCACGGTGCTCAACGCATCTGCGGTACCTCTTCAAACTTCTGCATGAGGCTCCTTGGGCCGCCTGACCTAGCGTTACGCTCGGGACATTGAATCAAGGACATGAGTGCTTTTGCCAGCGATATCGTGGCAAATCACAGGAAAGCGTGTCCTCGACAGCTCTCGATTGCCGCCAGAGCTGCGACAGGCACAAATTCCGATAGAGCCGCCGACTGATCAAGAGGCGGATGGTTTCACAGGTAAATCAATGGAAATTCCGACAGGCTCCTCGCGAGACCTGCGCTGGATCTGCAATTGGATTTCCTCTTGTCGGAAGGGCGCGAATGCTGCACTCGCTGCGCTGACCAGCGCGACGTGATTGCGCGCGGCGTCGCCCGCTGCCTGCGCATCCGCCCGGATGATCGCCTCGACGATCAGGTCGTGCTCCTTCCAGGATTTCTCGAGCCGGCCTTCCAGGCGAAACTGGGCGCGACGGAACGGTGCAAGCCGGCTGCGGGTCGAGGTGGCGAGCTCGTAGATGTGCGCACTGTGCGCACCCCGGTAGAGCCGGGTGTGGAAGTCGGAATTGAACAGCTCGTAGTCGGCCTCCTTGCGTTCGCTCACCAGTTGAGCTGCCGCGCGATGCTCGATCTCGAGCGACCGCCGCTCCTGCGCCGTCATTCGCTGAGCCGAGAACCGCGCACAAATCGCCTCGAGTTCGGCCATGCCTTCGAACATTGACGCGAGATGATCGGGCTTGACCACGGCGACGATTGCGCCGCGGTTGGGGCGCCGGTCGACCATCCCCATGGCGGCAAGCTGGCCTAGGGCCTCGCGCACCGGGGTGCGCGACACGGCGTAGCGGTTAGCGAGCGAGACCTCGTCGAGTTTTTCGCCGGGGCGCATTACCCCCGTGACGATGCGATCCGAGATCGCGCGCACCATCTGGTCGACCGTGGTGCCGGCGCGCACCAACTTGCGCCGACGGCGCGGCTCGCCGGGTGGATCGGCCAGTGCTGGTCGCTCAAGCGTCAATCGATCTCCTTCCAGGGTTTGCGTCTTTGCGCGGCTGGATTCCGTTCACTGACTAATTTTCGAGCAACAAACTGCATGCACTTGCTATGCCTTTAGGCAAATCAGATTCCTAATACCCTGTCATGGTTGAATAAATTGCGCTTTCCGCCTTGGCCTGTCAATTGCATGCACTCTCCTGACCACACTTCAATTTTCCCGGGGGAGAAATTCGATGATCCAGCGACCGGCCATCAACCGCAGGCAATTCCTGAAGACCTCGACAGCCGCTGCCGCGCTCGGCGTGCTGGGCGGCAGCGCTGCGGCGGCGACTGCGACGCTCGGCTTCATCTATGTCGGGCCGAAAGACGACTACGGCTACAACCAGGCCCACGCCGAAGGCGCCGCAGCCCTGAAGGGTATGGCGGGTATTACCGTGGTCGAGGAGGAGAAGGTCGCGGAGACCGTCGACGTTCTCAAGACGATGGAATCGATGATCAATATCGAGGGTGCTGGTCTGCTATTCCCGACCTCGTTCGGCTACTTCGATCCCTTCGTGCTGCAGGCATCGACGAAGTATCCCAAAGTCCAGTTTCGTCATTGCGGCGGCCCGTGGACGGACAAGAACCCGAAGAACGCCGGCTCCTATTTCGGCTACATCGGCACCTGCCAGTACCTGAACGGCATCGTCGCCGGCCACATGACCAAATCCAAGAAGCTCGGCTTCGTTGCTGCCAAGCCGATCCCGCAGGTGCTGCTCAACATCAACTCTTTCCTGCTCGGCGCGCGTGCAGTCGATCCCGCCGTCACCTGCCAGGTCATCTTCACGGGCGAGTGGTCGCTGGCGGTCAAGGAAGCGGAAGCCACCAACGCGCTGCTCGACCAGGGCGCCGATGTCGTCACCTGCCACGTGGACAGCCCCAAGGTTGTGGTGCAGACCGCGGCCGGACGCGGCTCCTATGTCTGCGGCTATCACACCAACCAGGCGCCACTCGCACCAGAGAAATACCTCACCGGCGCCGAATGGAATTGGGCGAACGTCTACAAGATGTATGCCACCAAGTTCGTCGGTGGCGAGACTTTGCCGAACTTCACCCGCGGCGGCCTCGCCGACGCCTTCGTCAAGATGAGCCCACTGGGCAAGGCGGTCAGCGAGCCCGCGCGCAAGCAGTTCGAGGCTAAGATGAAGGAGATGATGAAGGGCAACTACGCCATTATCAAGGGACCGCTCAAGGACAACAAGGGCAGCGAAGTCGTTGCCGGCGGCACGGCCTATGTCGAGACCGCAATCGAACTGGAAAGCATGAACTACCTGGTCGAGGGTGTGATCGGCGCGACCTCCTGATCTGGCGCAAGGACTATGAGCGAGGCAGCGAGCGAAACCGCATTCGAGGCGGTCGGCGGTCGACGCGGCGGTAACCCGCGGGCTTGGATCGCGCGGCGCGCGGAGGGCATTGTCCTTCCGCTCGCGGCCCTCTTCGCCGGCATGGTGGCGTTCAGTATCTTCCTGCTGGTGATAGGCAAGTCGCCGCCGGAGTTGTTCGACCTGATGTGGCGTGGCGGCTTCTCATCATGGTTCTCGATCCAGAATACGCTGTCGCGCACCGCGCCGCTGCTGCTCGCGGGGTTATGTGTCGCGCTGCCGGCGCGGCTCGGCCTCGCCGTGATCGGCGGCGAGGGCGCCATCGTGCTCGGGGGCGTCGCCGCTGCGGCCATCGGCGGGGTGCTCGGGGGCAGCGGTTTGCCGGGGCCGCTCGGCATCGGTATCATGGCGCTCGCCGGCATGGCAGTCGGTGCGCTGTGGATCGGCAGCGTCGGCGCGCTGCGTCACTACCGCGCCGTCAACGAAACCATCTCCGGCCTGCTCTTGGCCTATATCGCCATCGCCATCATGAATCATCTGGTCG
>Ga0207661_10000234_pt1 | contig 36435 bp, 35 predicted proteins | sample KBSC713LmetaG_FD_184337 | JGI IMG/M metagenome (GOLD analysis project Ga0207661, IMG submission 184337) | Corn rhizosphere microbial communities from Kellogg Biological Station, Michigan, USA - KBS C7.1-3L metaG (SPAdes) (version 2) | ecosystem: Host-associated > Plants > Roots > Rhizosphere ...
CGATCGAGCCGGAACACTAGGAGGTATGAACCACATGCTTGCTGCTCTCATCGCCGCCACCACCGGCGACGTGACCAAGGCCGGCAAGGCCATCGGTCTCGCGCTCGGCGTCGGCCTCGGCGCGCTCGGCGCCGGTGTCGGCATCGGCAACATCTTCGGTTCGATGATCCAGTCGGTCGCACGCCAGCCCGAGCTCCGCGGCGAGCTGCAGGGCATCCAGTGGCTGGGCTTCGCGCTGACCGAGGCGGTCGTGTTCTACGGCCTGCTCGGCTCGATTCTCGCCTTCGTCCTCGTCTGATGGCCGGAACGCTGGTGCTCGGCGCGAACGCGCTGATCAAGGTCACGCCGGGGCTGATGATCTGGACGATCGTCTGCTTCCTGATCGCCCTCTTCGTGCTGAAGCGCTACGCGTTCGGCCCGATCCAGAAGGCGATCGACGAGCGGCGCGACCGGATCCGCCAGTCGATCGACGAAGCCGACCGCGCCCGCGAGGAGGCCCGCAACCTGCTCGAGGAGCACCGCAAGCTCCTCGGCAAGGCCAAGTCCGACGCGGAGGAGATCCTCGCCGAGGCGCGCAAGCAGTCCGAGGCACAGCGCGAGCGGGTCCGCGAGGAGACCGAGGCCGACCGCCAGCGGCGGCTCGAGGACACGAAGAAGCAGATCGCGGCAGAGACGCAGCGCTCGCTCGACCAGATCCGCGCCGAGGTCGCCGAGCTCACCCTCGTCGCGACCGCGAAGGTGACCGGCAAGGTGCTCGACCGCGACGACCACCGCAAGCTGATCGAGGACGCGATCGGCGACCTCGACTTCTCGGTGCTCGAGAAGGAGACGGTCTGAGCGTCGTCCACCGCACCTACGCGCGGTCCCTGTTCGAGGCGGCGAAGGAGGCCGGGCGCGTGCCCGCGGTCCGACGCGACCTCGGCGACTTCGTCGAGGCCGAGCGGCAGGTGCCCGAGCTCGGTGAGCTGCTGCGCAACCCGCAGCTCGACAAGCGCGCGAAGACCGCCGCCGTCGACGCGGTCGCGGGCGAGGCCGATCCGCTCGTCCTCAACCTGCTGCGCTTGCTGGTCGAGAAGAACCGGGCCGGGGAGGTCGCGCAGGTCGCCGAGGAGTTCGAGCGGATGGCCGCCGTCGAGGAGGGCGAGCTGTCCGTCGAGCTGACCACTGCCTACGAGCTCTCCGACGAGGAAGCGCGCGCGATCGTCGGCCAGATCGAGCAGCGCTCCGGCCGGAAGGTCGAGGCCAACCGGACCGTCGACCCCGAGCTGATCGGCGGGATGGTCCTCCAGGTCGGCTCGCGCAGGGTCGACGCCAGCATCCGCGGCCGCATAGAGCAGCTCGGCCGAGATCTCCGTACCCGTGTCTGAACCCGAAGGAGCCCTGAGTTGAAGCTACGCCCTGAAGAGATCACCGCCCTGCTCAAGGAGCGGATCAAGGACTTCGACGTCGAGACGGACCTGGCCGAGGTCGGCCAGGTGCTGCAGGTCGGTGACGGCATCGCCCGCATCTACGGGCTGGAGAGCGCGGTTGCCCTCGAGATGCTCGAGCTGGAGCACGGCGTCACCGGCGTCGCGCTCAACCTCGAGGAGGACAACGTCGGTGCCGCCCTGCTCGGCGAGTGGGACAAGGTCAAGGAAGGCGAGCCCGTCCGCCGTACCGGCCGCGTCGCCAGCGTGCCCGTCGGCGACGCGCTGATCGGCCGGATCGTCGACCCGCTGGGCAACCCGATCGACGGCGGCGGCCCGATCGAGGCGGCCGAGCGCCGGCCGCTCGAGTTCAAGGCCCCGGGCGTCGTCCAGCGCCAGCCGGTGAAGGAGCCGCTCCAGACCGGCCTGAAGGCGATCGATTCGATGATCCCGATCGGCCGCGGCCAGCGTGAGCTGATCATCGGCGACCGGACGACCGGCAAGACCGCGATCTGCGTCGACACGATCCTCAACCAGCGCGGCCAGGACGTGATCTGCATCTACGTCGCGATCGGCCAGAAGGCATCCACCGTCGCCCAGGTGTACGAGCGGCTGAAGGAGGAGGGGGCGATGGACTACACGATCATCGTCACGGCCTCGGCCGCGGAGGCGGCGCCGATCAAGTGGATGGCGCCGTACGCCGGCTGCGCGATGGGCGAGTACTTCATGTTCCAGGGCAAGCACGCGCTCTGCATCTACGACGACCTCTCGAAGCACGCCGACGCGTACCGGCAGATGTCGCTGCTCCTCCGGCGCCCGCCCGGCCGCGAGGCCTATCCCGGCGACGTCTTCTACCTGCATTCCCGCCTGCTCGAGCGCGCGTGCAAGCTGAACGACGAGCTCGGGGCCGGATCGCTGACCGCCCTGCCGATCATCGAGACGCAGGCGGGCGACGTGTCGGCGTACATCCCGACGAACGTGATCTCGATCACGGACGGGCAGATCTTCCTGGAGAGCGACCTGTTCTACTCGGGCGTCCGCCCGGCGATCAACGTCGGCATCTCGGTCTCGCGCGTGGGCGGCAACGCCCAGGTGAAGGCGATGCGCCAGGTCGCCGGCCGGCTGAAGCTCGAGCTCGCCCAGTACCGCGAGCTGGAGGCGTTCGCGCAGTTCGGCTCCGAGCTCGATCAAGCCACGCAACGGACACTTGCCAGAGGAGAACGCATGGTTGCCACCCTCAACCAGCCGCAGTACTCGCCGTGGCCGATGGAGGAGCAGGTGGTCGCGATCTTCGCCGGGATCAACGGCTACCTCGACGGGGTGCCCGTCCCGCAGGTACCGCGCTTCCAGGACGAGCTGCGCGAGCACATGCGGACCGAGAAGTCGATCCTCGACGCGATCCGCGAGCAGAAGGAGATCTCCGACGAGCTCGAGGAGAAGCTGAACGCCGAGCTGAAGCGCTTCGCCGGCATGTTCAACGTCCAGGAAGAGAGCGCGCTCGTCTAGTGGCGTCCGTTCAGGACCTGAAGCGCCGGATCCGCTCGATCCGCAACACGCGCAAGATCACGAAGGCGATGGAGCTGGTCGCGTCCGCCCGGCTCCGCCGTGCGCAGGCGCGGATCGAGGCGATGCGGCCGTACGCCGACCGGATGATGGAGTTGATGGTGGGCACGGCGCGGGCGAGCTCGTCTGTACGCGGCCTCCCGCTGCTCCAGCGCCGCGAAGAGGAACGGGCGGTCGCGATCCTGCCGCTGACCGGCGACCGCGGCCTGGCCGGCGCCTTCAACGCGCAGGTGCTCCGCCATGCACTCGCGCTCGACCGGCAGCTCCGCGCCGAGGGCAAGCGCGTGCGCTGGCTCGTCTCCGGCCGGAGGGGATCGTCCACGCTCCGCTTCAGGCGGTTCGAGGTGCTGCAGGCGTGGACGGGCTTCAGCGACCGGCCCGCGTACGCGGATGCGCAGGCGATCGCCCACCGGATCTCGGATCTCTACGTGGCCGAAGAGGTCGATCGGGTCGTGATCGTCTACAACCACTTCGTCTCTCCGCTCGTCCAGCAGGTGGTCGAGCAGGATGTGCTGCCGATCCCGGAGCAGATGCTCGAGGCGGGCGAGGACGAGGAGCACCATGCGGCGTTGCTCGGCGACTTCATCTACGAGCCCGAGCCGGAGCAGATCCTCGAGCGGCTGCTCCCCGTCTACGTCGAGACCGAGCTCTACCGCGCGCTGCTCGAGTCGGCCGCCTCCGAGCAGGGTGCCCGGATGACGGCGATGCGCAACGCCTCGAAGAACGCCGGTGAGCTGATCGACAGCCTGACGCTGGCGATGAACCGCGCCCGCCAGGCGGAGATCACCCAGGAGATCCTCGAGGTCGTGGCAGGGGCAGACGCGTTGACCGCGTGAAGGCGCCCGCCAGTCGACGACGCTCCGCCGCCGGAGCCGGGCTTTGCCCGGCGGGAGGCGCTCAAGCCTCTGGGCAACGGTGTCACTGGTCACCCATTTAGTCGGCTCCGCTGCGATAGGCGCGACGCGGCCGCTCGCAAGGAAGGGGCTCACGGGGGAACCAGGGGTTCCCCCGTGATTGTCTAACTTTTTCGTCACCGGGAAGTCTCAGTCCGGTAACCGGGCATCTGCCCGTTATGCTCTGACCCGCCAGTGGCCACTACCGAACGCCCCGAGCTCGTCTCCTCCGGCGCAGGCCTTGCCTCCACGGTCGCCGCCGAGTCGCACGGCGAGCTCGGTACCGAAGGTGCGGTACGCGCCCGTGGCTACTGGGAGGGCGTGTGGATCAGGTTCCGCCGCGACAAGTTCGCGATCGCCGGCGGCGTCTACGTCACGCTCGTCGTCCTGGTCGGGTTCATCGGCGCTCCGATCGCGGCCCACTTCCTCGGCCACGGGCCGAACGACCAGTTCGCCGGCGGGCTCGATCCGAAGACGGTGCTCCCGGTCGGGCCTCTCTCCGAGGTGTCCACCCAGCCCTACCCGGGCGCGGTCGGTCACTTCACCCAAACCTTCTTCTTCCTCGGCGCGGACGGGCAGCTCGGCCGCGACGAATTCCTGCGCCTGCTCTACGGCACGCAGGCCTCGCTCGAGGTCGCCGTCGGCGCGACGCTCGTCGCGATGACGATCGGCGTGCTGATGGGCGCGCTCGCCGGCTTCTACAGCGGCGTTACCGACACGATCATCAGCCGGATGACCGAGATCGTGATGGCGTTCCCCGTGCTGCTCTTCGTGATCGCCCTGGCGAGCACAGCAGGTGAGCGGCTCAACGGCATCACGCTCGGATTCCTCGCTCCAGGTGCGCTCACCCTCGTGATCGTGCTTGCGCTGTTCGGGTGGTTCTATCCAGCCCGAATCGTGCGCGCCCAGGTCCTGTCGCTCCGCGAGAAGGAGTTCGTCGAGGCGGCCCGGATGATCGGCACGAGCGACTGGAAGATCATCCGGTCGCACGTCCTGCCTCACCTGGTCGCGCCGATCATCGTCTACTCGACGCTGGTGGTTGCGACGAACATCCTGGCCGAGGCCGGCCTGTCGTTCCTCGGTCTCGGGATCCAGCAGCCGACCGCGAGCTGGGGCAATCTGCTGGCCACCGCGCCGGATTACTACCTGACCCAGCCGTGGCTGATGGTCTGGCCCGGGGTCGCCGTGCTGTTCGCGACGCTTGCGTTCAATCTGCTCGGCGACGGTCTGCGCGACGCCTTCGACCCGCGGTCGTCCGGCTAGCGAGCGCCGTGCTCGGGGGTCGTACTGCCGTCCTTCTGGTCGCGGCGGCGGCTGCTCTCGGTGCCTGGCCGGTCGCCGGCGCGGGAGCCGGGAGCGACGTCGCCAGAGCGCGCACGGTCCAGATCGTGTTCACGGGCAAGGGCGGCGGCCGCTATCTCGACCACACGCGCTGGCTGCACGAGGTCACACGCCAGTGCTATGCCAGCCGGCTCGCGGACGAGACGCTCTCCGTCCGCTGGCGGATCGAATGGACGGCACGGCTCGTTCCCGGCGCGAAGGGGTACGTCCTGCGTTCGCCCGCACGCGGCACCGACGCGATCGCCGGCTCGGTGAAGGGAACCGCCGTCCAGGACAACTGCGACTCGGCCGACGAGGAGCCCGGTTGGGCCGGCACCTCCACCTGCGAGAGCGACCTCGAGCTGCACACCAACGGCGACATCTCGGTCATGCGGACGACCCGCGGGCTGCGCCTCGGTCTGCGAGGCCCGAAGTACAAGAGCCCGGGACACCCGTGCGAGCTCGACATCCGGAACGACCAGCTGGTCGCGGCGGTCGCCCTCGACGCGTCGGCGCTCGCCCGCCTGGCGGCGGGTCGCGCGCTCAGCGTCCCAGTCGGCACCCGCCACACGGCCCCCGGCATCGCCTACGTCCCGACCCGCAACTGCTCGCACTTTCCGCACCTCTACGACGGCGTCGAGTACCTCTACGACTGCGACGACACCCTGATCTGGAACGGCGCAGTCGCCATAAAGCCGCTGTAGCCCTCCTGACGGTGGCCGCAGCGCTGTCCGGCTGCGGCGGGAACGGCGACACGCGAGCACAGGCCTGTGCGGCACTGGATTTCCGGGCGCCGACGACGGCGGCCGGAGCGAGCCGGACGCTCAGGGGGGCGATCGCCGCCGACGCGGCGGCGCTCCGGAGCCTCGACGCCGACGACCCGCTCGCCGCTCGGTTCCGCGGCGCGAAGGCGAGGGCCGAGCAGGCGCTCGCCTCGTTCGATCGCGACTCGCTCGACTCCCTTTCCATGAGCCCCGCCGCCACGATCCTCCCGACGGCCCGTCGGCTCGTCGCGCAGACCCGAACGCTCCGACAGCAGCTTTGCGGCTAGGTCTGCAGTGACAGCTTAAGCCTGTCACTGCTTTCATGGCTGGGCTAGGAGCCGGTCCCGCAGTGGCGGTACTTGTTCAGGCAGCCGGAGACCAGCGCGGTCAGCGCCTTCTGGTCCCACGCGTTGATGAAGTCCGCATGTCCCGAGAACTGGCCTCCCGAGGCGAGCTCGATGCTCCCGGTCGGTGCCTTCGGGTACCGGTAGACGAGCTGCAGCGCCGGCATCGCGACCGGGTAGCCCTTCGGGCAGCGGCCGTTCACCGAGTACGCCGTGTTCTTCTGGTTGTCGTACAGGAGGTTCTTCCCGTCCCAGCAGTCCGGGAAGCTGACGTGCTGGCTGAGCTGGCCGTCGACGCAGTTGGGGATGTTTGCGGACGGTGGGACGTTCACCAGGTCGCCGCAGTCCCAGTAGGTGATGTTGAGCCGCTGCGGCGCCGTCGCGTGCGAATTCCCGGCCACCATCTGGAGGCCTGCCGGGAACGGGTGCAGCGCCGTCCTCACCAGCCGCCGGTAGTACGCGATCGCGGTCGTCGGCGTCAGCGCCTGCCCGCCGGCGAACAGGGTCGGCATCCAGTACGCAGCCTTGTCGCCCGCCCGCCGGCAGGTGGTTCCGGCGGTGCGCAGCTGCGCCGGCGTCGAGAAGGCGTTGGTCGAGTCGTTGCCGACGAAGGTGTGGTCGTGCGAGAAACCGGGCTGGCGCGGCAGGACGATCGGGTCGTCCGGGCCGCGGTGGCTGAAGCCGCAGACGCTGATGAAGTTGACGCCGCGGAGCGGCGGCGCGGCCCCTCTCGAGCCGCCGGCGGTCGGCGCGAGAACAGCGACGAACGCGACCGCGAGCGCCGCCAGGCGGAGGGTCCGGACCCCGGTCATCCGACCCAAGGGTAGCCGGACAGATCGCCTCTTCACATTTTCACCACACGCCAACTAAACTCCGCGCGGCTCGTCTAACGGGTCGAGGATGCGTCTACCACTGAGTCCGGCGAACGTGCCTGGCTCGTGCGTCATCGAAAGGAGATCGATGCAGAAGAAAGTCTGGCTTTCCAGCGCCATGGCCGCGCTCGGGGCCGCGATGCTGGTCGCGGCTGCGTTTGCCGGTCCGGCGTCGAGCAAGTCGAACCGGCCGTCTGCCTCGGGGCAGAAGAAGGGCGGGACGATGAACGTCAACGCGTCGGGCACCGACGTCGACTACATCGACCCCTCCCTCGCGTACGGCACTCTTTCCTGGCAGATCCTGGATTCGGTCTGCGTCAAGCTCATGTACTACCCCGACAAGCCGGACCCGGTCGGGGCGAAGCTCGCACCCGACGGTGCGGTCGGCTTTCCGGCCGTCTCGAAGGACGGCAAGACGTACGTCTTCACGATCAAGTCCGGCATGAAGTCGAACACGGGCGAGACGCTGTCCGCTGCGAACTACGCGGCGGCGATCAATCGTGACCTGAACCCGAAGATGCAGTCGCCGTCCGTTCCGTTCATCACCGGCGACAACGGCATCGTCGGCGCGCAGGCCGTCGCCGACGGCAAGGCCGCCTCGGCCAGCGGCGTGATCGCCAAGGGCCAGAAGCTGACCATCAGGCTCATGCACGCGGACGGGTCGTTCCTGTCGAAGATGGCGATGAACTTCTTCTGTCCGGTCCCGAAGGGGACGCCGATCAATCCGGACGGGATCAACACGTTCTCGTCGTTCGGCCCGTACTACGTCGCCAGCCGCCAGGTCGGCCGGCAGCTGATCACGAAGACGAACCCGAACTACAAGGGCTCGCGCCCGCACAACGTCAGCACGTTCGTCTTCACGATGAACACCAACCTGGACCAGAGCCTGCTCCAGGTGAAGGCCGGTCAGGCCGACTACGACGCAGGTGGTCTTCCCGCGACGGCGAACGCCGGCCTCGCGCAGCAGTACGGCGTCCACAAGGGCGGTCCCTACCGCTACTTCGTGAACGGCGGCCTGAACGTCGACTACATCGCGCTGAACACGACCCGGCCCGCCTTCAAGAGCGTCGGCATGCGGAAGGCGGCGAACTTCGCCGTCGATCGCCCGGCCCTCGTCCGGGTCCGCGGCTTCCTCGCGGGCAAGCGCTCCCAGCAGCTCCTGCCTCCGGGGATCGACGGCTACAAGCCGATCGGCACGTACCCGGTCAAGGGTGCGAACTACCCGAAGGCGAAGTCGATGGCATCGGCAGCCGGCGGCTGCAAGGACGTCACCCTGTACAGCGGCAACACGGCTGTCGGCCAGAACCTGGCGCAGGTCTTCAAGTACAACCTGAGCCAGATGGGCTGCAACGTGAACGTGAAGCTCTTCCAGGGCTTCCAGATCTACATCGCCGCCGGCACGAAGGGTGAGCCGTTCGACGCGGTCTTCGCCGGCTGGTTCGCGGACTACGCGGATCCGTACGACTTCATCGACATCCTCCTGAACGGCCAGAACATCCACGAGGCCAACAACAACAACCTGGCCTACTTCAGCAACCCGAAGGTGGAGGCCCAGATGAAGGCCGCCAACGCGCTCACCGGCGACAAGCGCGGTGCTGCGTACGCGGCGCTCGACAAGAGCATCACCAACAACTACGCGCCGTGGGCGGCGTACGAGAACCGCAACACGCGCGAGTTCGTCTCGGCTCGGACGGGTGGCTACCTGTTCCAGGCCGCGCACGGACAGGCGAACCTCAACACCTTCTTCCTCAAGTAAAGGAGCAAGGACCGAGGAACGCAGAACAGTTCGAAACGGGTGGGCGCCGGGTATGAATCCGGCGCCCACCTGGCTAATCTGTAGGGCACGAAAGGTGCAATCGACGAGCTGATGACGAGACCGTGACGCGCTACCTGATCAGACGGCTTCTCTGGGCGGTGCTGCTGTTCTTCGCGGTCACCGTCGTCGCGTACATCCTCTTCTTCGTCATCCCGGCCGACCCGGCCCGGCAGTTCGCAGGCAAGGGGGCGACGCCGGCGACGATCGCGAAGGCCAGGCACTACCTCCACCTCGACGAGCCGATCTACCAGCAGTACGGGCGGTTCGTCTGGCGGCTGGTCTACCACCACGATCTCGGCCACTCGTACTACAACCGCGAGAGCGTCAACCACATCATCGCCGACGCCGCGCCCGTGACCGCCTCGCTCGTGATCGGCGGCGCGTTCTTCTGGATGCTGGTCGCAATCCCGATCGGCGTCCTCTCCGCTCTTCGCCCGAGATCGCTGTTGGATCGAGGGGCGATGACCTTCGTCCTGATCGGGATCTCGGCGCACCCGGTCTGGATCGGACTGATCTTCGCGTGGTTCTTCGGCTTCTACCTGCACGAGCACGGGTCGCCGATCTATGCGCCGATATCCAACTACGCCGACTTCTTCAACCCGCCTCCGGGACAGCCCGGAGGACCGGTGCAGTGGGCCTACCACCTGATCCTGCCCTGGGCCACGTTCATGATCTTGTTCGCCGCCCTCTACGTCCGGATGATCAGGGCGAACGTGATGGAGACGCTGAACGAGGACTACGTGCGGACCGCCCGCGCGAAGGGCGCTCCCGAGTCCGTGGTGCTGCGCTCGCACGTGCTGCGGAACGCGATGCTGCCGGTGGTGACGATGCTCGGCATGGACATCGGGCTGGCGCTCGGCGGCGCCATCTTCACGGAGTCGGTCTACGGGTTACCAGGGCTCGGCCGGACCGCGGTGCAGGCGCTCCAGAACTACGACACTCCGACCATCATGGGCGTGATCGTCTTCGCGACGATCGTGATCATCATCTTCAACCTCATCGTCGACCTGCTCTACGCAGCGATCGACCCCCGGATCCGGCTGGCATAGTTCCGGCCCGTCCCCCATCGTCTCCCGATCCGGTGTCATCCTTCATTTCGGTGTCGTCCTTTAGCTCGGTGTCATCCTTTAGCTCGGTGTCATCCTTGAACCGGTGTCATCCTTCCTCCTGAACGTATGGCTCTTCTCGACGTCAAGGATCTGAAGACCTACTTCCGGACGGACGACGGGATCGTCAAGGCCGTCGACGGGGTCAGCTTCTCGGTCGAGAAGGGCAAGACGCTCGGCATCGTCGGCGAGTCGGGCTGCGGGAAGAGCGTCACCTGCCTGACGATCATGGGCCTGAACAACCGCAAGACGACGATCTCGAGCGGCGAGGCGCTCTGGAAGGGCCAGAACCTGATCGGGCTGAGCCCGAAGCAGCTGCGTTCGATCCGCGGGGACGAGATCGCGATGATCTTCCAGGACCCGATGACCTCGCTCAACCCGGTTCACAAGGTCGGGTCGCAGCTCGTCGAGGCGATCCTCCTCCACCAGGACATCACGAAGTCCGCCGCCCGCAGGCGCGCGCTCGACCTGCTGAAGGCGGTCGGGATCCCGCGCGCCGATGCGCGGATCGACGACTACCCCCACCAGTTCTCCGGCGGCATGCGCCAGCGGGTGATGATCGCCATGGCGCTCGTCAACAACCCGGACCTGCTGATCGCCGACGAGCCGACGACCGCGCTCGACGTGACCACGCAGGCGCAGATCCTCGACCTGATGAAGCGCCTCCAGGACGAGTTCGGCAGCGCGATCATCATGATCACGCACGACCTCGGAGTGGTCGCCGAGGTCGCCGACGACGTGGTCGTCATGTACGCGGCCCGCGTGCAGGAGGAGGGCGAGGTCCGCAATCTCTTCAAGCGGCCGAATCACCCGTACACCTGGGGCCTGCTCGGATCGCTGCCCCGCCTGAATCAGGACGTCGAGCGGCTGGTGCAGATCTCCGGGCAACCACCGTCGCTGCTCTTCCCGCCGAAGGGGTGCCGCTTCCACCCGCGCTGTTCCTACGTGATGCCGATCTGCAGCCAGACCGAGCCGGAGCTCGCCGACGTCCCGGAGGCGACCGGCCACCACCGGGTTCGCTGCCACCTCGACCAGGAGACGAAGGACCACGAGGCGGCGAAGCTGATCGAGGGCACGCTCGCGGAGGCAAGTTGAGCACGACCAAGCCGGAGCAGACGGCGCCCGCCGTCGTCGCGCCCCCGCTCGAGCTCGCGGGCGACGAGCTGCTCGTCGTCGACGACGTCAAGAAGCACTTCCCCGTCACCCGCGGGATCATCTTCCAGAAGGAGATCGCCTCCGTGAAGGCGGTCGACGGCGTCAGCTTCACTCTCAAGGAAGGCGAGACGCTCGGGATCGTCGGCGAGTCGGGGTGCGGGAAGTCGACGCTCGCGCGCTGCATCATGAAGCTGCTCGAGCCGACCGCCGGCAGGATCATCTTCGAGGGGCGGGACATCACCAACCTGTCGCGTGCCGAGATGCGTCCGGTGCGCCGCGAGATGATGATGATCTTCCAGGACCCGTACGCCTCGCTGAACCCGCGCAAGCGCGTCGGCTTCATCATCGGCGAGCCGCTCCAGGTGCACGGGATCGGCTCCGACTCCGAGATCAAGCGCCGCGTCCAGGAGCTGCTCGAGATCGTCGGCCTGAACCCCGAGCACTACAACCGGTTCCCGCACGAGTTCTCCGGCGGGCAGCGGCAGCGGATCGGCGTCGCCCGCGCGCTCGCGATCAACCCGAAGCTGATCGTGTGCGACGAGCCTGTGTCCGCGCTCGACGTCTCGGTCCAGGCGCAGATCCTCAACCTGCTCAAGGACCTGCAGCGCGACTTCGGTCTCACCTACGTCTTCATCGCGCACGACCTCAACGTCGTCCGGCACATCTCCGACCGCGTGATGGTCATGTACCTCGGCCACGCGGTCGAGATCGCGGACCGCGACGCCCTCTACGCGGAGCCGAAGCATCCCTACACCGGGGCGCTGATGTCCGCGGTGCCGCTCCCCGACCCGGACGCCGGCCGCGCCCGCAAGCCGGTCGTGCTCCAGGGAGACGTGCCGAGCCCGATCAATCCGCCGTCCGCCTGCTGGTTCCACCCGCGCTGTCCGCGCTTCCACGCCGGGCATTGCGACGTCGAGACGCCGCAGCTGCGACCCCTCGGCGTCGAGGGCCACGTCGCCGCGTGCCACTACCCGCTCGAGGGCTGGCCCCTGACGGAGGAGGAGTTCCGCGGCAGCGGCGCCCAACTCCCGCCGGCGGCCGACCGCGACGAGTAGTCCCCGTGTGGCTCGCGGCTGCACGCCGCTTCTTCACCCTCCTCGGCGCAATCGTCGCGGCGATCTTCCTGTGCGCCGTCTCGATCGGACTGATCCTCGGCACCTCGCTGAACCGGTCGATCGCGGTCGCCTTCGAGGCGTTCGGCTGCCTGCTGCTCCTCTTCGCCTTCTTCGTCGGCAACCGCGGTCCGGCGCGGACGAAGGGGGATGCGCACCCGTTCATCGGGCCGCGCTTCCTGCGCTGGGCGACCCCCGAGGAGCACCAGTCGACGATCGCGGAGTCGGCGATCTTCCTCGTCCTGGGGATCATCCTGATCCTGATCGGGCTCGCGATCGATTCGCGTTACCGATTGGTGTGATCGCTTTCTCGGCTAACAACGGGTACAGCGGGACGTCGTAAGCGGTAATGGCCCTGCGACCGCAGCCGCACACCTGTGACCGCGCCCGCGAGTGGGTCTCGCTGCGCCTCGACGACGAGATCTCGGAGCTCGAGGACGCGCTGCTCGAGGCGCACCTCCGCCGCTGCGGCGTCTGCCGCGAGTACGAGGCGAGCGTCCGCGGCGCGGTGCTGGCGCTGCGCGCGCGGCCGCCCGAGCACATGGACCAGCCGATCGTCGTCTCCGGCCGCCGCCGGGCGCTGCTCCGCCCGGCCGCCGTCGCCAGGGTCGCGGCGGTCGTGGCTGCCGTCGTCGGGGTGACGACCGTGCTCAGCACCCAGGCTGCCAAGGGGCCTGCCTCGCACGGCTCGAACACGGTACCGGTCGCCTCGGTTCCGGACGACCAGGACCTCAAGCAGCTGCGCACGCTCCGGGTGCTCCAGCTCGGCGGCAGGCCGCCCCGCGGCTCGGGCATCGGCTCGTACGGCGTGAACGCCGGCGCGCCGCCGACGTAACGAAGACACGCCGGAGTAGTCTTCGGGGGGATGATGCCCTCGCTCGTCACCTCGTACTGCTGAACGCTCGACCACGAGGCCCGTGTGGCCACGCTGACGCAGGAGTACCGGGCGCTACCGAGCGGCGTTACCGACCGCTCCGGCTTCGCTAGACTCCGCTCGCTCGCCCGCCGCCGCGCGCGGCGGAGCGCAGACCCTCTCGTGCAATCGCCTCTTCAGGAGTCACATGGCTGAGCGCAATACCTCTGAAAACAATGTGGGCAAGGTCGTCGAGGTCAAGGGCGTCGTCATCGACGCGGTCTTCACCGGTTCGCTGCCCGAGATCTATAACGCCCTGCGCATCACCGTCCCGGGCGAGAACGGCTCACCGGGACTCGACCTGATCGCCGAGGTCCAGCAGCACCTCGGGGACGATCGTGTCCGTGCGGTCGCGATGGATTCGACCGACGGCCTGCCGCGCGGCGTCGACGTGATCGATACCGGCGCGCCGATCAGCGTCCCGGTCGGCAAGGAGACGCTCGGCCGCCTCTGGAACGTCCTCGGCGAGCCGGTCGACGACGGCGAGCCCTCCTCGGGCGAGCGCTCGCCGATCCACCGCGATCCACCGGAGTTCCGCGAGCTGTCGCCGAAGGCGGAGATCTTCGAGACGGGGATCAAAGTCATCGACCTGATCGCCCCGTTCGTGCGCGGCGGCAAGATCGGCCTGTTCGGCGGCGCCGGGCTCGGCAAGACCGTGCTGATCCAGGAGCTGATCCACAATGTCGCGGAGCAGCACGGCGGCGTGTCCGTGTTCGCCGGCGTCGGCGAGCGGACGCGCGAGGGGAACGACCTCTGGCTGGAGATGGAGGAGTCGGGCGTGATCGACCGCGTCGCACTCGTCTACGGCCAGATGAACGAGCCGCCGGGCGCGCGTCTGCGCGTCGCGCTCTCCGGCCTGACGATGGCGGAGCACTTCCGCGACGAGGGCCAGGACGTCCTCTTCTTCATCGACAACATCTTCCGGTTCGTCCAGGCGGGCTCCGAGGTGTCGGCGCTGCTCGGCCGTATGCCCAGCGCCGTCGGCTACCAGCCGACGCTCGCGACCGAGATGGGCCAGCTCCAGGAGCGGATCACTTCGACCCGCGTCGGCTCGGTCACGTCGGTGCAGGCGATCTACGTGCCGGCGGACGACCTGACCGACCCGGCCCCGGCCAACACGTTCGCCCACCTCGACGCCTTCATCACGCTGGCGCGCTCGATCTCGGAGAAGGGCATCTACCCCGCGATCGATCCGCTCGGCTCGAACTCGCGCGCGCTCTCGCGCGGGGTGGTCAGCGACGAGCACTACGACACGGCGACGCGCGTGCAGGAGGTCCTCCAGCGCTACCGCGACCTCCAGGACATCATCGCCATTCTCGGCATGGACGAGCTCTCCGACGAGGACAAGCTGGTCGTCCAGCGTGCCCGCAAGATCGAGCGCTTCCTGTCGCAGCCGATGTTCGTCGCCGAGGTGTTCACGGGCACACCGGGCGCGTACGTGAAGCTCGAGGACACGGTCAAGGGCTTCGCCGAGATCCTCGACGGCAAGCACGACGGGTTGCCTGAGCAGGCGTTCTACATGGTCGGCACGATCGACGACGCCGTCGCCAAGGCGAAGACGCTTGCCGCTCAGGACGAGGCGCAGGAAGAGACGGAGGCCGAGGCGGAGGCGGAGACCGAGGCCGAGGCGGAGCCGGCGGCGGTATAGGCGGTTGGCAGACGCGCATGTGATCGAGGTCTCGCTCGTGACGCCGGACGGCTCGGCGTTCGAGGGTGAGGCCGAGATGCTGATCGTGCCCGGAGCGGACGGCGAGATCGGCGTGCTAGCGCGCCACGCTCCGCTGGTGGCGATGCTCAAGGCCGGCTCGACCCGCGTCCACATCCGTCGTGGCCAGGAGGTGCGCGAGTTTGCGACCGGCCCCGGCTTCTTCAAGGTCGAGCAGGACCGTGCACTCGCGCTGGTCGACGACGCGGTCGACGTCGAGGAGATCGACGCCGAGCGCGCGCATGCCCAGCTCGAGGCCGCACAGGCCGAGCTCGCCCGCGTTGAGGCGGGCGAGTCGGACGCCGATCGCTGGCAGCTGGAGCAGCGCGTCAAGCACGCCGAGAACCAGCTCGCCGTCACCAACGGCACCACCTCGCCGCCGATCCATACGTCGGCTCCGGTCCCGGGCTAGGGTCTGACGTCGTTTTAGGGTCTGACCCCGAAGGGGTCCGACCCTGCAGGCTGAGCTCGCTCCGGTTTCCATGGGGACAGTCCCCTCCGGGGACAGTCCCTGCTACGGCGGTCGCTCAGCTAAGCTGAGAACCCCGGAAAGCTTTGAAAGGCAGCTTGGCGACCGGGTCAACAAACGCCTAAAGAGCCCCGTGCGCACCGTCGGTGGACTCTTTCGGCAGCGGAGCGCGATGACCGACCGGATCCAACATCTCAAGCGACTGCTCGACGAGCGGATCGTCCTGCTCGACGGGTCGTGGGGCGTCCTGATCCAGCGGGACGTCCGCGGGGAGGAGGCATACCGCGGCGAGCGCTTCCGCGACCACCCGCGCGACGTCGCGGGCGATCCCGACCTGCTCAACCTGACGCGGCCGGAGGTGATCCTCGACATCCACCGGCGCTACTTCGAAGCCGGCGCCGACATCGCCACCACCAATACCTTCACCGCCACCCGGATCGGTCAGGCCGACTACGCGCTGGAAGAGGTTGCCGCCGAGATGAGCCTCGAGGGCGCGAGGCTCGCGCGGCAGGCGGCCGACGAGGCCGGCGGCTTCGTCGCCGGCTCGCTCGGCCCGCTGAACGTCTCGCTCTCCGTATCCCCGAAGGTCGACGACCCGGGCTTTCGCCCGGTCACGTTCGACCAGGTCTACGAGACCTACTCCGAGCAGATCGCGGCGCTCCGCGACGGCGGGGTCGACCTGTTGATGTTCGAGACGATCTTCGACACGCTGAACGCGAAGGCGGCGATCGCCGCGGCGCTCGACGTCGCGCCCGAGCTGCCGCGGTGGGTCTCCTTCACGGCGATCGACGCGAGCGGCCGCAACCTCTCGGGCCAGACGGTCGAGGCGTTCTGGGCGTCGATCGAGCACGCCGGGCCGCTGATCGTCGGCGTGAACTGCTCGCTGGGCGCGGAGCAGATGCGCTCGTACGTCGAGGATCTCGCACGCATCGCCGACACCTACGTCTCGTGCCATCCGAATGCCGGCCTGCCGAACGCCTTCGGCGAGCACGACGAGCAGCCGGCCGACACCAGCCGCTACCTCGGCGAGTTCGCCCAGTCCGGCCTCGTGAACGTCGTCGGCGGCTGCTGCGGAACGACGCCCGACCACGTCTCCGCGATCAGGGAGCGGACCGAGGGGCTGGCCTCGCGACGCCTCCCAAAGCGGCACACGCGGCCACGCTTCAGCGGTCTGGAGCCGTTCGAGATCGAGCGCGACACCGGCTTCGTGATGATCGGCGAACGCACGAACGTCACCGGCTCCGCTCGCTTCCGGCGGCTGATCGAGGCGGGCGACTACACCGGCGCGGTCGCGGTCGCCCTCGAGCAGGTGCAGGGCGGCGCCAACCTGGTCGACGTGAACATGGACGCCGACCTGCTCGACGCCGAGGAGGCGATGACCACCTTCCTGAACGTGATCGCCACCGAGCCGGAGATCGCCCGGGTGCCGATCATGGTCGACAGCTCGCGCTTCTCGGCGATCGAGGCCGGGCTCAGGTGCATCCAGGGCAAGGGGATCGCCAACTCGATCAGCCTGAAGGAGGGGGAGGAGTCGTTTCTCGCCCAGGCGCGCGCGATCCGACGGCTCGGCGCGGCGGCGATCGTGATGGCCTTCGACGAGGAGGGCCAGGCGGTCACGGTCGAGCGGAAAGCGGAGATCTGCGAGCGGGCGTACCGGCTGCTGATCGGGGAGGGGTTCCATCCCGAGGACATCGTTTTCGACCCGAACGTGCTGGCCGTCGCCACCGGGATCGAGGAGCACAACGGCTACGCGAAGGCGTTCATCGACTCGCTGTCGCTGATCAAGGAGCGCTGTCCCGGCGCGCGCACCTCCGGCGGGATCTCGAACCTCTCGTTCGCTTTCCGGGGCAACGAGGTCGTCCGCGAGGCGATGCACTCGGCGTTCCTGTACCACGCGATCCGGGCGGGGCTCGACATGGGGATCGTCAACGCCGGCCAGTTGACCGTCTACGAGGACATCGAGCCGGAGCTGCTCGAGCGTGTCGAGGACGTCCTGTTCGACCGGCGGTCCGACGCGACCGAGCGGCTGGTCGAGCTCGCCTCCAGGGTCTCCGGCGAGGGGACGAGGAGGGAGGTCGACCTCTCGTGGCGGGAGCGTGGAGTCGAGGAGCGGCTCTCGTTCGCTCTCGTCCACGGGATCGACGAGTTCATCGAGGAGGACGCCGAGGAGGCACGGCAGGCGTTGGCCCGGCCGCTCGACGTGATCGAGGGGCCGCTGATGGACGGGATGCGGATCGTCGGCGACCTGTTCGGCTCGGGGCGGATGTTCCTGCCGCAGGTGGTGAAGAGCGCGCGGGCGATGAAGCGCGCGGTCGCCTACCTGGAGCCGTTCATGGCGGCGGAGAAGGACGGCGGCGGCCGGGCCCAGGGGACTGTGGTGCTCGCCACCGTCAAGGGCGACGTGCACGACATCGGCAAGAACATCGTCGGCGTCGTCCTCGGCTGCAACAACTACGAAGTCGTGGACCTCGGCGTGATGGTCCCGGCCGACAGAATCCTCGAGACCGCCCGCGAGCGGGGCGCCGATGTGATCGGCCTCTCCGGCCTGATCACGCCCTCGCTCGACGAGATGGTCCACGTCGCCCAGGAGATGGAGCGCCGCGGCGTCTCCCTGCCGCTCCTGATCGGCGGCGCGACCACGTCGAAGCAGCACACGGCCGTGCGGATCGCGCCCGCCTACTCGCGGCCGACCGTGCACGTGCTCGACGCCTCTCGCGTGGTCGGGACCGTGTCCAACCTGCTCGACCCGGGGCGAATCGGCGACTTCGACCGCGAGAACCGCGAGCTCCAGGACCGTCTGCGCGTGCAGCATGCGGAGCGCGACCGCAAGCCGCTGTTGCCGATCGCGGCCGCGCGCGCCAACGCCCAGCGCGTCTCCTTCGACGACCTCGCTGCCCCGCCGTTCACCGGCACGCGGATCGTCGAGCCCGATCTCGCGACGCTGACGCGTTTCGTCGACTGGCAGTTCTTCTTCCACGCCTGGGAGCTCAAGGGGAAGTTCCCTGCGATCCTCGACCGGCCCGAGGCGAAGGAGCTCTACGACGACGCGCTCGCGCTGCTCGAGGAGATCACCGTCGCCGAGGCGCTCCAGCCACGCGGCGTCTACGGCTTCTGGCCCGCGCGCTCGGACGGCGACGACGTCGTGCTCGAGGACGGCCTGCGCTTCTGCCTCCTGCGCCAGCAGTCCGCCTACGGCGACTCGCGGCCGAACCGCTGTCTCGCCGACTTCGTGGCGCCGACCGGGGACGCGCTCGGCGCGTTCGCGGTCGGCATCCACGGCGCCGACGAGCTCTCCGCCCGCTACGAGGCCGATCACGACGACTACCGCTCGATCATGGTCAAGGCGCTCGCCGACCGGCTGGCGGAGGCGTTCGCCGAGTGGCTCCACGGCGAAGCCAGAAGAGCCTGGTATGCGCCGGACGAGGCGCTCTCGAGCGAGGATCTGATCGGCGAGCGCTACCGGGGGATCCGGCCCGCCTTCGGCTATCCGGCGTGTCCCGACCACAGCGAGAAGGACAAGCTGTTCGCGCTGCTCGGCGCCGACGCCGCCGGGCTGGAACTGACCGAGAACTTCGCGACCACCCCAGCCGCGAGCGTCAGCGGTGTCTACTTCGCCCACCCGGAGTCGCGCTACTTCGCCGTCGGCCGGCTGGGGCGCGACCAGGTCGACGACTACGCGGCGCGCAAGGGCGTTCCGCTCGAGGAGGCCGAGCGCTGGCTGCGACCGAACCTCGGCTACGAGGTCGCGGTCGAGGCCGTGCGATGATGGACGCATGAGGCGGGCGCTCCTGACGACGGCGATCGCCGCGGTCCTCGTCCCGGCGGCCTGGGCGGCAGGCGGCCAGCCGCAGCAGGCGTTCACGAAGGCGGACCAGGCGCGTGCGCGAGCCGCCTCGCTGAAGGTCTCCGACTTCGCCGCCGGCTGGACAGCCTCGCCCTCTGCGGGCGCCACCGCCGGCCCCGAGCCGCGCTGCTCGAACTACCACCCCGACCAGTCCGACCTGGTCGAGACGGGCAAATACGACTCGCCGGACTTCACCCGCACCGCCGACCACTCGTTCATCTCGGTCTCGACCGGCGTCTTCAAGACGGCGGCGATGGCGAGACGCGGCTATGCGCGGGTGGCCGTCCGTCAGCTGCCTGCGTGCTTCGGCGAGCTGTTCGCCAGGGGTATCACGAAGCCGAGTTCCGCGAGGGTCGTCTCCGCACGCCCGATCGCCTTCCCGAAGGCGGGCGACCGGTCGAACGCCTACCGGCTGGTCGCGTCTGTGAGGACGCCGACCGTCACGTTGCCGGTCACCGCCGACATCGTGCTCTTCAACAAGGGCCGCACGGACGTGGCGATGATCTTCCTCGGGATCGCGAGGCCGCTGCCGGCCTCGCTGGAGCAGACGGCGGTCGCGCGCGTGCTCTCGCGCGTCACCAGGTAGACCGGGACCCGGCTGCAGCCTCCGCTATCCTGACCGGCGGCGGCGTGCCGACACGGGCGCGCCTTCTTTCGATCCGGTGCCGGCTTGAAGACGACGCTGAAACGAGGAATCGGTCGTGGCGGCGTCCTCGAGGGGAACGGCCACTCCGTTCTCCCGCCGTCGGCACTGACCCCGATGTCCCGGTACTGGTCGGAGGGCCCTCCGCACCGGTCCGGCCTCCGCACCGTCGGCCGCATACTGCTCTGGATCGCGATCGCGGTGACGATGCTGGTCGTCTCGTTCGTGGCCGGCCTCTACCTCTGGTTCCACGAGAGCGTCTCGGCCATCCAGGCCCACTCGGCGGACGTTAAGAGCGCGCAGAAGTTCCTCGGTGAGCCGCCGGCTCCGGGTCACGCGGCGATCGGCCTCGTGATCGGGTACGACCATCGCGCCAACGAGGCGGCGAACACGCCGTCGCGGTCGGACACGGTGATGTTGATCCGCACCGACCCGTCGAACAAGACCGTCTCGATGATGTCGTTCCCGCGCGACCTGCTCGTCAACGTGCACTGCCCGGGGCAGCCGGTCTATTCCGGGAAGATCAACTCCGCCTACGCAGCCTGCGGCGCGAAGGGCACGGTCCAGACGGTCAGCGACATGATCGGCCTGCCGATCAACTACCTGATCACGGTCAACTTCCGCGGGTTCAAGCAGATCGTCAACCGGCTCGGCGGCGTCTGGATCGACGTCGACCGCCGGTACTTCAACGACAACGCCGGCCTCTCGCCGACGTTCGGCTACGCGAAGATCAACCTCCAGCCGGGTTACCAGCTGCTGACCGGCGGCAGCGCGCTGGACTACGTCCGCTATCGCCACACCGACTCCGACCTCTTCCGCGTCGCCCGCCAGCAGCAGTTCGTGAAGGCGATGAAGTACCAGTTCAAGCACAGCTTCAGCGTCCTGAAGGTGCCGAAGATCGTCGGGACGCTGACCAAGAACATCGAGGTCGCGGCGGGCGGGGGAGGCGGCGTCTCCGGCCGGACCATCCTCAGCTACGCCTTCTTCGCCTACCACCTCCCGCCGGGCCATTTCTTCCAGACCCAGATCCAGGGGCTGACCGGCTACTCCGACCTGACCACCTCGTCGTCGAACATCGCCGCCGCCGTCCAGGACTGGGAGACGCCGGACGTCGACGCCGCCCAGGTCGCGACCGCGGTCGCGCTCGGTCGGAAGGTGAAACTGAAGACGCCGGCGCGCGCGGAGACGACGATCACCGTGCTGAACGGCAACGGGGTCGCGGGCGCGGCCGGCGAGGCGGGAACCGGGCTCTCGGAGCAGGGCTACCACATCCTTCCGCTCCCTCCGAACGCGACCGGCAACGCGCCGAGCTTCGACTACTTCCACACGACCGTCTACTGGAACCCGAAGGTGAAGCGGTCGGCGGCGGCGGCGAGCTCCGTCGCCAAGCTGTTCGCGCCCGCAGACGTCAAGAAGGTGCCGCGGACGATCGCTCCGCTCCAGAACGGCGCGATGCTCACGGTGGTCGTCGGGCGCACCTTCCACGGCAGCGTCGCGCCCGCACCGCCGGTGCGCGCGCCGGTGACGCGAGAGCCGGCGCACGTTCAGTCGAACCCGTACGACACCTCGGGCCTCCTGCGGCCGCTGCGCAAGAAGGTCGGGTTCGGCCTGATGGTGCCGAGGGTGCTCGACAGCTCGTCGGCGCCCGACTCCACGAAGCCGGTCCACGCGTACCTGATCGACGGCAGACACCACGCCGTGCGGCTCGTGTTCCGGACGGGGAGCGGCGCCTACTGGGGCGTGCAGGAGACTGACTGGCCCGATGCGCCGGTGCTCTCGGACCGCAGCTTCCGCCACAAGCTCGGCGGCCGAGCGTACGACTTCTACTACAACGGTCCGAAGCTCCACATGATCGTGTTACATGACAAGGGCGCCACCTACTGGGTGGTCAACTCCCTTCTGGACAACATCACGAACGAGACGATGATCGCAATCGCAAAGGGGCTGAAGCCCCTGAAGGCCGGATAGGCGTGGCGCGGATCGCGTTCTTCGGTGCCGGCTACGCAGGTCTCGTCAGCGGGGCCTGCCTGGCCGAGCTCGGCCATACGGTCGTGATCCGGGACGTCGTGCCCGAGCGCATCGAGCAGCTCGACACCGGCCGGGTCCCGTTCCACGAGCCGAGGCTCGAGGAGCTGATCGCCTCGAACCGCGAGCGGTTGTCGTTCACGCTGTCGATGGATGAAGCGGTGGCCGGTAGCGAGTTTCTCTTCGTCTGCGTCGGCACGCCGCCGACGCCGTCGGGCGACGCCAATCTGGCGGCGGTGTGGTCGGTGATCGAGGACCTCCCGGCCGACATCGGCTCGCCGGTGCTGGTGATGAAGAGCACCGTGCCGGTGGGGACGGGCGAGAAGGTGCGCGCCGCGCTCGACGCCCGCGGGCTCGTCAGGGTCGGCTACGCCTCCTGCCCCGAGTTCCTCGCCGAGGGCACCGCCGTGCGCGACTTCATGGAGGCCGACCGGGTGGTCGTCGGATCGTTCGCCGAGTCCGACGGCGATGCCGTCGCCGCGCTGCACGAGGGCCTGGGCGCGCAGATCGTCCGCACGGACGTCCCCTCGGCAGAGATGGTCAAGCTGGCTGCGAACGCGTATCTCGCCACGCGGATCAGCTTCATCAACGAGATCGCGAACGTGTGCGAGCTGGTCGGCGCCGACGTCGAGGACGTGGCCCTCGGCATGGGCCTCGACCGGCGGATCGGGACGCACTACCTTCGCGCCGGGCTCGGTTATGGCGGCAGCTGTTTTCCGAAAGACATCTCGTTCCTGAAGCTGCTCGCCGGCAACTCCGGCTACCACTTCCAGCTCGTCACCGCGGTCATGGAGGTCAACGACCTGCAGATGCGCCGGCCGGTGGCCAAGCTGCAGAAGCATCTCGGCGCGCTGCGGGGCAAGCGGATCGCGCTGCTCGGGCTCGCGTTCAAGGCGAACACGGACGACATGCGCGAGGCGCCGAGCATCGTGCTCGCCGCCAGGCTGTTGGCCGAGGGGGCCGAGGTCGTCGCCTGGGATCCGGTCGCCGACGGGAGCAGCGCCCTGCACGGCGTCACCTTCGTGGACTCCGCTGCGGATGCGCTGGCGGCTGCGGACGCGGCGGTCGTCGTCACGGAGTGGCCCGAGCTGCGTGAGCTGCCCTGGGCGGAGCTGCGGGAGACGATGCGCTCGCCGGTCGTGATCGACGGGCGCAACCACCTCGACGCCGCCGCAATGCGTACCGCCGGCTATGTCTACGAGGGGATGGGGCGCTCGGCCTCGCCGTTTGCGACGCTGCCCGAGACGCCCGAGCCGGCGCCGACGGTCTCCCGGGACTAGGCGGGCACGACCGATGGAGGCGATCGTCCTCGCGGGCGGGAAGGCCGAGCGCATGGGCGACGCCACCGCCGGACGGCCGAAGGCGCTCGTCGACGTCGCCGGCAAGCCGCTGGTCGCGTACCAGATCGGCCGTCTGGCGTCGGCCGGCGTCGGCCGCGTGATCGTCTCCTGCGCCGCGGGCCAGGGTGACGCGTTCCGCGACCAGCTCAGCGGGCTCGGGGTCGAGATCGTCTGCGCCGAAGAGCCTGAGCGGCTCGGCCGTGGCGGCGGGATCAAGTTCGCCGCCCGGCAGCGCGCCGAGAGTGGCGACGTCCTCGCAATGAACGGCGACGAGCTGGTCGACGTGGACTTCGCGGCACTGCTCGCCCGCCACCGCGGGAGCGGCGCGGCTGCGACCGTCTCCGTCGCCCGCCCGGCCTCTCCGTTCGGCGTCGTCGAGCTCGGCGGGGACGACGTCGTCACCGGGTTCAGCGAAGGCGGCCGGATCCCGTACTGGGTGAACTGCGGCGTCTACGTCCTGGCCGAGGAGGCGATCGAGCGCTTCCCCGACCGGGGCGACCACGAATCGACCGCGTTTCCCGAGCTCGCCGCCGAGGGGCGCCTCCGTGCGCACCGGCACGACGGGCTCTGGCTGACCGTGAACACCCCGAAGGAGCTGCGCCGCGCCCAGGAGCACGTCGCCGCCCATCCCGAATGGTTGGCGTGAGCGCCGGCGACCACTCGTTCGAGCCGCGCACGGTCGACAAGCCGTGGGGCTCTGAGCTGATCTGGGCCGACACCGAGCACTACGCGGGCAAGATCCTGTTCGTCAAGGCGGGCGAGTCGCTCAGCCTTCAGTACCACGAGGTCAAGGACGAGTCGTGGTACGTGCTGGAGGGGCGCGCGAGGCTCGAGCTCGGCCGCGCGGGGGAGGGGAGCGTGGAGGAGGTGGAGATCGCCGCCGGCCAGGCGTTCAGGTTCCGGCCCGGCACGGTGCATCGGGTGACGGGCGTCGAGGACACGCGGATCCTCGAGGTCTCGACCGCCCACCTGGAGGATGTCGTCCGACTCGAGGACAGCTACGGGCGCGAGGGCACCTCCGATCCCTGAGCGGGACCCGGCCGGCGCAACATTGACACGAGTTTGATAATGTTGGCTCGATGGAGCTGACGGTCGGCGCAGCGGCGAGGCAGACGGGCTGGTCGGCCCGGATGCTCCGCTACCTCGAGGACGCGGATCTCGTCGTCCCGACGCGCCGCCCGAGCGGCTACCGCGTGTACGGCGTGCGGGAGCTGAACCAGCTTCGTTCGCTCCGCGAGCTGCGCGCCCGCTTCGGAGTCGAGCTCACAGACGTCGCGTTTGCGGCCCGTCTCCGTCACGAGCCGGCGCTGCGCGACGCGGTCCACACCTGGCTCTCCGGGCGCGAGAGCGCGCTCGAGTGGGAGCAGCGCAAGCACGAACGACTTCTGGCCGCGTAAGAAAGATCCATCGGTGCCAGAGCTTGCTCTGGCACCGATTCCGTTCTCAGAGAGGAGCTGCATGGCGACGACGAAGCGATACGACGTGAAGGACCTGGCGCTGACGCCCGAGGGCGTCCGGCGCATCCAGTGGGCCGACCGGCAGATGCCGGTGCTGGCCGCGATCCGCGAGCGCTTCGAGCGCGAGCAGCCGCTCTCCGGCTACCGGATCTCGGCCTGCCTGCACGTGACCACCGAGACGGCAAATCTCGCGCGCACGTTGAAAGCAGGAGGCGCGGATGTGGTGCTGTGCGCGTCCAACCCGCTTTCGACGCAGGACGACGTCGCGGCCGCGCTGGTCGAGGAGTACGACATCGCCTGCTTCGCGATCAAGGGCGAGGACAACGACACCTACTACTCGCACATCGAGGCGGCGGTCGACCACAAGCCGCAGCTGACGATGGACGACGGCGCCGACGTGATCGGCGTGCTCCACTCTGCCCGGCGCGAGCAGCTCGGCGACATCATCGCCGGCACCGAGGAGACGACCACCGGAGTCATCCGCCTGAAGGCGCTGGAGGCCGACGGCAAGCTCGGCTTCCCGATCATCGCCGTCAACGAGGCGAAGACCAAGCACCTGTTCGACAACCGCTACGGCACCGGCCAGTCGACGATCGACGGGATCATCCGCGCGACCAACGTCCTGCTCGCCGGGAAGCGCTTCGTGGTCGGCGGGTACGGCTGGGTCGGGCGGGGCGTCGCCTCGCGTGCCCGCGGGATGGGTGCTCACGTGATCGTCACCGAGGTCGACCCGATGCGCGCGCTGGAGGCGGCGATGGACGGCTTCGAGGTGCTGCCGATGGCGAGGGCGGCCGAGATCGGCGACATCTTCTGCACCGCCACCGGAGACAAGGGCGTGATCACCGCCGAGCACATGGAGCGGATGAAGGACGGCGCCATCCTCTCGAACACGGGCCACTTCGACGTCGAGATCGACAAAGGCGCCCTGCGCTCGCTGGCGACCGAGACGCGGCACGCACGCGAGTTTGTCGAGGAGTTCACGATGGCGGACGGCCGGCGGCTCTACCTCGTCGCCGAGGGCCGGCTCGTCAACCTCGGCGCTGCGGAAGGCCACCCCGCGCTGGTGATGGACATGTCGTTCGCGAATCAGGCGCTGGCGGCGGAGTACGCGGTGCAGAATGCCGCGTCGCTCGAGCGGAAGGTCTATCCGGTGCCGGACGAGATCGACCGTGAGATCGCCCGCCTCAAGCTCGCGACGATGGGCATCGACATCGACAAGCTCACGGAGGAGCAGCAGCGCTACCTCGCAAGCTGGGACGAGGGCACGTGATCCAAGGGTATGACCCCGAAGGGGTCTGACCCCGCAGAGGCGAGGCGAGATGCGGCCCGGCGAGAGTCGGGCCGCACTCGTGTCGGCGCCGACGAGATCGGTGGCGATTCGCTACCCTCGTCTCAAGGGGAGTATCCCCAACGGGTTGCCGTCGTCACCCCGGCGTCCATTGCCCGGCGGCACCGGCCGTACGCCACGGCGGGAGAGACCTTCGTTCCACCCGGGATCGGGCGACGAAGGAGGCACCCGCATGGACGTGGCGTTGTGGCATTGGGGAGCATTCGTGGCGCTGGTGGTCGCGCTGCTCGCGGTCGATCTGGCCGTGTTCGCGCGTCGCGACCAGGAGATCTCGTTCCGGCGCGTCCTCGGCTGGAGCATCGGCTGGACGGCGCTCGGGGCCGCGTTCGCCGGCGTGATCTTCGCGTGGCAGGGAGGCGGGGCGGCGAGCGAGTACCTGACGGGGTTCGTGATCGAGAAGTCGCTCTCGATCGACAACCTCTTCGTCTTCGCTCTCGTCTTCGGCTACTTCGGCGTCCCGGCCGCTTCGCAGCGGCGTGTCCTGTTCTGGGGGATCGTCGGTGCGATCGTCCTGCGTGCGATCTTCATCTTCGCCGGCGCGGCCCTTCTCGACGCTTTCCATTACACGATCTACGTCTTCGGCGCGTTCCTCGTGCTGACCGGGCTTCGCATGGCGAGGCATTCCGACGTCGAGATCCACCCGGAGCGGAATCCGGTGCTGAAGCTGCTCGGCCGAGTCGTTCCGCTGGTCGATCGATACGACGCCGACCGCTTCCTCGTCCGGGAACGGGGACGCCGGCTCGCGACCCCGCTCATGGCAGCGCTCGTCCTGGTCGCGACCTTCGACCTCCTCTTCGCTGTGGACTCGATCCCGGCGATCTTCGCAGTCACGCGCGAGACGTTCCTCGTCTGTGCAGCGAACGCGTTCTCGCTCCTCGGCCTCGCCTCGCTCTACTTCGTCCTGGCCGAGCTGCTCGGGCGCTTCCACTACCTGAACGTCGGCCTGGGCGTCGTGCTGGTGTTCGTCGGGGCGAAGATGGCAGGCGCCGATCTCTACGAGCTGCCGATCTGGACATCGCTGGTCGTGATCGTCGGTGTCCTCGGCGCCGCGGTCGGGGCGTCGCTGCTGCGGCCGGCGCCCTACCACCGGCAGGTCCCGATCGAGGAAGGCTCGCGATGATCGTCCCGGGCGTCACTCTCATCGCCGTCTCGGTCCTCTTCTTCCTGACCTCGCTCGCCCTGCACACGAGCGGCCGGCTCGCGCATCCGTTCCTGACGCTGCTCGCCCTGGTCGCGGCGCTCGTCGTGGGGCTCGCGCTCGCGATGAGCTAGCGGCTCGGCTCGCGCCTAGACTGCCGGGCATGCTCGAGCCCCAGCGGATCGTTCGCCTCGAGGACGACGCTGTCGTCGTCCTCGACCAGCGGCGGCTTCCCGACGAGGAGGTCGACCTCGTCTGCGGCTCTGCGGCCGAGGTGGCCGAGGCGATCCGGACGCTGGCCGTTCGCGGCGCACCGGCGATCGGGATCGCAGCCGCCTACGGCTACGCGCTCGCCGCGCGCAACGGGGAGGACCTGGCCGCCGCGGTCTCGACGCTGGCCGGCGCACGGCCGACCGCCGTCAACCTGGCCTGGGCGCTGGAGGAGATGAGGGGTTGGGACGGCGATCCTGCCGAGCGGGCGCGGCAGATCCACGCCGAGGAGGTTGAGCGCTGCCGGCTGATGTCGGCGCATGCCGCAGCACTGTTCGACCCGGGCACCCGTGCGCTGACGCACTGCAACGCGGGTGGCCTCGCCACCGGCGGCTACGGCACCGCGGTCGGCGCCCTTCGCACAGCATGGGAGCGGGGCCTGCTCGACCACGTGCTCGTCGACGAGACGAGGCCGCTCCTCCAGGGCGCGCGCCTGACGGCCTGGGAGCTCGAGGATGCGGGTATCCCGCACGCCGTGATCGCCGACTCGGCGGCGGGCTCGCTCATGGCGAGCGGCGAGGTCGACCTCGTCGTCACCGGCGCCGACCGCATCGCCGCGAACGGCGACACGGCGAACAAGATCGGCACGTACTCCCTCGCCGTGCTCGCTGCACATCACGACGTCCCGCTGTACGTCGTCGCACCGAGCTCGACCGTCGACCCGGCGACCGCGACCGGCGCGGGGATCCCGATCGAGGAGCGGGCCGCCGCTGAGGTGACCTCCCGGTTCACGGCACGCAATCCGGCCTTCGACGTCACGCCGGCCGGTCTGATCGCCGCCATCGTCACCGAGGCCGGCGTCCACCGGGCGCCGTACTCGGCATCGCTTTCCGGCCTGGTGGCCGCGTGAACGCCGCCTGTGGAAGGGTTGGGGGAATCGGGAGGTGCGAGCGTGCCGAAGGCTGAGCGGCGCGGCATGAGGGCGATCATCCTGGCCGCCGGCTACGCGACGCGTCTGCGCCCGCTGACCGACACGATCCCCAAGCAGCTCCTGCCGGTCGGCGGCCGGCCGATGCTGGACTGGATCTGCGACCGGGTCGCCGAGGTCACGGACCGGATCGACCTCGTGACTAACGCGCGCTTCGCCGGCGACTTCGACCAGTGGGCCAAACGCCGCGGCGGCGTCACCGTGCACGACGACGGCACGGTCTCGAACGAGGACCGGCTGGGCGCGATCGGAGACATCGCGTTCGTCCTGGAGCGGATCGGTACCGACGACGACCTGCTGGTGGTCGCCGGCGACAACCTGTTCGATTTCGCGCTCGGCGACTTCGTCGAGTTCGCCCGCGGGAAGGGCATCGCCAGCGGCGTCGCGGTGTACGACTGCGGCGACCTCGGCCTGGCCGCCCAGTACGGGATCGTCGACGTGGACGAGCACGACCGCATCACCGCGTTCGAGGAGAAGCCGCCGGCACCGACGACCACGCTGGTGGCGACGGCCGCGTACGTCTACCACCGAGAGCACGTCCCGCTCGTCGCGCGTTACCTCGACGAGGGCAATCCACCGGACCAGCCGGGGCGCCTGGTCGCGTGGCTCTACGAGCGCGAGCCCGTCTACGCCTATCGGTTTCCCGGGCTGTGGTTCGACATCGGGAATCCCGAGCAGCTGCTCGAGGCGGACAACCACTGGCGCGAGCGCGTCGGGTTGCCGCCGCGCGAGACCTACTCGACCGTCAGCTAGGCGGGCCGGGCGGCTTCTGCGCCGGCGGCGGCGCGGGCGCCGGCGGCTTGCGCCGGAGACCCCACCGTCCCCAAAAGCTCAGGCCGGGATGATTTGGGTCGTTCGAGCCCCAGCGGAACGGCTTCTTCTTCGGCGGTTGCGGGGGCTGCGTTGCGATGCCTCGAAGGTACACGTTCGTTCCACTTCTGGCAAAGACACGTCACGGCTTCACGCCTAGCGTGTCTGCATGTGCTGCTGGATCTGCTCTTCCCTCGGCGCTGCGTCGTCTGCTCCGTCCCGGGCGCCACCCTCTGCGCAGCGTGTGCGAGCGCCCTGCCACGGCTCGCTGCGCCGCTCTGCGCCCGCTGCGGTGCGCCCACCGCCTGGCCCGTCCAGCGCTGCCGCGAGTGCTCGGGCAGGCGGATCGCCTTCGCCACGGCGCGCGCGGCGGTCGCTTACGAGGTCGGCGTCCGGCTGCTCGTCTCCGCATGGAAGGAGCGTGGCCTGCGCGACATCGGGTCGCTCGCCGCCGAATTGATCATCGACGCCGTCCCGCCGCCGTCCGGTCGAACGGTCACGTTCGTCCCGCCTGACGGCGACCGGAGCCTCAGGCGCGGCCATCACCCGCCGGCGCGGCTGGCCCACGAGCTCGGACGCCGGTGGGAGCTGCCGGTGCGGCCCCTACTCGAGCGGACGCGGCCGCTGAGGCCTCAGCGCGGCCTCGGCCGGGTCGAGCGTCGCCGGAACGTCCGGGGCGCCTTCCGCGCCCCTGCCGCGGTCGGCGGGGCCGTGATCCTCGTCGACGACGTGTACACGACCGGTGCGACCGTCTCGGCGGCGGCGAGCGCGTTGCGTCGTGCCGGTGCCGCCTCGGTCGACGTGGTCACCTTCGCCCGGACGGTCAGGCGGTGAGATCGTCTAGGGTGCTAGGTGGCCACCCTGTGAAGAGGGGGAATCGCGATGCGCCTGCAGGTCAAAGGCAAGAACGTCGAGATCAGCGACGCGATTCGGTCCTATGCGGAGGAGAAGCTCGGGAAGCTCGAGCGCCAGCTGGCGGACCCGACGCGGGTCGAGCTCGAGCTGGCTGTGGAGCGGAACCCGTCGATCGCGGACAAGATCGTCGCCGAAGCGACGATCTGGACGAAAGGGCCGACGCTGCGCGCCAAGGAGCGTTCGACCGACATGCGCGCGTCGATCGACCTGCTCACCGACAAGCTCGAACGCCAGGTCACCCGCTATCGCGAGAAGCGCCGACGCCGCCACCGCGAGCACGAGGGCCACGGCGTCGAGGGACGTGCTCGGACGGCAACCGACGAGGAGGGCGGGCCCGTGATCGTCAAGATGAAGCAGTTCACGATGCATCCGATGAGCGCGGAGGAGGCGGTCCTCCAGCTCGAGCTGGTGGGCCACGACTTCTTCGTCTTCCGCCACGAGGACACCGGCGAGATCAACGTCGTCTACCGGCGTCGCGACGGCGGCTACGGGTTGATCGAGCCGAGCTAGGTGGGGCTCTTCCGGCGGCGCGAGCCGCTCCACGAGCAGCTTGCCCGTGAGGGTGGCATGGACGCCGGTCCGGTCCAGGAGCCGGGCCCGCCCGGATGGATGGAGACCGGCATCCACGGCGTGCCGCGGGCGAGGGAATGGGATGCCGTCGTCACCGTCGAGGCCGAAGGGGTGGCGGGCGAGACCGCTCGCTTCGTCGCACTTCCCGGCAACGTCCTCCTGGTCGAGGAGGGCGAGGACGTCGAGCCGTTGGCCAACGCGGTCGACCAGGTCGCCAGGGTCCCGTACCGTGCCGAGGCGGCGCGACAGAGCGAGTCGCAGTGGGCGGTCGGCGTCCGCGAGCTCGAGGTCGTCGAGCTGCCCGACGATCCGGGCGGCGAGGAGATCACGCTGACGGTCAACGACGGCGAGCGGGAGCTGCTCGTCGACGGGGCGCATGCCTTCGCCTCGGTGCCGGCCCTCGAGCGCTTCGGGGAGACGAGAGGGCGGTCGTACGTCGTCCGGGCAAAACGGCTCGACGGGTCCACGTGGGAGGTCGAGGCGCTGCCGCTCTAGCGGCCGAGCGCCGCCTGCACGTTCACCATCGCCACCGACGAGACCCGCCGACCGGCGGCATAGCTGAGCCCGTTGTGCTCCAGAACGGCCAGCGCCGCCCGGCGGAGGAGGACGTCCCGCCCGGTGGAGACGCGCCGCGCCCGGATCTGGAGCCCGAGCCGGTAGAGCAGGATGCCTTCGGCGTAGTCGAGCATGCGGGCACCGACCGGGAGCCTCAGCTTCCTGATGACGAGGCTGCCCCTGCGGATCTCGACCCGGCCGCCGGTCAGCTGGACGACGAGCCCCACGCCGGCGAGGGCGAACTCCTGCACCGAGCCCGGGGCGAAGGTGTAGGTCTGTCGAACGGCGCCCGCCGGCGAGAGCACGAAGCAGCGTCCGCCGACCACGAAGGCGGCGACCGTCGCGCCGTACGCGGTCGTGTTCGTGACGCGCCCCGCCGCCTGCCAGGCGTACGCCCTGGCGCCGTTGACCTTCAGCACCTTCACGGTCGAGCCGATCGAGTAGGGCATCACCTGCTCGGAAGCGACGCCGAGGACGATCGGCGGTGGCGCGTCGACGTCGACCTCGCGGAACTCGAGCTGTCGCTCCGTCGGCCGGGTCGTGGTCGCCGTCTCGAGCAGCCAGTCGCGGCGGTTGCCGCCGGCGTACGCCAGCCAGAGGGCGCGGTTCCCGGCGACGGCGATGTCGGTGACGCCGCTGCCGGTGGAAGGGGCCTGGCTGCAGAGCAGATCGGTGTGGCGGCCGAGCCGATGGACGCCGCGGGTGACGAGGCTCCAGAGCTCGACGTGGGGGCCACAGTGCCCGGCGTATGGACCGGAGAGGAAGGCCACCGAGAAGCCGCTCCGCGCGAGCGCCCGCACCGGTCCGGGGCTCGTCACCGTGCGATCCGCCCCTGCCGCGGAGGCGATCAACGCGGTCGCAAGCAGCACCACCAGCGCAGCGAGCGCCCTCATCGGGCTAATGGTGCCCTCCGCGACGGCTACCCTGTACCCGTGCCCGGTCAAGATCTCGGCGGGTTCGAGAGATTCCTGCGCGCCGGCGAGGGCCGGCGGGTCAAACGGGTGGCCGGACAGGCCGCCTACATCACCTCGCTCGAGCCGGACTTCCAGAAGCTGTCCGACGACGAACTGCGCGGCAAGACGGCCGAGTTCCGACAGCGCCTCGAGAACGGCGAGACGCTCGAAGACCTGCTCTTCGAGGCGTTCGCGGCCGTGCGCGAGGCGCGCCTCCGGGAATCGGATCAACGCATGTTCGACGTGCAGCTGATGGGCGGGATCGTCCTGCACGAGGGCGACATCGCCGAGATGAAGACCGGCGAGGGGAAGACGTTCGTCGCCAGCGCGCCGCTCTACCTGAACGCCCTCGCCGGTACCGGCGTGCACCTCGTCACGGTGAACGACTACCTGGCTAAGCGCGATGCGGAGTGGAACCGAGGCGTGTTCGAGCGGCTGGGGATGACGGTCGGAGCGATCGAGAACATGCTCCCCTTCTCGGAGCGGAAGGCAGCCTACGACTGCGACATCACATACGGGACGAACTCGGAGTTCGGCTTCGACTACCTGCGCGACAACATGGCCGTCGCGCTCGAGCAGTGCGTGCAGCGCAGCCACGCCTACGCGATCGTGGACGAGGTCGACTCGATCCTCGTCGACGAGGCTCGGACGCCGCTGATCATCTCCGGCGAGCCCGAGACCGCGGCAGAGGTCTACGTCGACTTCGCACGTATCGCCCGCACCATGAACGGCTTCCCACAGCCGAAGGCAAAGCCCGGCGGCGGCCCCGTCGAGTTGGACATCCCGGAGGGAACCGACTTCCTCTACGACGAGAAGTTCAAGACGGTGGCGCCGCTCGAGGCCGCGATCGAGAAGTTCGAACGGGCGCTGCGAATCGAGAACCTCTACGACCCGCGCAACGTCCAGCTCGTCAACCACCTGAACCAGGCGCTGAAGGCGCAGGCGCTCTACCAGCGCGACGACGACTACGTCGTTCAGGACGGTGAGGTGAAGATCGTCGACGAGTTCACCGGCCGGATCATGGAAGGGCGCCGCTGGTCGGAGGGTCTCCACCAGGCGGTCGAGGCCAAGGAGGGTGTCCGCATCCAGGAAGAGCACGTCACCCTGGCGACCATCACGCTGCAGAACTACTTCCGGCTCTACGACAAGCTGGCCGGGATGACCGGCACCGCGAAGACCGAGGAGAAGGAGTTCGTCGAGATCTACGGCACGCACGTGGTCGAGATCCCGACCAACCAGCCGGTCGCGCGCGACGACAAGAACGACTTCATCTACAAGACGGTCGACGGCAAGTTCACCGCCGTGATCGAAGACATCAAGGAGCGTCACGAGCAGGGGCAGCCGATCCTCGTCGGCACGATCGCGGTCGAGACCTCCGAGCATCTGTCGGAGCGGCTGACGCGCGCCGGGATCAAGCACAACGTCCTGAACGCGAAGGAGCACGCGCGCGAGGCGGAGATCATCAAGGACGCCGGGCAGGTCGGCGCGGTCACGATCGCGACGAACATGGCCGGCCGCGGCGTCGACATCAAGCTCGGCGACGGCGTCGTCGACCTGGGCGGCCTCTACGTGCTCGGCACCGAGCGGCACGAGGCGCGACGGATCGACAACCAGCTCCGCGGCCGCTCCGGCCGTCAGGGCGATCCCGGCGAGACGCGTTTCTACCTGTCCGCCCAGGACGACCTCGTGCGTCTGTTCGCCGGCGATCGGATCTATCGGATCATCGAGCGTTTCAAGATTCCGGACGACCAGCCGATGGAGGCGAAACTCCTCTCGAAGCAGATCGAGAACGCACAGAAGAAGGTCGAGGAGCAGAACTTCGTCTCGCGGAAGAACGTCCTCAAGTACGACGACGTGATGAACAAGCAGCGCGTCGTCATCTACGAGCAGCGCCGGCGGGTGCTCGAGGGCGAGGACTTCTCCGACGAGATCAAGGGCTGGATCGAAGAGGTGATCGGGCGTTCGGTCGAGACGTTCGTCGACCCCGAGAGCGGGGATCCCGACCTGGACGCGCTCGCCCAGGCGATGCAGCAGCTCTACAACAGCGAGATCACCGGCGACGAGCTACGCGAGGACGGAGTCACCGACCCCGGTTCGCTCGTGGAGGAGTTCATCGAGGACGCCCAGGAGGAGTACACGGGCAAGGAGGCGGAGCTCGGGCCGGAGCTGATGCGCGAGCTCGAGCGGTTCGTGATCCTCCAGGTGGTCGACCAACGCTGGCGGGAGCACCTCGAGAACATGGACTATCTCCGCGAGGGCGTGCACCTTCGGGCCATGGCCCAGAAGGATCCGCTGGTCGAGTACACCACCGAGGGGCACGCAATGTTCGCGGAGCTGAACGGGCAGATTCGCGAGGAGGTGCTCACGCTCCTGTTCCACGCGCAGCTGCAGGCCGAGGACGCCGAGGAGCTGCGGACCGTGCAGGAGGCCTCGGCCGTCGGGAACGGCGGGCTCTCGTACGAGCACGAGTCGGAGGCGGGCGCGGCCGTGATCGCCGGCGCCCTCGGGGGCGAGGCCGGCAGCGTCAGCACGCTGTCCCGCCCGCAGCAGCGGAAGGTCGACGAGCACGAGAAGCTCGGCCGGAACGACCCGTGCTGGTGCGGCTCCGGCAAGAAGTACAAGAAGTGCCACGGGGCCTGAGGCCGCCGTCTCCGCCGCTCGCAGACGACGCGGTCCGGCTCGACCCGCTCGCCTCCCGCTACGTGCCCGATTTCGAGCGGCTGCTCGAGGATCCGGACGTCGTCCGCAACACGAGGGTTCCCTCGTCTCCGCCGCCGGACTTCGCCTCGAGCTGGATCGCCCGCTACGCCGACGGCTGGCAGGACGGCTCTCGGGCAGGCTTCGCGATCCTCTCGCACGAGGCCGTGTTCCTCGGCTTCGGTGGTGTCGTCGATCTGGATCTGGACGCGGCGCAGGGCGAGATCGGATACGTCGTCGCCCCGGAGGCGCGCGGTCGCGGTGTCGCGAGCCGCGCCGTGCGCCTGATCACAGGCTGGGCGCTCGACGAGCTCGGGCTCGAGCGCGTCGAGCTGCACATCGACCCCGACAACACCGCCTCGATCCGCGTCGCCGAGCGCTGCGCCTACATCCGGGAGGGTGTCCTGCGCTCGCTGCATTTCAAGGAGGGCTTCCGCGGGGACACCGTGATCTACTCGCTGCTCCGCACCGATCCGCGGTAGCGGCGATCCGCGGTGACGGCGGTCGCGTGAGCTCGAGCGGGCGACCTCGCAGGCCCGAACGCGACACCCCCACCCTAGGGTGGGGGCTTGCCCCTTTCCCCTGCCGGCGAGGCTACCCGGACGAGGCGCACCCGTTGGTGCCGGAACCGTGCCGATTTCGTCCTTCGCGGAGGACGACGGGCCCCTCGGCTAGCCTTACGCAATGGCCGAGACACAGGAGCAGCCGCTCGACCAGCAGCTCGAGGAGATCGGGATCCAGCTCGCCTGGGTCCGTGATTACCTTTGACCCGGATCGCCTGACCGCGCGCGCCGCCGAGCTCGAGGACGCGATGGGCGCGCCCGGTTTCTGGGACGACCAGCAGCGCGCGGCGGAGATCAGCACCGAGCACTCCCGGGTGACGAAACGGCTCGAGCGCTTCCGGCGGCTGGACGGGGAGTACCGCGACGCGCGCGAGCTGGCCGAGATGGACGGCGAGATGGCCGAGGAGATCGCCGCCAGCCTGCGCCCGCTCCGCGACGAGTTGGCACGGCTCGAGGAGGACGCCCTCTTCAACGGCGAGTACGACGGCGGCGACGCGGTCGTGACGATCCACGCGGGCGCAGGCGGAACCGACTCGCAGGACTGGGCGGAGATCCTCCTGCGCATGTACCTCCGCTGGGCGGAGGGGCGCGGCTTCCAGACCGAGCTGCTCGAGGCGAGCCCGGGGGAGGAGGCCGGGCTCAAATCGGCGACGTTCACCGCGCGGGGCGAGAACGCCTACGGCGTCTTCAAGGCGGAGCGCGGGGTCCACCGGCTCGTCCGCCTCTCGCCGTTCGATTCGGCGCATCGGCGCCACACCTCGTTCGCGCAGGTGATAGTCAGCCCGCTCCTGGCCGAAGATGCCGCGGCGGAGATCGACGAGGCCGACCTGCGGATCGACACGTACCGCGCGTCCGGCGCCGGCGGCCAGCATGTCAACAAGACCGATTCGGCCGTCCGGATCACGCACCTGCCCACCGGGATCGTCGTCCAGTGCCAGAAC
>Ga0207661_10000235_pt1 | contig 36349 bp, 45 predicted proteins | sample KBSC713LmetaG_FD_184337 | JGI IMG/M metagenome (GOLD analysis project Ga0207661, IMG submission 184337) | Corn rhizosphere microbial communities from Kellogg Biological Station, Michigan, USA - KBS C7.1-3L metaG (SPAdes) (version 2) | ecosystem: Host-associated > Plants > Roots > Rhizosphere ...
GGTCCATCAGGCGGATCAGGGTCTCCCGGTCCTCTTCGACCTCCTGGCTGATCCGCGCGAGAGCTTCGCCGAACTTCGGGTCGCCGCGGTTGCTCGAGCGCAGGCGGCGGGCCAGCTCGACGCCGAGCGTGGCCCCCGCCAAGTGGTCGTTCAAGTAGATGGCCAGGAGCCGATCGGGGTCCGCGGTCGCGGCCATCGGTCGGCTCAGGCCTCCTCGTAGGGGTTTTTCTCGCCGGCCAGCTGCAGCGCGCACTCCTTCGTCTCGCTGAAGTGCCGTTCCTGGATCGGCAGCGCCCACTCGACCAGTTCGGAGACCTGCTCCTCGCCGGCCTGCTCGTTGAGCTTCTTCAGCACCGCCCAGTGGCCGACCTCGCCGGCCTCGGCCATCGTCATGAACTCGAAGCCGTCGAGCCCGTCGGCGTCCTCGCCGAGGTAAGTGTCCATCATCTCCGCGGCCTCGCCTTTGGTCTCCTGGGCCTTTTCGAGGATCGCCGTCTTGCCGTCCCGCTGCTCGGCGACCTCGGTGCCGCGGCGGGCGGTCTCCTCAGCCTCCTCGCGCATCTGCTGCAGTTTCGAGGCGACGCTGTCGTCATCGACGAGGCCTGCGACTTTCTCGGTCGCTTTCCGGGCGGCTTCGGCGAGGCCGATCACCTCCGCCAGCTTCTCCTCCAGGGTCGTCAGCTCGGACATCGTCTTCCTCCTCTTGGTGGTTGGCAGGATGCGGTTTCCCTACCCGAGCCAGAGGTGTTCGAAGCGCAGCCTTCACCACTCAAGCCGCCGGAAGCCGGCGCCGGCCCTTCGGCATATGGGTGTCGGAGATGACCGCGATCAACCGGTGGCGGCGAGCTGCGACTCGATCTCGTAGCCGAACTCGGCGAGGGTCTCGCCCAGCACCTCGTGCATCGCGTGCTGCTCGGCCCGGTTGAGGCTGTCGCGCCAACCGCCCGGCTGGGCGCGGCGGATGAAGCGGTGGCGGCCGCGGACGGTGCGGGGTTGCTTCTCGAAGCGGTGCGCTTCGACCACTTCCGGCAGCCGCCCTCGATCGACTCCGATCATCGCGCAGATCCGGTCGAGGCAGACCTCGGTCTTGTCCCGCAGGTCCTCGTAGCGGATCAGGATGCGATCGTCGTCGGCCCGCGCCTCATAGGCCTTGCGGACCTCGCGACTGCGGAAGGCCCAGACTTCCGAGAGCCAGCGGATCAGTGGGACTCGCCCTTCCTCGGAGACCGGGAAGGCGCCCCCCGGGATCGCCCAGGACCCCTCGCTGTAGGCGTCGAGCCAGGAATCGACGACGTCGCGGCCGTCGCGGAGGAGGAAGACCACCTTCGAGCTGGGGAAGAGTTCGGCCAGGAATGGGGCGACATGGGAGCCCGGCTCCTTCACCACATATGCCGCTTCGACGGCGTCGACGGCTCCCTCCGCCTGCGCCTCGAAGCGGGCTCGGATCAGCTCCCGCAGTGGCTCCTCCCAGGCGTCGCGATAGCGCTCAGCGAAGAAGTAGCCCGGCTCTTCGGCCTTGAGTTCGAGCAGGGTGCTGAGCGGCGGCGGGTCCTCGCATGCCGCCCAGGCGAGCGGGATCGGCCGCCAGACGCCGAGGTGATGGCCGAGGTGCGGGTCATCGACCGGAACGACCGCCTCGAGGTCGGAGAGCATCTTCAGCAGCCAGGTGCTGCCACTCCGGGACGAGCCGAAGATCCATGCCAGACGGTCCTCCTGCATGTTGCGCCGAGGGTACCCCCGGCGACGGTCGCCTTAAACCTCAAGAGTTCTTCTTGGAAAGCGCCGCCTTCGTGTCCAGCCGGCCCTAGCCCAGCCCCTTCTCCTCGGCTGCCTTGTAGGCGATCTGGAAGAAGTCCGAGATCGTCAGCGCCGAGAAGAGGGAGGCGACGAAACGGGTCACCCGGGGGGCGAAGATCAGCCCGACCGAGAAGGCGGCAACGACCCAGAGGCCGAGGCAGTAGGGGCAGATCAGCAGCTCGCCGATCGCCTTGCGCAACCCCGTCCCGCGGCTGCTCTCCTCGAACTCGGCCGGTCCGCCCCTGCCTTCCAATTCGGTGAACGGCGCTCGCAGCGGGCTCGTCACCTTGTCCTTGGCGAGCAGGCGGCTGAGTTTGTGGGAGGCGGTGCCGACCAGCAGCAACTCGGGAGGGCTGACCTTGGCCGGCAGCTCGCGGCCCTGGCGCCGGGCGACGAGCAGCGCCGCGCTGACGAGCGTGCCGAAGATGCTCATGAAGGCGAGGTAGGGGAGGAAGGGGGGCCGCCTATCCGGCTCGGCATAGCCGGCCACCGCCTCGGCGGGAGCCTTCAACGCCGATCCGTCCCCCGGGCTCATCGTCTCCTGCTACCCATTGCGGTGGCGGTTGGAACCCTCAGTGGGGGGATACGGTCGCGAGCTTGAGTTAGGATCAAACGGATGCTCGGGACGTTTGGCCGAGGGCATCGCCGGATAACAGAGGAACGGGGTTCGGCGGGACGAAGTCGAGCTGCGGACCGAATGAACCGATTCGATCCGAGGGGGGTGTTCGTCCAATGTCTGATTCGCCATTACGATCTGCTCAGATGCAGCGCTTCAACCTCACCGTCCACGACCCGCGGCCCGGATGTCGGGATATCCAAGTCGAAGGAGAGCTCGACCTCGCCGTCGCCGGCCAGCTTGACGAGGTGCTGACCGCCGCCGTCGAGGAGTGCAGCCACGTCCTCGTCGGCCTCGAGCGCTGCGCCTTCATCGACTCCTCCGGGATCGCCGTGATCCTGCGCGCCCACCACCGGATGGAGGAGGACGGGAACCGGCTCGCCGTCTACGCCCCGGCCGACCAGGTCAAGCGGGTGCTCTCGATGACCGGACTCACCGGCAACGGGCTCGTTTTCGCCACCGCCGAGGAGGCGATCGCGGCCCTCGGCGAGCCCGCCTAGGCGCGGCTCGCCCCCTCCGCTCTACAGGTAAGGCTCGATCCAGGCGGTATAGGGACCGACGAAGTCGCGGGCCGATGCCACCAACAGCCCGACGGCTTCGTGCAGTCGGCCGGCTTTGATCTGAAGGTATTCGTGCTCGATCTCAGCCCGGACCTTCTGCAATCGCTTCAGGCGCCTGCAGAGAGCGGGCTCAATCGCGCCAGCCTCCTTCAACGCCGCGAAGGCCCGCGCGGCTTCGCTCTCGTGGATCTTCGGAAGCTCGAGATTGGCCAGCCTCGCTCCGTTCTGGGCTAGCTGCGCGATGTAGTTCTGGACTCGCGCGAAGCCCCGTTCCACCGCCTGCACCTGGTTGTAGGCCTCGCTGCCGGCATGCCCCTCGAAGGCGGGTTTGAACTTGCTCAGCTCGAAGCCCTCGCCGAACTTCTCCATCGCGGTCTCGAGGGCCAGGAGCTGGCGAGGGAGGTCCTCCAAGTGGGACACCACCTCTCTTCGGAGCAGTGCTTGGCTCTTGCGCTTCGGCATCAGCCTGCGCTCAAGAGCCGGTCGATCCCGGCGAGAGCACGCCGCTTCTGCGACCGGTACTCCGCCTCGGCACGTTGCTCGAAGCGTTCGGATTCGGCGCTGAAGCTCGGCCACCGCTGGTCGCGATCGACGATCACACGTCCCTCGCGTGCCGCCGCAGCGAGCAGCAGGGGATTGCTCGCCGCCCCCTCGAGCGTGATGACCTGAACCTCTCTCTCCAGGAGCCTTTCGAGCCTCAGCTCGAGATCGACACGACGGACCAGGGTGGGGTCCCGCATCTCCACGAGGAGATCTACGTCGCTTTCAGCCTTGTCGTCGCCCCGTGCAGTCGACCCGAAGAGGAGGGCAAAGCGCACGTTCGGCTCGGTGCGAAAGGCCAGGCGAAGCTGCGCAATCAGCCCCCACCTTTGCAACACGTATTCCTTCTCGGCGGCGGGCAGCTTCAATCGCCGCGGGGAAGGGCGGTGGCCGCGCAAAGTGCCTTCGCTCACTGCTCGACGCAGCGTGCGCTCGTTGACCCCTACTTGCTCTGCCAGCATGGAGAGCTCCGTCATGAGTCCATTATAAGGACTCGTGTGTCCGTTAGTACGCTGGTCCGCCTCAGCCGAAGCGTGGTTCCAGGCGCTGGAAGGTGCGCCACCAGCCGCGGTCGAGTCTGGCGTGCTCGACCGCCTGCAGGAGCGAGCCGTCGTCGTCGTGGAGCTCGTAGCTGACGACGGGGGTGCCGCTGTCGAGCTCGACCGCGACAATGCGAGCCATCATCAGGTAGGGCGGGCGACTGAGCCAGACCTCGCCTGGTTTGGGAAGAGTTTTTACATCGCTCGCCATGGGCTCTCGGTACCCCTGCATTCGACGCGAAAACGCTGAACCTTCCCCGAACATGGGGTAAAAGCGGGGAGCTGATTCCCCTGCAGGGGATCTGTCAGGTGCCCTGCCGCTGACCGACCCCGGTGGCGATCTCGCGGGTCCGCAGCGGCCCGCCTGCCTTCGGGTCGAGCGGCGGCGTCGGCGCCCCCTCGCCGTTGCGCATTCCGCGCAGCAGCTCGTCGAGCGCTTCCAGCGAGCTGAACGCCGGCTCCCAGCCGAGCTGGTCGCGGGCCCGGCTGGTGTCCATCATCGGCACCCCGAGGGCGAGGTCGATCCAGCCCGGGGAGGAGGGCTGCAGGCGCAGCCTCCAGGTCAGATCGGCGGCGGCGCGGAGGGCTCCCGCCGGCAGCGGGAAGCTGCGAGCGTCGAAGAACTCGCGCAGCTCCTCGACCCCGATTTCCGGCTCGGCGGCGATGTTGAAGGCGCCGTGGACGTCGCGCACGACAGCCTGCCGGTAGGCCTCGCCGACATCGCGGGAGTGGACCGCCTGAAAGCGCAGGCGCGGCACCCGTGGGACCAGCGGCACCAGCTGCTTGCGGACCAGGAACCCCGGGAGGAGGGGACCCGCGAAGAGGCGGCGGATCTCGCTCGCGGCCTCTGATTTGAAGATCAGGCCAGGGCGGAGGCGGACGACCCGGATCTCCGGCTCGCGCCGTTCAAAGGCGTCGAGGATCGTTTCCACCGCCGCCTTGTGGCGGGAGTAGAAGGAGCCCTGGATCCCCTCGACGCCCCACGCCTCATCGACCCGGCGCCGCTTCGGGCCGGGGCTGTAGGCGCCGACCGAGGAGGCGTGGACGATAGCTCCGACCCCGGCTCGCGCCGCCGCCTCGAAGACCCGGCGGCTGCCCTCGACGTTGATCCGCTCGGTCACCGACTCGTCCCGGCTCGGCTGAATCGCCCAGGCGAGGTGGACGACCGCATCGGCGCCGGTGAAGAGCGGCCGCAGGTCGTCCTCGACGACGTCGGCGCCGGCCCAGCGGACCTTCGGCATCTCCAGCTCGGGCACCCGCCGGGCGGTCCCGACGATCTCCCCGACCTTCTCCTCGCGGCCCAGTGCCTCGAGCACGCTGGTGCCGACGTTGCCGCTGGCCCCGGTGACGACGACGCGCATCTCCCTCACGCTCCCCTCACGGCTGGATCACGAACTTGATCGCGCCGTCTTCCTTCTTCTGGAAGGTCTCGTAGGCGCCGGGGATCTCGTCGATCCCGATCTTGTGGGAGGCCAGGTCCTCGGTACCGAGCGGGTCGGCCTCGTCGCTGACGAGCGGCATGATCTCGTCGATCCATTTCTTCACGTGCGCCTGGCCCATTCGCAGCTGCACGCCCTTGTCGAAGAGCTGCATCATCGGGATCGGGTCGACCATGCCGCCGTAGACGCCGCTGATCGAGACGGTGCCGCCGCGGCGGACCGTGTCGAAGCACTGGTAGAGCGCCGACATCCGGTCGATCGCCGCTTTTTCGATCAGCTTTTCGGCGACGGCGTCGGGCAGCAGGCCGGCTGCTTTCTGCGCGAACTCGCCGACCGGGGCGCCGTGGGCCTCCATCCCGACCGCGTCGATCGCGCCGTCGGTGCCGCGGCCTTCGGTCATCTCGCGGATCGTGTCGGAGATGTCGTCGTGCTCCTCGAGGTCGAGCGCCTCGACGCCGTGCCTCCGCGCCAGCTCGAGCCGCTCGGGGACGATGTCGACGCCGATCACCCGCGCGCCTTTGTGGGCGGCGATGCGGGCGGTCATCTGGCCGATCGGGCCGAGGCCGAAGACGGCGACCGAGCCGCCCTCGGGGATCGCCGCGTAGTCGACCGCCTGCCAGGAGGTCGGCAGCACGTCGGAGAGGTAGAGGAAGCGGTCGTCGGGGGGCCCCTCGGGGACCTTGATCGGGCCGAACTGCGCCTGCGGCACCCGCAGGTACTCGGCCTGCCCGCCCGGCACCTGGCCGTAGAGCCTGGTGTAGCCGAAGAGGGAGGCGCCTTTTTCCTCCTCCCGGTTCTGCGTCGTCTCGCACTGGGCGTAGAGCTGGCGGTCGCACATCCAGCAGTGCCCGCAGGAGATGTTGAAGGGGATCACAACGCGGTCGCCGGTTGAGATGTGGGTCACCTTCGGGCCGACCTCCTCGACGATCCCCATCGGCTCGTGGCCGAGGATGTCGCCCTCTTCCATGAAGGGGGAGAGGACCTCGTAGAGGTGGAGGTCGGAGCCGCAGATCGCGCTCGAGGTGATGCGGACGATCGCGTCCGTGCCTTCCTCGATCCGCGGGTCGTCGACCTCGTCGACGCGGACGTCGCGGGGACCGTGCCAGACGGCGGCTTTCATCTACTCGCTCCTCTCGTTGGCGGTCGCGGGCTGCGCCTGTTCTCCAACTCCCCGACGTCCGGATGGCCAAAACGGGAAGAAGAAGAGCGGGAACAGGAGTCAGGAGACGAGGTCGATCACTTCGCGCTCGATCTTCAGCCTCTGCTTCGCGGTCATGCGGCCGTTGGCGGACGGCGCCGGGCGGATCGTCACCCCGTCGCGGTAGCGGTCGAGGACGCGCGGGTCGATGTAGGAGGCGCGGCAGACGGCGGGGGTGTTGCCGAGCGCCTCGGAGACCTGGTTGACGGCTCGGGCGATCGCCCGTTTGGCGGCGGCATCGGAGCGGGGCCGGTCCTCGCCGGCCAAGGCGAGGGCGGCGAGCACGGTCCCGTGCCAGGTGCGGAAGTTCTTCGCCGTGAACTGCTCGCCGATCTTCTGGTGGATGTATTCGTTGATCTCGTCGGAGCGGACGTCGACCCATTCGCTCCCGCTGCGGTAGGCGAGCAGGTCCTCGGGACCGCTGCGGCGCCGGTACATCGCCTCCAGCGCGCGGCGGGCGGCGGGGTCGCGGATCGACTGCACCCGGCGCTGGCCGCTCTTCGCCGGGAAGTCGAAGACCACCTCGCCCCCGCCGATCGTCACGTGTTCGCGGCGCACGGTGGCGAGGCCGAAGCTCTCGTTCTCCTCGGCGTAGACCTCGCTGCCGACGCGGAAGAAGCCGAGGTCGAGGAGGCGGACGGCGCAGGCGAGCGCCCGTTCGCGCGGCATTCCCTGGCGGCGCAGGTCGGCGGTGACGGCGCGGCGCAGCCTCGGCAGCTTCAGGGCGAACTCGCGCACCAGCTCGAACTTCCGTTCCGCCTGCCGCTGCTGCCAGCGCTCGTGGTAGAGGTACTGCTTGCGCCCGGCTTCGTCGCAGCCGGTGGCCTGGATGTGGCCGAAAGGGTCGGGGCAGATCCAGACCTCCTTCCAGGCCGGTGGTATCGCCAGCTGGCGGATCCGCTCCAGCGTCTCCTCGTCGGCGATCCTCTCGCCCGAGCCGTCCTCGTAGGAGAAGCCGCGGCCGCGGCGCACGCGCCTGATCCCGGGGCCCGCGCAGTCGGCCCGGCGCAGGCGGCCGTGGCGGGCAGGGCTCGCGGTCACGCTCACCTGGCGGCGCCCAGCGGGGCCGAGACGATCATCCTCATCGAACGGCCCCTTTCAGCGCGCTCGCCACGCCTTCGAGGTCGGCGACGAAGCCGGCGAACTCGGCCTCGCGCTCGTCGTGCTCGCGCAGGCGCAGGATCGCCGAGGGGTGGATCGTCACCGCCGCGACCGGCGCCAGTGGCGACTCCAGCGGCCGCCCGCGGTCCTTGGTCACCTTCGCCTTCGGCCCGAAAAGCGAGCGCGCCGCCGTCATCCCCATCGCCAGCACGGCCCCCGGCTGCACGGCCTCGACCTCGGCCGCCAGCCACGGCCTGCAGGCCTCGATCTCACCGGCCCGCGGCGTCTGGTGCAGCCGCCGTTTCCCCCCGGCAGCTGGCGGACACCCCCGGCACCCCTGCACCGCCTCCCCAAGCGCCCTCAGCGACCGGGAAGAAGGCAAGAACTCCGCAGCACTCGACATAAAGCGCAGGTACCCAAGCGCCAAAGGGGGCGAAACCGAGCCCCCCGAACTCTCATAGAAAGACCATGCCCGCCGCCGGGGGGCGGATCGCAGCGCCCGGACCTATCAGCGCCGTTCCGTAGCATGCGAGCGACCGATGCCGGAACCCGTCAAGCGCAACCAGCGCTACATGCCTGGGCTGGACGGGCTGCGCGCGATCGCAGTCATCGCCGTCATCCTCTTCCACCTCGGCTTCGACTGGGCTCCCGGCGGCATGCTCGGCGTCGGCGTCTTCTTCACCCTCAGCGGCTACCTGATCACCGACATCCTGCTCGGGCAGCTGAACGCCCGCGGCCGGATCAAGCTCGTCGCCTTTTGGCTCGCCCGCGCCCGCCGTCTGCTGCCTGCACTGTTCGTGATGCTGGCGATCGTCGTCGCCTGGGTGACGATCTTCGGCCCCGCCCAGCCGGACCAGTTCCGCAAGGGGGTGATCTCGGCGGTCTTCTACGTCAACAACTGGCAGCAGATCTTCGCCAATGTCTCCTACTTCGCCCGCTTCGAAGCCGAAGGCCCGCTAGACCACCTCTGGTCACTCTCGGTCGAGGAGCAGTTCTACATCGTCTGGCCGTTCCTGCTGCTGCTCGGGGTCAAACTCGTCCGCGAGCGCCCGCTCCCCTCCGGCGTCCGCCCCCGCCTGGCGCTGCTGACGATCGCCGGCGCTCTCGCCTCGACGTTCCTGATGGCGGTCCTCTACAAGCCCAGCCTCGACCCCTCGCGGATCTACTTCGGCACCGACACCCGCGCCGCCGGCCTCCTCTTCGGCGCCGCCCTGGCGATGGTCTGGCCGAGCCGCAAACTGAGCCGGGGGATCGCCCCGCAGGCGCGCAACACCCTCGACGCGATGGGAGTGGCGGGCCTCCTGATCATCGCCCTGATGATCTGGCAGACCGGCGAACTCTCGTCCTTCCTCTACCGCGGCGGCTTCATGGTCCTCTCGCTGGCGACGGTGATGGCGCTGATGCCGCTGACCCATCCCGCCTGCCGCCTCGGCGGCTGGCTCGGGGTGCGGCCGCTGCGCTGGGTCGGCGTCCGCTCCTACGGGATCTACCTCTGGCAGACGCCGGTGATCGTCCTCACCTCGCCGCAGGGGATCCACGGTCACAGCCTCGTCCGCAGCCTGCTCCAGGTGGCGGCGATCTTCGCCATCGCGGCTGCTTCGTGGCACTTCGTCGAGGAGCCGATCCGCCACGGCGCGATCGGCCGCTTCTTCGCCCGCCGCCGCTCTGTTGGGTGGAAATGGGCGACGTTCGCGCCCGGCATGCGGGTGGCGATCGTCAGCCTCGGCGTCGTCCTCCTCGTCGCCGTCGCCGGCATGGCCGGCGTCAACTCGAGCACGGCCGAAGGCGAAGACATCCGCGTCGAACAGGCGCGGGCGGAGGGAACGACGAAGCCGCCGCCGCTGACCAAGGCCCAGGCCGAAGACTCGACCAAGTCGGCCTGCAAAGCGGTCGTCCACATCGGCGACTCGACCTCCGAGGGCCTCGACAACGCCGAATACCTGCCCCAGGAAGGCGAGCGGATCCCCGCCCGCTACGCCGAAGTCGGGGTCAGGGAAGTCCACATGGAGGTGCAGGGGGCGACCTCGATCGAAGAGCAGTTCGAAAGCCACCCCAACGCCCAGGAAGTCGCCGCCGCCTGGCAGGCCGAAGGTTTCCAGGGCTGCTGGGTGCTTGCCCTCGGCACCAACGAGGCCGCCAACGTCGCCGCCGGCTCGACCGTCGGCGAGCGCGAACGGATCGAAAAAATGATGGCGATCATCGGCGACGAACCGGTGCTTTGGGTCAACGTCCGCTCGCTGGTCGAAGCCGGCGACCCCTACTCGAAGGAAAATATGCAGAAGTGGGACGAAGAACTCGTCGCCGCCTGCAACTCCTATCCGAACATGCGCGTCTACGACTGGGCCTCCGACGTCAAAGACGACTGGTTCATCGAAGACGGCATCCACTTCACCTCCCCCGGCTACGCCGCCCGCGCCCAGCTGATCGCCCTCGCGCTCGCCCATGCCTTCCCGGAAAAAGGCGAAACCGAAGGCGGCTCGAAGCGCTGCGTCGTCAGCTGAGGTTGGCGATCTCGACCGGCTCGGGGTACCCGGCCGGCTCGAAGCCCATGATCCGCCCGTAGAAGTAGAGCTCGGCTTCGAGGCAGCGGATGTTGGTCTCCGCCTTGCGGAACCCGTGCTGCTCGCCCTCGAAGGGGAGGTAGGCGTGGGGGACACCGTTCTTCTCCAGCGCCGTGACCATCGTCTCCGCCTGGTTCGGCGGCACGACCATGTCCTCGAGGCCCTGGAAGAGGATCACCGGCGAGCGCAGTCGCTCGGCGTGGTGGATCGGCGAGCGCTCGCGGTAGAGCTCGGCCTGCTCGGGATAGGGGCCGATCAGCAGGTCGAGGTAGCGGGACTCGAACTTGTGAGTGTCGCCGGCGAGCGCCTCGGCGTCGGCGACACCGAAGTAGCTTGCCCCCGCGGCGAAGGTGTCGTGGAAGGTGAGCGCGCAGAGGGTCGCGTAGCCGCCCGCCGAGCCACCGCGGATCGCCAGCCGCGCCCTGTCGACTTCCCCTCGCTCGGCGAGGTAAAGCGCCGCATTGACGCAGTCCTCGCTGTCGACGATGCCCCAGGTGCCGCGCAGCTTGTTGCGGTACTCGCGGCCGTAGCCGCTGGAGCCGCGGTAGTTGACGTCGACGACGCCGATCCCGCGGCTGGTCCAGTAGAGGAACTCGCGCGAGAGCGCCGGGGTGGCGTGGGAGGTGGGACCGCCGTGACTCTCGACGATCAGCGGCGGCAATTCCCCCTCCGGTGCCGAGAACTCCGGGTTGGCCGGTGGGTAGTAGAAGCCGTAGGCAACCTCGCCCTCTCCGGTCGGGAACTCGATCGGCCGCGGCCGGGAGACGCAGGCCGGGTCGACCGGGCCGTCGCTGGAGGCTCGCACCACCTCGGTCTCTCCCCGTCCGGCGTCGTAGACGACGACGGCGGTCTCGCGCTCGGGGCTCGCCGCCGCGAAGGCGACCTTCTCGCCCCGCGCCGAGAGCGCCGGGTAGCCGAAGGCGGTGAACGGCAGCTCGAGGTCGGTCGGTTCCCAGCCCTCGGGTCGCAGCAGGAAGAGCCTTTCCTCGGCCCCCTCGGTGCGGACGCAGGCGATCGCGCCGCTCTCGAGGAAGGCGAAGGTGGAGCCGCCGAAGAGCCACTGCGGGTGGGCGAGGTCGGCCTTCTCCTCGGTCAGCTGGATCAGCGAGCCGTCCTCGCCGCTGAGCTGGCCGCCCGGGTCGCGGGCGCGGTAGAGGTTCCAGTAGCCGTCGCGGTCGGAGACGAAGTGCAGGCGTCCCCCGCGGTCCCACTCGGGCTGGAAGACCGAGCGCTCGCGGCCGCCGGCGATCAGCCGCTCCTCGCCGGGGTCCCCGAGCGGCGCCAGCCACAGCTCGGTTCCGTCCCAGGGCATGTTCGGGTGGTCCCAGCAGGTCCAGGCGAGCCAGGCTCCGTCGGGGCTGACACGCGGGAACGAGTAGAAGTCGCGGCCTCCGGCGAGGACCTCCGGCTCGGCGGAGCCGTCCAGCGGCAGCGAGACGATCTCGTTCACGGGTTCGGGCTCGGCGTCGCGTTCCCGCACGCAGACGATGGAAGCGCCGTCCGGCGTCGGCCGCATGTCGGCGTAGCGGCGGGCCCCGGGCTCGGGCGGCTCCGGCGCGATCGCGACCGGCTCTTCGCCTAGACGCTGGCGGTATAGCCGCTGGTCCTCGAAGGAGACGAAGACGACCTCCTCGGCCCCGACCAGGCACCAGGCGCCGCCGCCGTACTCGTGCACCCGCGTGCGCACGTTGACCCCCTCGGCCGTCACCCGTTCGGGCTCGCCCCCCTCGGACCGCCGCATCAGGCAGACCCGACCGCCCTCCTCCGGCCGCCCCTCGGCCCACCAGATGGCGCCGTCGTCGGCGATCGCGGCGAAGGCCAACCGCCGTCCGGCTCGGGCCACGGTCGCCGCGTCGATCGGCGAGGCCCAGGAGCCGTAGGGGACGACCGTCGGCACTACTCGGGGACCTCGACCTCGCGCAGGCGGTGGCTGTCGACGTCGTAGACGAAGCCCCGCACCACCTCGCGGTGGGGGAGGAACGGGGAGGAGCGAACGCGGCGGATCGACTGCCGCACGTCCTCCTCGACGTCTTTGAAGGCCTCGATCGCGAAGGAGGGCGCGACCCCCGTCGTCTCCTGCAGCTCCGTGCGGAAGCCGTCCTCGGTGATCTTCTGCATGCCGCAGTCGTCGTGGTGGACCAGCATTACCTCACGGGTACCCAGTCGCCGCTGCGATAGCGCCAGCGAGCGGATCACGTCGTCGGTGATGATGCCGCCGGCGTTGCGCAGCACGTGCGCCTCGCCGTGCTCCAGGCCGAGGGCGGCGAAGACGTCGAGCCGCGAGTCCATGCAGGTGACGATCGCCAGGTGGCGCTGCGGTTCGACGTCGAGGTGCCGCTCGGCGAGGCCGGCGGCGAACTCCCTGTTGTTCTGGAGAAGCGAATCGATCGTGTCCATGGCGCGCCAGCCTAGCCACCGAGGGCGCCTCCCGCACCTGCGTTTCCCCGCTCAAGCCCCGGGGTAGCCGCCGGGAGTACGCGAACCAGTTGCCAGACGATCAGAGGGAGAGGAACTAGAGATGGAGTCGAGCACCTCCGAAAAGGGAATCTTCAGCGGCGATGCCTCCGGCACCCGGGAAGAAATCGTCGGGCTGTTGACCAAGGCCTACTGGATGGAGATCGAGACGGTGATGAGCTACCTCGCCGCCTCCACCAACCTCGACGGCGTCCGCGCCCAGGAGATCCGCGAGTCCCTCGCCGAAGACGTCGAAGAGGAGTTGGGCCACGCGAAGCAGTTCGCCAACCGGATCAAGGAGCTCTACGGCGTCGTCCCCGGTTCCGAAGGTTTCTCCGCCGAGCAGAGCTTCCTGCAGCCGCCTGAGCACCAGGTCGACGTCGTCCACGTGATCCGCGGCGTGATCAAGGCCGAGACCGGGGCGATCGAGCACTACACCCGGATCATCGAGGTGACCGATGGGGTCGACCCGGTGACCCAGGACATGGTGATCGCAATCCTCCGCGACGAGCAGGGGCACCGCCGCCTCTTTGAGGGCTTCCTGCGCGAGTACGAGTTCGAGGGGAAGGCCTGAGGGCGCCGCGGGGGCCGGCATTCCATGCGCTACCTCCACCTCTGCGCCCACGAGCAGTTCCCGCCCGAGCAGCTGCTGCGGCAGGCGGTCGCCGCCGAGGATGCCGGCTTCGACGGGATCGGCTCGGGGGAGGCGCTGAACGAGGTGCCGCTGGGCGCCAGGTGGCCCTCGCCGGCGGGGATGGAGGAGGCGCTGGAGATGATCCGCGCCCTTTGGGGCGAGCGGCTGAGCGGCGGCGGGCACTTCAAGACCGACCGCGCCTATATCCACTCGCGGCCGGAGAACCGGCGCCCGCGGGCTGCCGGGTCTGGAAGGGTTCGCAGCCGAACGAGTTCTACCGCGACGAGTGGCACGACCAGCAGGCGATGTACGAGGAGGGCGAGCGCCAAGTCTCCGACGACGAGCTGAAGGAGGCGCTGATCGTCGCCGCCGAGCCCGGGGCCCACACCGAACGGATCCGCGAAGTCGAGCAGATGGGGGCGACGACGGTGGCGCTGATGAACAACTCGGGCGCCGACCCCCTGGGGGCGATCGACGTCTACAAGAGCTCGGTGTTGCCGCGCCTTCGCGGCTCCGGCTGAACCCGAGGGGAAGGCTAGGCTGCGGACAGATGGCCGGCGCCAACGACATCCAGATCCGCCCCGTCGGCGAAGCCGACGTCCAGGTCCTCTACGACCTGATCCTCGAGCTCGCCTCCTACGAGAAACTGGGGGATCGGGTCGCCGGCACGGTGGAGGCGCTGCACCGTTCGCTCTTCGAGCGCAAGGCTGCGGAGGCGCTCCTGGTCGAGACCGCCGACGGCGAAGCGGTCGGCTACGCGATCTTCTTCACCAACTTCTCCACCTTCGAGTGCCGACCGGGGATCTGGCTCGAGGACGTCTACGTGCGGCCCGAGCACCGCCGCGGCGGCATCGGCCTGGCGGTGATGGAGCACCTGGCGGGGATCGCCGCCGAGCGCGAATACGCCCGGCTCGAGTGGTGCGCGCTGGAGTGGAACGAACCGGCGCTCGACTTCTACGCCAAACTCGGCGCCCGGCGCCTCGACGACTGGCGGATGCTGCGTCTCGAAGAGGACGGGATTAAGCGGTTGGCGGCAGAGGAGGGGGAGGGGTAGGGGTGACCCACTCCAGACACATCTCGCTATGGCTCGATGTTGAGTGTCTGGCGAGGGTCACCCCTACCCCCCTGCACGCCGTAATAGGAACTTTCTCTCTCGTGCGTTGGTGGCCAGGGTCGCGGCTTTTCTGAATTCAGATGCCGCTTCCTCTCGCCGCCCTGCTTTTTCGAGCAGGTCGCCGCGGACGCTGGGGAGGAGGTGGTACTGCGCCAGCGCCGGGTCGTCTTCGATCCGCTCGAGCAGCTCTAGACCGGCCTCCGGGCCGAAGGCCATCCCCAGCGCCACCGTCCGGTTCAGCTCGACCACCGGCGAGGGAGCGATCTGGGCGAGCGCCTCATAGAGGGCGGCGATCCGCACCCAGTCGGTTTCCTCGGCCCGGATCGCGCGCGCGTGGCAGGCGGCGATCGCCGCCTGGAGGCCGTAGGGCCCGAGCGGTCCCGGCAGCGCTTCGGCTCGCTCCAGCGCCCGGCGGCCGCGGACGATCAGCAGCGGGTCCCAGCGGCCGCGGTCCTGCTCGAGCAGCAGCACCGGTTCTCCGTCGGGGCCGCGGCGGGCGCCGCTGCGGGAGGCCTGGATCTCCATCAGCGCCACCAGCCCGTGGGCCTCGGGCCCGGCCGGCGCCAGCTCGGCGAGGATCCGCCCCAGCCGCAGCGCTTCCTCGCAGAGGTCGGTGCGGACCCAGTCCTCACCGGCGCTCGCCGCGTAGCCCTCGTTGAAGACGAGGTAGATCACTTCCAGCACCGAGGGCAGCCGTTCGTCCAGCTCGGCATCCCGCGGCACCTCGAGGGGCACCCGGGCCTCGCGCAGCGTCCGCTTCGCCCGCACCAGCCGTTGCGCCACCGTTGGCTCCGGAGCGAGGAACGCGCGGGCGATCTCCGGCGTCGTCAGGCCGCCGAGCAGGCGCAGCGTCAGCGCCACCCGGGCCTCGCGCGAGAGCAGCGGGTGGCAGCAGGTGAAGATCAGCGCCAGCAGGTCGTCGCCGATCTCGTCGTCGGCCGCGGCCTCGAAGTCGGAGCGCTCCATCGCGAAGAGGGCGCCGGCGTCGCGGGCGACCTCTTCGCGCTTGCGCTCGTAGGTCGCCTCGCGACGGAAGCGGTCGATCGCCCGGTTCTTCGCCGTCGCCATCAGCCAGCCGCCCGGGTTGTCCGGAACGCCCGCCTGCGGCCATTTCTCCAGCGCCGCCACCAGCGCGTCCTGCGCCAGGTCCTCGGCGAGACCGACGTCGCCGACCGTCCGCGCCAGGCCCGCGACGAGGCGGGCGGACTCGATCCGCCAAACCGCCTCGATCGCGCCCGTGGCGTCGCTCAAGCTAGCCGCCGAAGTTCTCGCTGACGGCGTCCTGCACGTCCTGGGGAAAGTCCTCCATCTCGAAGACCCGCCGCACCTCGACCCGGCAGTTCTCGCCCGGGACACGGCTCGCCCACTCCAGCGCCTCCTCCTTCGAACGCGCCTGGATCAGCCAGTAGCCGCCGACGACCTCCTTCGCCTCGGCGAACGGCCCGTCGGTGACGGTCGCCTTTCCCTCGCTGTCGAAGCTGACGACGCCGCCCTCGCTCGGCGGGTGCAGCCCGTCCAGCGACAGCAGCAGCCCCGCCTTGCGCAGCTCCTCGTTGTAACGGCTCATCGCCTCCACGGCCTCGGCCGTGGGGTTCCAGTCCTGCTCCTCGATCTGCGGGTACATGAACATCATGAAGCGCATCCGGTCCTCCTTCGTCGGGGCGGTGGTTCCGCCCTTTTACCTCAACGACGAACGGGCAGTGGCGAAATCGACAGAGCGACGAAATTAATCGTCGCGCGGGATGATGCGGAAGACCGAGACGACCTCGGCCTGGTGCGCCTCCGGGTGGACCACGTAGGCGCTGGGGCCGCCGCCGAACCAGCCGGAGGCTTCGTTGTTGCCGACGAAGACGCCCGGGTGGCGGTTGCCGTCGCCGTCTTGGACCCAGACCTTGTCTCCCTCACGGAACCCGTGCTCGATCGCCTCCTCGCTCACCGCAGGGAGTCTAGTCGGCGGCCGCCGAATCATTACCCTCCCGCGCCCAGTTTCACCCGAAAGGCGCTGGGTAGCTAATCCCATCATCAAAAGTAAGGAGGCGCGAATCGCGATGGCGGACATGAACGAGCGTGACGCGAAGTTGGTCCAGTACCTCGGCGAGGCGTACGGCAAGGAGCGCGAACTGGAGGCTGCTCTTCAGGCCCACATCGCGATGACCGTCAAAGGCCCGTACAAAAAACGACTTCAGCAGCACCTGAAAGAGACGAAACAGCACGCAAAACAGGTCGAGCGCCGGATCAAGAAACTGGGTGGCGGCGGCCAGACCCTGCAGGGGGCGGTCGGCAAACTGACGGCGGCGGCGAAGGGTCCCCTCCATGCGATTCGCGGCAGCGGCGAGCAGGAGAAAATGCTGAAGAACGCCAAGACCGAGTACTTCAACGAGCACGAGGAGATCGCCACCTACCTCGCGATCGAGACGCTCGCCGAAAAGGTCAAGGACTCGGAGACGGCGAAACTGGCCCGGACGATCCGCCGCGAGGAGGAACGAATGGCGAACTTCCTCCAGGGCCAGATCAAGTCGCTGACCAGCGCGGTGGCGCGGGACATCCCGGCGGCGCTGCGCCGCGGCTCGACCCCGTCGCGGAAACCGGCGAAAGCCAAAGCGACGAAAAAAGCGGGGGCAAAACGCTCGCCTGCGAAAGCGAGATCGGCGACGAAACGCTCCTCGGGGGCGAAAAAAGCCGGAAGCCGGAAACGTGGCTCGGCCAAAAAATCCGCGGCGAAACGCTAGGCGGCCAAGCGGCTGACTGCGAGCTCCCCGGGCGCCCCTGAACCGGAGGCGCCCTGGGGGCGGATCGCGAGCACGACGAGGTCGTCGCGCAGGGTCCCGCCGCTGCGTCCCACCGCGTCGGCGCGCAGGCGCTCGGTGACCTCGCCCAGCTCGAGGCCGCAGAGGGCCTGCGTCATCTCGGCGAAGCTCTCCGGGCCTTGGTGAGAGGCGGACGGGCCCGCCTCGAGCCAGCCGTCGGTGCACAGAGCGAGGGTCTCGGCGGGTCCGAGGAGGCGCTCGTGGCGTTCCACGTTCGCCTCGCGCCAGGCCCCGAGCACGGAGCCGCCGCCGAGCTGCTGCGGTCCGTCCGGTCCCGCCAAGACCGCCGGCGGGTGGCCGGCACAGGCGAGGGTCAGATGCCAGCTGCCGTCCTCGCGGCGCAGGCAGGCGAGCATCGCGGTCGCGAAGTCGTTGAGGCTTTCGCCCGTCAGCAGCAGTTCGTTGACCCGTCGCAGCACCTCGTCGGGGCTATCGATCTCCCGGACCAGCCCGCGAACCGAGTGGCGCACCGCGACCGAGACGCCGGCGGCGGTGCTTCCCTTGCCGGCAACGTCGCCGACGAGGATCCAGCAGCCGTCCTCGGTCGGCAGCACGTCGTAGAGGTCGCCGCCGACCTCGATCCCCTCTCCGGCGGCCTCGAAGACGACGGCGATCTCCAGCTCCGGCACCTCTGCCGGCCGCGGCGGCCGCAGGCCCCGCTGCAGGTTTTTCGCCACTCGGTCGCGCTCGCGATAAAGGCGCGCGTTGTCAAGCGCTAGCGCCGCCCGTTCGCCGAGCTCGGCGAGGAACTCGAGGTCGCCGTGGTCGTAGCGCAGGTCGCCGTGGGCGTGGAGGAAGGAGAGGGCGCCGAGAGTGCGGCCGCGGGCGACGAGCGGCACCACCGCGGCCGAGTTGTAGCCGGCGTCGTGCATCAGCTGCAGGTGCTCCGCATTCTGGGAGACCTTGTCGATTACCTCCGGCGCCTTCAGGTCCCGCCAGACCATCGGCTGGTTCAGCCGCAGCACTTGCGCGACCGGGTGCTCGCCGGTGGGGTCGAGCGGCTGCTCGCGGCGGATTCGTTCCAGCCGCGCGGCCATCTCCGGATTGGCACCGGCGACGACGCTGTCGCCGTACCAGCCGTCGGGTCGACGGAAGTCGATCAGGCAGAGCTCGGCCAGCTCCGGCACCGCGGTGGAGACGATCGTCCGCGCCGTCTCGGTCGGGTCGAGCGAGCTGTCGAGCAGGCGGCTGGCGGCAACGAGGAACTCCTGGGCGCGCCGCCGCCGCACCTCAGCGGTGATGTCGCGAGCGACGACCGAGGCCCCGATCAGCCCCCGCAACGGGCTGCGGATCGGCGAGACGGTGAGGGAGACGGCGATGCGGGCGCCGTCGGCGCGGATCCGTTCGGTCTCGTAGGTCTCGAGCCGTTCGCCGCGCTTGATCCGGTCGAGGATCACCATCTCCTCGTCCTTGTGGTCGGGGGGGACGAGGAAGGAGACGTGGCGGCCGATCGCTTCCTCGGGGCTGTAGCCGTAGAGGCGGGCCGCGGCCGGATTCCAGGTGGTGACGATGCCCTTCAGGTCCTTGCTCAGCACCGCGTCCTGGGTCCCCCGCACCACCTCGGCGAGATGCTGGCGGAAGCGCTCGGCTTCGGCGCTCTTCGCCTCCGCCCGGCGCCGGGCGATGAAGGTGCCGAGCTGGTCGGCGAAGCCGGCCAGCAGCTCCATCAGCTCCTCGGACTGGGGGTTGAACGAGCGGGTGTGGAACTCGGCGACCGCGAGGACGTTGTCGGGCGAGCCGGTGGGGACGGGAATCGCCAGCGCCGCCTCCAGTCCCAGTTCGGCCGAGGTTTCGAAACGCGGCGTCGGCGTCGGGTAGGCCTTGTAGTCGGGGGCGAGGGCGATCTCGCCGCTGCCCCAGGCGTCGCCCGGCAGGCCGGTGCCCCGCATGAACTCGATTTGGCGGCTGCGCCGCCAAAGCGGCCGCGCGTCGAGATCCGGCGTGCTCCAGCCGGAGACCAGGCGCAACGGGTCCTCCTCGCCGACCACTTCCCACATCGCCCCCGCCTCCCAGCGCAGGAGGTTGGCAACGATTTCGAGGAAGCGAGGCGCGACCCTGTCGAGCGAGTCGCCTTCGATCAGGCGGGCCGCGAGCTCACGCTGGCTCCTCAGGTAGCGCCACAGCTCCAATTCCTGTGGCTGCTGCATCCGGCTCACTCTTGCACGCGGTTCCATGCCTTAAAGACCGCACTCCGGCTGCCCTGGGGTGACAAGTTCCGCAAGTCCCCGTTTTCTCCCATTGGACCAAGGGTAGTCCACTGTCCAACGGGTTTAGACGCAAGGGACAGACAGGAGACGCGATGTTTCGGTGTGACAACTGTGGAAGCGGATTTTCGGCCCAGGCGGCGTCGTCGTGGACCTCGTGTCCGCGCTGTCTGGCGAAGCAGAAGGTCCAGGTCCCCCTCACCTTCGAGCTCGGCTGGCAGCGCCAGGGCAGTCAGGCGGCGGTGACGGCGGCGAGTCCCGCCGAGTCGCGCCCCGCTGTTCGTTAGGCGGGTCAACCTCGGGGTAATCGGAGGGTGTACGAGTCCACCTGACGATCATCGAGGAGGTCGTGATGTCCGACCATCTGCAGGGAAAGAAGATCGCCTTCCTGACCGCCAACGAGGGCGTCGAGCAAGTGGAGCTGGTCGAGCCGCTGGAGGCGGTGCGCGAAGCCGGGGCCGAGGCGGAGCTGCTGGCTCCGGAAGCGGGCGAGGTCCAGGCCTTCAACCACCTCGACAAGGGCGACACTTTCGGGGTCGACCGCGTCGTCGGCGAGGCGAATGCCGGCGAGTATGACGGGCTGGTCCTGCCGGGAGGCGTCGCCAACCCCGATCAGCTGCGAACCAAACCGGAGGCGCTGAAGTTCGTGCGCGGGTTCTTCGAGGCCGGCAAGCCGGTCGGCGTGATCTGTCACGGGCCCTGGACGCTGATCGACGCCGGCGTCGCCAGGGGACGCACCCTCACCTCCTGGCCCAGCCTGGAGACCGATCTGCGCAACGCCGGCGCCGAGTGGGTCGACGAGGAGGTACACGTCGACCAGGGCCTCGTCTCCAGCCGCAAACCGGACGACCTGGAAGCGTTCAAGGCGAAGATCGTCGAGGAGTTCGCCGAGGGCGTCCACGAGGGGCAAAGCCAGAAAGCGAGCGTGAGCTGATGCCACCGCGCGGAGTGAAGAAAGGCAGCAAACGGGACCGCCAGTACAAACACATCAAGAAGAGCGAGAAGGAAGAAGGGCGCTCGGAGAAGCGTGCGGAGGAGATCGCCGCCCGCACGGTCAACAAGGAAAAGGCGAAGTCCGGCGAAGCGAAGAGCTAGTTGCGCCGCAGGGCCGAGCGGGAGGTGACGGCGAAGAAGTCCTCGCGGCTGCCGCGGCGGGGCTGGGTGTAGACCAGCTCCAGGCAACCGCACTGGATCAGGGTCTTGGCGTGGTAGGCGATCACGCCGAGGCTCTCGTCCAGCTCCCGCGAGAGTTCGACCGGGCTGGCGACCCTTCCCTGCAGCTTTTCGAGGATTTCCACCCGGATCGGGTGCGACAGCGCCTTGATCAATTCCTGGTCCACTCGATCCTGCCCCTTTTCCACCGGCAAGACATTCCTCGATGAGGGGCCTGTGGCCAAGCTCAATTTCTGGAAGATCCTGCAAATAGCGGCTCGAAGTCCAAGTCCGCTATCGATTCGACCACCTGCGAAGCGCCGGCCTCGAGCAGCTCGGCCTCGGAGAAGCCACCGGTGAGCACGGCCAGGGTGGGCACCCCGGCGGCATTCGCGGCCTTCACGTCCCAGACCGAATCGCCCACCATCACCGCGGGCTCGTCATTGCCGGCCTTGGCGAGCGCGGCGAGGACGAGGTCCGGATCGGGCTTGGTGCTTTCGACGTCGGCCGAGGTGGTCCAGCCGTCGACCAGGTCCCGCGCCTCCAGCAGGTCGAGGTAGTGGTCGACCTCATCCTGCTTGGCCGAGCTGGCGAGGATCACGCCGGCGCCGGCGTCGCGCAGCTTCGCGATCAGCTCCCGCGCCCCCTCCATCGGCTCGACTTCGTCGATCAGCCCCCCGTAGGCCTTCGCCTCGGCCTCCCGAATCGCGTCCCCCTGCTCGGCCTCCGCCGCGGCGCCGATCAGCGCCTCGAGGATCTGGTCGCCACCCATGCCGATGTGGCGGTGGACCTTCCACATCTGAACCGGCTGGCCGTGGGCGTGGAGGGCGCGGTGCCAGGCGAGGGCGTGGTGGTAGTTGGTGTCGACGAGAGTGCCGTCGACGTCGAGGAGGGCGTTCAGCGGCATGGATGCGGGGTACCCGGGCTGAGGATGAAACATGTGCGGATCGGTTGCTCGGGCTGGGTCTACGACTCCTGGCGCCGCGGCATCTACAAAGGGGTGCCGCCGGCGCGCTGGCTCGAGCGCTACGCCGAGATCTTCGACACCGTCGAGGTCAACAACACCTTCTACCGCCTGGTCAAGCGCGAGGTCGTCGAGGGCTGGGTCGAGCGGACGCCGCCGGGGTTCCTCTTCGCCGTCAAGGGCAGCCGCTACCTGACCCAGATGAAAAGGCTGCGTGGGATCGAGGCCGGCCTCGCCCGCCTCTGGGAGCCGCTGGAGCCGCTGCGCGAGAGCGGCAAGCTCGGCCCGGTGCTGTGGCAGCTGCCCGGCAACTTCCACCGCGACGACGCGGTCCTTGCCGACGCCCTGGGGCTGCTGCCGCCGGCGCGCCATTGCTTCGAGTTCCGGCACCCCAGCTGGTTCGTCCCGGCGGTGCGGCGCCTGCTGGAGGACCACGGCGCCTCCCTCGTCATTCCCCACGACGGGCGCCGCGAACTGCCCGAGGCGCGGCCGGTGGGCGAGGTCGCCTACCTGCGGCTGCACCACGGCGCCCGCGGCCGCAACGGCAACTACTCGCAGGCCGAGCTGGACCACTGGCGCCGCCGGATCGCCGCCTGGCGGGCACGCCGCGAAGTCTTCGCCTATCTCAACAACGACTGGGAGGAATTCGCTCCCCCCAACGCAATCTCGCTGCGCCAGGGCCTCTCGGCCGTCCCGCAGGGGTGTTGCCGATCGGGGGCTCCGGGTATGAGACGGTCATGTCAGCGATCAAGATGACCCTTGCCAGAAAGGCGGCCAAGGCGGCCGCCAAGCACACCGCCCACGGCACCGCTTCAAAGTTGAAGCGGGACCCGGTCCGGGCAGCGACCCTGCTCGGGCTCGGTAGCGTCGTCGGCGCCGCCGCCGGCTGGATGGCAGCCCGCACCGCCGCCGGAACCGCCTCGGTGAGCGCCAGCCCCTGAAAGCTTCCTGGCTTCAGGCTGAGGACGCCGCTTCAGCGAGATCAGAAAGGGCCTAGGTATCCGCGCCTTTGCCCCCCAGGGCAACTATCAATTCGCGACACGTAGTTCATCGCTAGGTGAAGCCGGGACGCCGCGCTGATCCGTCTCTCGCGCCTGCGCCCCAGCCGCAATTCACGCGCTAGTTGCCCTTGGTGATGGCAGAGCGCGGAATCGCCGTGTCGCTGCACGAGGCGTTCATGCTTCCCCCTCCTTTCCCGGGCTGTAGCCATTGGTGGAACTGTCTCCACCAATCAGCCCAGGAGCATTAGAACAGGCCCCGTTCGCATTTTGTGCCCAAACTCAAGAGTTGCTCGATTAGTCTGCAACCGCTGTGGTGAAATCGACTGATCGGGAGGGCTTTGGTGAACGAGACTGAGAAGGGAAATAAAGAGGGCAAGAAGCAGCGCAAGCCCTTGGCTTCTGAGGCACTGAGGCATCCGCTGCGCGTCCGCATCCTCGAAGTTGTCAACGAGCGCGACATCAGCCCGGTGCAGTTCATGCTCCAGCGGCTCGCGCCGGACATCGAGGTATCCGCCAAAGCGCTCTCTTCGATCTCCTACCACTTCCGAGCGCTGGCGAAAGCCGGCTGCGTCGAACTCGTGGACACCGTCGCCCGCCGGGGCGCCACCGAACACATCTATCGCGGTGCCGTTCGTGCCTACTTCACCGATGAGGAATGGAAGGGGCTCTCACAGAGGGAGCGGTGCCTGGTCTCCCGCACGGTCTACCAGGGGCTTGCTGCTCGCGCCGAGGGCGCGTTCATGTCCCATACCTTCGACTCTCGCGACGACCGGCATTTGACCTGGATCGCCATGGAGGTAGACGAGCGGGGCTGGACGGAACTGATGGCCACTCTCGCCGGCGCCTACGGTGACGTGACCCAGATCCGCCACGATGCCCGGGACCGGTTAGCCGCGTCGGGGGAGAAAGTCGTCCCGGTCACGGTCGGGATGCTCGGTTTTGAATCGCCGCCGCCCCCACCTTTGCCGTAGATATCGGCTTCGCTCCCATAGTACGTGCATCTGCGTAATACCACCTCTATGGCAGTGAGAAGCCGCAACTCCACCGCCCCCGCACCGTCGAGCGAGTCGCAACTGACCTACACGCGGTTCATGTCGTCGTCGGCGTGCCTGCGGTCGGTCTTCCGGACTACGTCCTCGCTCGGCGGCGTCGACTTCTCTTTGGGGCTCTTCTTCTCGGTCATCCCAGGAATTGACTACCCATCGTAGAGATCGGCTAGAGTGGTAAACGCGTTACGCGGAGGGCGTGGGGTTCGAACCCAAAAATGCCAGCCAGCATTCCCGGTCCCTAAGTCGGGGCGAGTTCACCTAGTACTCAGGCCCTCCATGCTTGATAGCCGGTCCGGCCCTGACTGCGCTTCCCCGCGAAAGGTAGGCAGTCAGGGTCGGGATTTTTCGTCGCCCGCCGCGCCCGACTTGGCCTTTCGGGCCGCCACTAAAGGGCAGGTCGACTAGATCGCTATCTGCATCACTCGTTCTTCTTCTCGGACTTATGCATCGCCCTCGCCGCCCTCGTAGCCGTAGACGAAGGGGAAGGTCAAGCGGGCGATCTGGAGCCACTGATCCGCCTCGTTCGCGGTCCAGTTCTCGCCATCGGCGGGCAGCCGCTCGATCAGGCCCTTGACGAGGGTTGGGAGGTCGTCCCGAACCTCTGCAGACGTGGCCCCACCATCGTCTCCGGAGGGCTTCTCCGGCTCTTTCTCCGGCGCTTTGCGCCTGGGCCGCGACCCGTTCGACGTGACCTTAGGCAGCTTGAAGTTGGGGCTGTAGGGGATCTCGGCGAATTTGAGGGCGTTCAGGTAGAAGCCGACCGCCTTGCGCATGGTGCTGCCGCTGACGTTCAGCTTGCGAAACTCCTCCTCAAGCTGGGCTTGGGTGGCGCGGTCGCCGAGGCTGAGGGGGCCGGCATAATGCTGGCGCGCCAGCTCGCCGACCAGCCTTTTGCGATCCTCGGGGGAGCCGTCAATCAACGCCTCCAGCGTCTGGGTCGGGTGCATCTGCTCATCGATCAGGCCCAGCGTCTTGCAGGAGGCGATGAAGACAGTCTGTGCCCCACCGGGGAGGTTTGAAAGGTAGCTCCGGTCCATCCGAGACGGAGCCCCACCCTCCTCAGCCATGCGCTCGACCAACCGCATCACCGTCGAAAACGACGTGTAGGGAGCCGTGAAGCCGTTGTCGACCGTAGCGGTCTGCGTCGTGGTCCCTCTGGAGTCGCTGCTGTCCATCTCATGTTCCTCTTTCTGAGGGCATCCGTTTATCTGGAGGGCAGACTAGCAGGCACACTACCTGAAAAGAGGCAAAGGGGGCATTGCCCTATGAATACCGCTCTAGTTTCCCAATATATCGGCTCTGGAAAGCCGATTCTGGTTCGCGACTCTGTCGTTCGGGCGCATCGAAAGGTTGCATCCTCCGGGCCTACCCAGGGACTGGATGGGCCTGTCGTTTGGCTTGCCGCCCGAAAGAGTGGTCCTTAGCGAGCACTGAGGGCCGAGAGCCGGTCGTGTGCCGTGGCCCGCTGAGGACGTTGAAGCAGCTTAGAAACTCACTACGTGTGGGAATTAATAGTGCCTGCGCCCCAGTAGCGTTTACTTTTAGTTGTTTAAGCAAACTAAAAAGAGGGTAGGAGGATGCGGGTCGCAATGACGGGATCGGCTGTGCCGGTTCTTTCCATGACCAAGTCCGGCTAGATAGCAGGCTCAAGTCGCCTCCGCTGTGATGGTTGGGGTGAAGGCAGAAACTTACTGCCTTTGGTTCTGGGAGTTCGGCGAGTTGCCGGCCCGGCCGATGGTCGGGACGGCAGATGCTGGTCGGCATCCCTCTCTAGGAGGAGAGGCGCGAGCGCAGAAGGTCTTTGCCCTGCTCGGCGCCCTTGCGGCTGGTCTCCTGGGCGCGGCGGAAGAAGTCCGCCAGCTCGGAGTCGCCGTCACGCTCCGCGTCCTCGATGTAGGTCTCGAGTCGCAGGACGTTGCTGAGGCACTGCTCGGTGAACCAGATGACGTTGTAGTCCTTGTCCTTGGTGCCGGTGACGTGGCCGGCCTCTTGGGTGCCCATCATCGCTCCTCTTCAGTCGTTTCCCGTGCAGGAGGCAGCTACCCGGGGGCGACGGGGGCGGAAACGAAGACGGTGAGTTTCGTGCCTGCGCGGCAGGGGTAGTCGCTCGGCATGTACGTGATACCGACTGTCCTGATCATCATCCTGGCCCTGATCGCGGTCGCCTGGTCGCCGATCTTCGCGCTGATCTTCTTCGTCATCGGCTTCGTCGCCTTCCTCGCCTACGCCGGGCTGAACCGGCGCGCCGACGAGAAGCTGGCCCCACTGGAGCAACCCGGCCGGCAGCCCCAGCACGAGGCGCAGGGCGAGACGGGGATGTGGGGAGAGAGGAAGACCTGATGGGCGAGAGCGAGAGGGACCCGATCGCCGACGAAGAAGCCGAAGCGGCCGCGACGGAAGCCGCCCGGATCGGCGGTCCGGCCACCGACGACCCGGCCTCGGACCCGGCGGAAAAGCCGCTGGTCGAGGCCGGCGAGGGCGAGGCGGAGGGCTTCGAGCTGGCCGAGGCGGAGTTGATCGACAACGCCGAGCACGGCGACGAAAGACGGTTCCCCGACCGCGATACCGCCCCCCCGGAGGAGCCCAGCGACACCACCGCCTTCGGCGAGCCGGACGAAGAGATTCCGCCGGATGCCGACGAGGCGATTCGCCGCAACCAGTAGGAGGCAGCCATGTCGCGCCGCGTGATCGCGATCCTCACCGACAACCTCCACGGCTCCGAGCCGGTGGAGGAGATCCTTGCCAACGCCGACCAGGACGGGGTGGAGCTGAGGGTGGTCGTCCCGGCCACGGAGGCAAACGCGTTGCGGCACACGCTCGGCGACATCGACGAGCCCAAGCACGAAGCCGAGGAGCGGCTGGAGCGGGCGCTGCGGACCCTGCGCGGGGAGGGAATCCACGTCAGCGGCGAGGTCGGCGACCCGGACCCAGTGCAGGCGGCGCAGGACGCGCTGCTGAAGGAGCCGGCCGACGAAGTACTGATCTTCGAGCACTGCGAGGAACAGTCGAAGTGGTACGAGCAGGGGCTGCTCGAGCGAGCGCAGGAGGGGATCGAGCCGCCCTTGCGGGTCATTGTCGTCGAGACCGGCGACGACCAGCACCCCGACCACGTGGTCGATGTCGAGAAGACCGGTCAAGGAACCGTCAACCCCGTCGAGGGCCGGGAAATCGGCGGCGGCAACTACGTGCCCGGCATGACCCGCTCCGACTTCACCGGGATCGTGCTCGGCATCGTCGGAACGATCATCGTCGCCATCCTTGCCGCCGCCGTCGCCGGCGGCAACGGCCACGAGTCGGGCTGGGAAGCGGTGGCGATCCTGATCGCGATTGGGATCGCCCTCGCCAACCTCGCCCACGTGGTGGGGATCACCCTTTTCGAGGCTGTCAACTACCGCGGCGGCTTCGCCAAGTTCTTCCGCACCCTGGCCCTGGTGGCGACGCCGCTGGCGATCGTCGTCAACCTGGCGATCCTCCTCTTCGCCTGATCGCTGCTAGGCGTTGCGGTGGGTTTCCGCCGTCACCGGTTCCGTCGCCGGGTCAAGGGTTGAGCGCGGCGAGGGCGTCGTCGCGGCTGCCGTGAACCGGGATCGAGAGCTCGAGGCCGGTGATCTCCAGCACCCGGCGCACCTGATCGTTCTGGCAGCAGATGACGAGGGCGCGGCCGTTTTCGCCGCTGTCGAGGCGCTGCCAGGCGCGGACGATGAGGGCGATGCCGGTGGAGTCGATGAACTCGCAGCTGGTGAGGTCGATCAGGACCGACCCCGAGCCGCTCTCGAGGACCTGGTCGAGCGGCCCCTCCAGCTCCGGGGCGGTACTGAGATCGAGCTCTCCGCGCACGGAGACGACCCGTATTCCGTGCTCGAGATCTCCCACTTTTACCTCGAACGGGGATGGGGTCACGCGCTGATGCTACCGCAGGTGACGAACCCCGCTCCCAGAGTTTGCGCCCGTGAGCCAGGGGTAAGCAGGCCTTACAGAGAGGTGGCAAGTATGCTCGCGCCTCTGCAAGACGAGCCTCGGCGTTCCTGAGGAGCAGGCTGGAACTTTGAACACCTCAACCAACGATCGAACGGGGCTCCAAATGTCGCTCCCGGCGCGGGCGGAGAACGTGGCGGTCGTCCGGCACGCGCTCGCCGGCCTGGCGGAACGGCTTGGCATGGACGAGGCATCGCTCGCGGACCTGAAGACGGTCGTCACCGAGGCCTGCATGAACGTCGTCGTCCACGCCTACGCCGGCAGCGAGCCCGGGCCGCTGGAGGTCGAGGCCGAGAGCGATCTCGAGGGTCTCACGGTCGTGATCCGCGACCACGGCAGCGGGATCAGGCCGCGGCCCGACGTCGAGCGGCCGAGCCTGCGAATCGGGCTGACCCTGATCGCCGCCCTCTCCAGCAGCTTCGAGATCAAGGGCGGCGCCGACAAGGGCACGGAGATTCGCATGCACGTGCCGCTGCAGACGCGTGAGAACGGCGCCGTCACCGGGTCCACCTTCGCCGTCGCCGCGGACGACGAGACGCGGATCCGGGTCGGACCGCCGGAGATCGTCGGTCCGGTTCTCAGCCGCGCCCTCTCCGCCCTCGCCGCCCGCCAGGACATCAGCCTCGACCGCCTCTCCGACACGATGCTGCTCAGCGACGCGATCTCCGCCCGTGCGCCGCAGGGTTTCACCGACGGCCACGTCTCGCTAAGCATCGCCGAGCTACCCAAGGGGATCGAGCTGAAGGTCGGCCCGATGACCCACGGCGGCGCCCGGCGCCTGCGCTCCAGCTTCGAGCTTCCCGAGGTGGGGGGCTCGCTGGAGAAGCTGACCGACGAGCTGCGGATCGAGGAGGGCGACGAAGGCGAGTACCTCGTCGTCGCAATCTCCTCGCTGTCGAAGAACTAGGACGTTTGCGGTCCTAGGGCGTGTCGGTGGGGGTCCCTGGGAGCACCTCCGCCGCGTGAATCGGCCGTGGCTGACGCCTCAGGCGTGAACGGCGCGGCTCCATGCGGAGTACCCAGGGACCCCCACCGACACGCCCTGCAATCGAGCTCTGGTTGGCGATCGAGGAGGATGCTCCTCCTCTAAAGCTGTCGACCCTGAGCCGTCCTGAGGAGCTCTGTTGGGGGAGGGGTCGGGACACCCCTGATCGGTACTCAGCATGGAGCCGCGCCAGGTGCGTTGGGGCGTTAGCCGAAATACGAATCACGCGGCGGAGGTGCTCCGAGCAGGGGTGTCCCGACCCCTCCCAACCTCCGCTGTTACTCAGTCTCAGTGGTTGCAGCGCCGCTCTGCTCGGCAACCTCGGTTCGGATCCGCTCCAGGGTGCGGCGGAGGATGCGGGAGACGTGCATCTGCGAGTGGCCGATTCGCTCGGCGATCTGGGACTGGGTGAGGTCCTCGACGAAGCGCAGTTGCAGGACGAGGCGCTCGCGCTCGTCGAGGTGGGGGAGGGCGCCCTCTAGGGCGAGCTTGTCCTCGACCAGCTCGTAGCCGCTGTCCTCGTCGCCCACCCACTCCGAGGCCGGCGATTCCTCGGCGTCCTCGCCGCCGACCGGGCGGTCGAGCGAGAGCGGGCGCCGGTTGTGGTTGGCCTCGAGCACCTCGAGCACGTCCGTGGGGTCGACCTCGAGGCGCTCGGCGATCTCGCCGACCGAGGGGGAGCGTTGCAGCTGCACCGTCAGCTCCGAGATCGCTTTCTCCACTTCTGCCATGCGGTCGTGGAGACCGCGGGGGACGCGGACGGTCCAGACGCGGTCGCGGAAATGGCGCTTCAGCTCACCGAGGATCGTCGGCGAGGCGAAGGCAGTGAAGGGGGCGCCCCGGTCCGGGTCGAAGCGGTCGATCGCGTTGACCAGCCCCAGGCTCGCCACTTGGAGGAGGTCGTCGAAGGACTCGCTGGCGCCGCGGTAGCGCAGAGCCAGGTTTTTCGCGAAGGGCAGGTAGCGGCGGACGAGCTCCTCGCGGATCGCGGGGTCGCGGTCCTTGACGAATCGCGCCCAGAGCATGCGCTCGCTGGCGAGACCCTCATCGGGGCCCGGGCTCGACTGGTCTGGATTTTTCCGCGGCTCTTCGCTCACAGCATCGATCGGTTAGGCGGCGTTACTTGTCCAACGTCGCTGCCCTGAGAGCGTCAGTCCGAAGCTGTGCAGCGCGACGGCAAGGAGCGGCCGTCCAGGCAACCATAGCGGGAGGCGCAAACGGCATCACCGACCGCGGCCCGCTTAGGTGGCGAGCGCTGCCGCGGTCGGCGCTAATGGGCGTTCAGGAGGCGGGGGACTTGCTCTCGGTGGTCGAGCTGGGCGACTTGAAGTGGAGCATCAGCACCTTGGAGTGCATGCCCTCCTCGCCGCTGGCGCCAAGGCGTTCGGTGGCTTCGGACTGGATCTCGATCAAGCGATCGAGCGTCTGCGCAAGCACCGCTGCCGCGTCATCCCAGCCTTTGCGGTCGACCACCATCGGCGTCCGGCTCAGATGACGGTCCTCGAGCTCGTCGAAGGTGTTCTGGTCGAGCGCCTCCTCGACGTCGTCGAAGGCCGACTTCAGCATCGCACCGGACAGCCCTGGTCGGAGGCTTTTCGGCAGCCGGGACCATTCGCTGTCGGTGAGGAACTGGCGCCTCGTGGCGCGGTAGAAGTGCTCGGTGGCGCCACGCCGCTGCTTCGTGTCGACGAGCTCGATGCAGTCGTATTTCTCGAGCACGCGAACGTGGTAGGCGACGAGGTTGAGGCTCTGGTCGAGCTGCTGCGCGAGCATGTTTGGGCTCGCGACTTTTTCATTCAAAATGATCAGGATCTGCACGCGCAGGGGATGGGCGAACGCTTTGGCGACTACCTGTTCGACGCCCTCTTTCTTGTTCTTAGTCTTCGGCATGGCCTTTTTCTTGTGGTCGGTTCCAGGGGATATGGCCGATAACAAGACTTTACACCTCGTCAATCAGGATTTTCACAACGCTCCCGCGTTTTCCGATTATTGACGAGCTTTACTGCTCTGCCCTTGATTGCTGGAATTGATTAGAGTAAAAAACGATCAATCAATTTCGACTGAAGCCGCGGGGGAGCGGCGACAGCAATCGAGGGGAGAGGGGAGGTGGAGTTCGTGAAGATTGGAACGGATACGCGCGTGGTGCCCGTCGAGGGAATCAGCAAGGGTTACTGATCTCGAAGGCCGGTCGGGGACGGCGCGGCCTGGATTGCCGTCCCCGACTTCTTTGTTCTCAGCGGTCGAGCAGTTCGTTGAACCGCAGCGCCGCCCGGGTCGGGACCACAAATTCCTCCTGGCCCCGGTGCAGGAGCCCGGCGGCGGTGAGTTCCCGCACCGCGCGTTCCACCGCGTCCCGCTCGGCGAACCCTTCGCGGGCGCCGCTCATCTCGCGTCTCAGCTCTGCGAGCGTCAGTCGGGTCGGGTGCAGCTCCAGCAGTTGCCGCAGCACCGCGGACTCGATCCCCTCGTCCTCTGCCCAAGTCGTCTGGCACGTCTCCGGTCTGTTCATTCTTGCCTCCCTGGCTCAAGTCGGAGCGACGTCGGAGCTCTCCCCGGCTCCACCCCGATCGCTTCTTTCCCCGAGGGCGAGGACCTGCAGCGCCCATGGCGCCTTCACGATGCTGCGATAGAAGTGCTGCACCGAGCCCCTTGCAGGTCTCGTCCCTGCCGGTGTTATCGCATGGCAGTCGGCCGGAACCCGGACGTGGTGGCTGACGTTCCTCGGTTTCGGGTCGCGCAAACGGGTTGCGTCCTCGATGCGGTTGCCGGCTGCCATTTCGGCCAGCAGTCTAGAGGTGGAGAAATCTTTTGTCTGTAGGTCGTTCGTCTATGGCTAGGCGTCCTCGCGAACGCCGCCCATCTCGGTGAAGACCGCGGTGAACTCGCCGTCTTCCCGCTTCTCGTCAGCGATCACGTGCGAGACCGCGTTGATCAGCGCCAGGTGGGTGAAGGCCTGCGGGTAGTTGCCGAGGTGCTGCCCCGATTCGGCGTCAAGCTCCTCGGCGAAGAGGTCGAGCCAGCCGGCCGCCTCGAGCAGTCGTTCGCAGAGCTCGCGGGCGCGGCGGGGTTCGCCGATCTCCGAGAGGGCGGAGACGAGCCAGAAGGAGCAGATCAGGAAGGTGCCCTCCCGGCCGTGGAGGCCGTCGTCGGTCTCGTCCACCTTGTAGCGGCAGACGAGGCCGTTCTCGGTCAGGTCGGCGGCGATCGCGTTGACCGTGTCGCGGACCCGCGGGTCGTCGGGCCGGAGGAAGCGGAAGAGCGGGATCAGCAGCAGCGAGGCGTCGAGGGCGTCGGTCTCGTAGTGCTGGCGGAAGACGCCGTTGCGGACGCCGCGTTCGAGGATCTCGGCCCTGAAGTCGTCGGCCTTCTCCTGCCAATCAGCCGCCAGATCGTCGAAGCCGCCGATCCGGGCAAGACGGGCGCCGCGGTCGACCGCCACCCACATCATCAGCTTCGAGGAGACGTAGTGCCGGGGCTCGCCGCGGGACTCCCAGATCCCCTGGTCGGGGTGGGGCCAGGCGGCGATCGCCGCCTCCACCTGGTAGCGGATCAGCTGCCGCGTCGCCTGCGTGCCGCGCCCGCGCAGCGCTTTTTCGTGGACGTAGACGGAGTCCAGGAGCGAGCCCCAGACGTCGTTCTGGCGCTGGTCGTAGGCGCCGTTGCCGATCCGCACCGGCTTCGCCCCGCCGTAGCCCTCGAGGTGGTCGAGGGTCTGCTCGGTGAGGTCGCGCTCGTGGCCGATCCCGTACATGATCTGCAGGTCCGGGTGGTCCTCGCAGACGTCGACGATGAAGCGCATGAAGTCGCGCGCCTCGTGGTCGAAGCCGAGCGTGTGCAGCGCCCAGAGACTGAAGGTCGAGTCGCGGATCCAGCTGAAGCGGTAGTCCCAGTTGCGTTCCCCGCCCGGCGTCTCCGGGAGCGAGGTGGTGGGGGCGGCGACGATCGCCCCGGTGGGGGTGTAGGTGAGGCCCTTGAGGACGAGGGCCGAGCGCTGCAGGTGGATCCGCCATGGGTGGTCGGGGAATTCGCCGTCGCGCAGCCATTCGCGCCAGAACTCTTCGGTCGAGTCGATCCGCTCCAGCGCCTCCGGGGCGCTGCGGGGTCCGCCGAGGTCGCCGTCGGTCCAGGTCACGGCGCAGAACGCCGCCTGGTCTTCGCGCAGGGTGACGTGGCCGCGGGCGGTCCCCTCCTCGATCTGCAGGTGCATGTCGCTGGTCAGCAGCAGCTCGGTGCCGTCAGCCGCGACCGCAACCGCTTCTCCCAGCTCGCCGCCGCTCCATTGCGCGGACTCGACGCCGTAGCCGAAGCGCGGCACGCACTCCATCTCCATCTCGACCTCGCCGTCGATGCAGGTCATCGTCCGCAGCAGCGAGCAGTCGTTTTCATGCGCGGTATCGGGACGGCCGCGGCGGTTGGCCTCGTCGCCGTCGGCGGGCGCCCAGTCGGCGATCGTCAGCGCGTCCTTGACCACCACCCAGCCGCTGTCGGTGACCCAGGTGGTCTCGAGCACCAGCGTCCCCGGCTCGTAGCGGCGGGCGATTGGGACGATCACGCCCTTCGGCCGCAGCTGCATGTGACCGGCACCCCGGTCGAGCAGGGCGGCGAAGGCGCTCGGGGAGTCGAAGCGGGGGAAGCAGAGCCACTCGACGTTGCCGTTGAAGGAGACGAGGGCGGAGGTGTGGCAGTCGGAGAGGAAGCCGTAGCTCCCGATCGGGGGAAAGCGGTGGTTCTGGGAGCTCACGGCGAAAGCCAAGCTACCAGCGGGCTACGCTGAAACCGATGAACCTGCCGTTCGCCCACGTCGAGGCGGTCTTCGCCCCCTTCGAGGTGCTGCCGCTGCTGATCGCCGCCGCGTTCTACGCCAAGCGTTCGATCACCCTCGCCGAGCGGGGCCGACCGGTCCCGCTCTGGCGCCAGCTCTGCTTCGCCGGCGGCCTGCTGACGATGGCGGTCGCCCTGGTCTCGCCAATCGCCCACATCGGCGAGGAGCTCGTCATCGCCCACATGGTCGAGCACCTGCTGCTCGGGGACATCGCCACCCTGCTCCTCGTCCTTGGCCTGACCGGGCCACTGCTGCAGCCGATCCTGGCGATCCCGCTCTTCGACCGGCTGCGGATCCTCGCCCACCCTCTGGTGGCCTTTCCGCTTTGGGCGCTCAACTTCTACTTCTGGCACGTCCCCGCCTTCTACGACGCCGCCTACGGGGGCGCGGCGGTGCACCTGCTCGAGCACGCTAGCTTTGTCTTCTTCGGCTGCCTGATGTGGATGCCGATCTTCGGGCCGCTGCCGAAGCCGAGCTGGTTCAACGCCGGCTGGAAAGTGGCCTACGTCGTCGCGGTCCGCTTCGCCGGCGCGATCCTCGGCAACGTCCTGATGTGGTCGGGCTCCGTGCTCTACCCGAAGTACGCTGCCGGCGAGGCCTCCTGGCACCTCTCACCGCTCGCCGACCAGAGCACCGCCGGCGTGGTGATGATGGTCGAGGGCACCTTCCTCGGCCTCGGCCTGCTGGCCTGGGTCTTCTTGGAGGTCTCGCGAGAAGGGATAGAGAAGCAGCGCCTGCTCGACATGGCGCTGGAGCGGGGAGTGGAGCTGGACGAGGCGCGGGTCCAGCGCGCGGTTGCGGCCGGGCAGGGAGCCCGTCTGGAGCGGCAACTGACCGGCGCCCGGGAGAATCGAAATGGGAATGGGTGAGCTCGGCGAGCGCCTGCGCGCCTGGCTCGTCACCGGCCCGCTGGGCCGGGGGCTTTCCTTCCTGATCGACTTCGCGGTGGCGCTGCGGACGATGCTGGCGCAACGTCGCTAGGGTCACCCGTCCATGCAGACCACCCTCAAAGCGCTCCCCAACTCCCGTGTCGAGGTCCAGGTAAAGGTCCCTGCCGCGGATGTCGAGAAAGCGACCTCCCGCGCTGCCCGCGGGATGGCCAAGGAACTGCGGATGCCCGGCTTCCGGGCCGGCAAGGCCCCGCCCTCGCTGGTGATTCAGCGGCTCGGCTTCGGCTCGGTCCTGCAGGAGGCGATCCGCGAGGCGCTGCCCGAGTGGTACGAACTGGCTTTGTTCGACGCCGACGTCAGCCCGATCGGCGATCCCGACATCGAGATGGCCTCGGTGCCGGAGAACGAGGGCGAGCCGCTCGAGTTCAGGTTCGAAGTCGGGGTCAGGCCGTCCGCCCAGCTCGGCACCTACAAGGGGCTAGAGGTCGGCAAGGAGGAGAAAGAGGTTCCCGACGAAATCGTCGACACCGAGGTCGAGCGGATCCGCGAGGGTTTCGCCCGGCTGGAGCCGGTCGAGCGCGAGGCCGCCGATGGAGACATGGTGGTGATCGACTTCGAGGGCTTCCTCGACGGCTCCCCTTTCCAGGGCGGCGCGGGCGAGGAGCAGCGCCTCGTCCTCGGATCGGGTCAGTTCATCCCGGGCTTCGAGGAGCAGCTCCTCGGGGTCAAGGCCGGCGAGGAGCGCGAGCTGAACGTCACCTTCCCCCCCGACTACCAGGCCGAGCACCTGGCCGGCGAAGACGCGGTCTTCAAGGTCAAGGTCAAGGAGGTGCGGGAGAAAGTTATGCCTGAGCTCGACGACGATTTCGCCTCCGAGGCATCCGAGTTCGACACCCTGGAGGAGCTGCGCGCGGACATCCGCGAGAAAGTCGGCGCCGCACTCGGCAGCCGGGCCGAGGAGGACTTCCGCGTCGCCGCGATCGACGCCGCGGTTGGCGAGGCCACGGTCGACGTGCCCGGGGCGCTGGCGACGGCGCGGGCGACCGAACGCTGGGAGCGGATGGAACGCCAACTGGCCAGTCGCGGCATGGACCCCAATCAGTTCCTGCAGATGCAGGGGAAAACGCGCGACGAGCTGATCGAGGAGACGAAGCCGGACGCGGAAATGGAGCTGAAGCGCGAGGCGGTCGTCACCGCGATCGCCGAAGCGGAGCAGATCGAGGTCTCCGAGGCGGAGATGGTGGAAGCGCTCGAGCACAGCGCCGAACACGAGCGGACGACGCCCGAGAAGCTGCTCGAGCGGCTGCAGAAGAGCGGTCGCGACGCGATGATCCGCGAGGACCTGCGCGCCCGCAAGGCGATCGAGCTTGTCGCCGAGGCGGCGAAGCCGATCCCGAAAGAAGAGGCCGATGTCCGCCAGGAGAAAGCCGAGGCGCGCGAGAAACTGCTGGCGCCCGAGGGTGAGGGCGAGTCGAAAGCTGGCGGGCTCTGGACGCCCGGCAGCGAGTAGCCCCATCGGCCGGTCTCTATAGAGTGCGAGCGATGAGTCCCCTGGTCCCGATGGTGGTCGAGCAGACCTCGCGCGGCGAGCGTGCGTTCGACATCTACTCGCGCCTGCTCGGCGAGCGGATCATCTTCCTCGGCACCCCGGTCACCGACGACATCGCCAACCTGATCGTCGCCCAGCTCCTGCATCTGGAGTCCGAGGACCCCGACAAGGACGTCAGCCTCTACGTCAACTCGCCGGGCGGCTCGGTCTACGCCGGGCTGGCGATCTACGACACGATGCAGTTCATCAAGCCCGACGTGCAGACGATCTGCGTCGGCGTGGCGATGAGCATGGGGGCCCTGCTGCTGAGCGGCGGCGCCGCCGGCAAGCGGATGGCGCTGCCGAACTCGAAGATCCTCATCCACCAGGTCTCGGCCGGGTTCCAGGGCCAGGCGACC